>OMJG01000698.1_pt1 | contig 23391 bp, 18 predicted proteins | sample 1646431 | NCBI WGS metagenome assembly OMJG01 (sample SAMN03771674, study PRJEB25209) | food metagenome | isolation source: Cotija cheese | place: Mexico:Jalisco,Michoacan | collected 2011-12-12
TGTACATTGATGCCGAGGATAGCCATTCACGGCGGTCGATGCAAACGGTCTTCTATGACGTCTTAGTTGCCTTGACGAAGCTCTTTACACCGATGCTGCCACACACGACTGAAGAAATTTGGCCGTTCTTGAAGGAACCAGAAGAATTCGTTCAGTTGACGGATATGCCAACTGTTCAAGATTATGCTAATGGTGACGATTTAATGGCCCAATGGACTCGGTTTATGGATCTGCGTAGCAATGTCTTGAAGGCACTTGAAGAAGCTCGGGATGCCAAGTTAATTGGGAAGTCCTTAGAAGCACACTTAGACTTGTACGTGGATACGGACACGCAAACCTTCTTAGATAGTTTGCATACCAATGTTCGGCAAATGTTGATGGTTTCAGCATTAGATCTGCACGCGCTAAGTGATGCCCCTGCGGATGCCGAAACGTTTGGTGATACATTGGCAATCAAGGTCAGTCATGCTGACGGTGATGTTTGTGATCGTTGCCGGATGGTTAAGACCGATGTTGGTAGCGATGAGGCTTATCCAATGTTATGTGCACGGTGTGCCGCAATCGTTCGTGAAAACTACCCTGAATCAGTGACAACTGGTTTGGAAGCTTAAGTTGAATTAAATTTAGAGTGAATCTTGATAACTTATGAAATGTGCCACTAATCAGTCAAACGGGACTGATTAGTGGCACATTTTTGTGCTGACGTGGATTATCAATTAGTCAGTAAATCCGAACACTGGGATGATTGAGATATAGCTGTAAAAAAGCTGATTGCGTTTTTCAGATGCAAGATTTAAATGTTGTTAAGAATTTACAGTTGCCTGCGCAGGACTTTGAATGGTTATTATGAGAAATGGTCCTTTGCAATTGAATTTTCATGAAAAAGTCAGTATGATAATGAAGTAGTTTAAATTAAGGTCGATTTTATATAGATAGGATGTTGATGGCTGTGAAAATGATCAAGGTACACGGTTCTGGTAACGATTTTTATTTATTGGATCAAACACAATTTCAAGCACCGTTATCGGATGCGGATTTGAAGCAACTGGCAATTAACATTTGTAAACGTGATGGCGCTGGCTTGTACGATGGCGCTGATGGGGTGTTAGTTGTCGATAAATCGGAACATCCGCAAGTACTTGGTCGGATGCGGGTCATTAATGCGGATGGGACGGAAGCCAGCATGTGCGGTAATGGTTTACGGACCGTTGCTCGTTATTTGGGCACCCAAAATAGTCAGGAAGATTTTCGCGTACAAACGATGTATGCGGATTTAAAAGTGCAGGCCGTTGCTGATTTTGCGGCTCACGTACCAGCTTACAGTGTTGAAATTTCACCCGTAACTTTTGACGCGCAGACACTCGGCATGCATGCGAACAACGACGCGACGACGATTATTAACGAGAAGATTCCAGCGCTGTCTGCTGATCTAAAATTCTCGGCCGTTGCCGTTCCTAACCCCCATTTAATTGCTTTTGTGGACCATGCCACGTTGGTTGGTCCTGAATTGGGTTGGATTGGCAAGTGGATGAATGATGGTCAAAATCAAATTTTCCCAGATGGTGTTAACGTTAGCTTTGTTGAGATCTTAGGACCTAATGCAATCTTTGTGCGGACGTTTGAACGTGGCGTTGGCTTTACCAATGCTTGCGGAACCGCGATGTCGGCTTCTTCGTTGATGTACGTATTATTGCATCAAGAAAGTACTGATTTTAATCAAGAAATCCACGTCACTAATCCTGGTGGGATGGTCAAGACGGTCGTTCATCAAGGCGCTGATGAAGAATATTGGATGGAATTGATTGGCAACGCGACGTTTGTCCGGATTGTGACCTTGCCATTAGAAGATGCACTTCAGGGCTATTATAGTCCCGCCACGGCGACCGAAACTGGTGAGCAAACTGCGTACGAAGACTTTGTGACTAATTTAGCAGAGGTTTAGTTGAAGATGACAACCACTGCTTGATACACAGTGTGATTGGATGGGTTAATGGGCAATGCTGATTGCTCGTTAATCCATTTTTTTGCGGGGTTCGTTAAAATTATCGTAATCAGTCAGTTGAAAATTGCAATCAGCCGTAAAAATCGGTATCCTTATTGAGAGAGCAGACACTGAAAGGGGTTCTTGATCAATGACATTTGAGGAACGGGTTCAAAGTCGCAAGTTGGTCTATCAAGGTGGCTTAGTACAAGTCGAACGTCAAGAAGTGACCTTGCCGGATCAAACGACCGCAACGCGCGAAATTGTACGACACCAACCAGCTGTTGCAATGTTGATGATAACCGCGCAACAAAAAATGATTGTTGAACAACAGTGGCGCGCAGCAACCGGGGGGCTGACCGTTGAAATTCCGGCTGGTAAAGTTGAAGCCGGTGAAACGATGGACCAGGCCGCGGTTCGGGAATTGAATGAAGAAACACGGTTAACGGCTCAGCATCTAGAAGCCGTCGCCCAATTTTATACGTCGCCGGGCTTTACGGATGAATTAATGAAATTGTACGTTGCCACTGGACTAACAGCGGTGACAACGGCGCTACCGCAAGACCCCGATGAACAAATCGGCCTCATCAAGCTTGATTTACCAACGGCAATACACCAAGTCCAGACTGGCCAGATTCAGGATGCTAAAACGGTGATGGCAATCTGGTACTGGCAAAGTCACCCTGAGTTAGGAGTTGAGGGATAGTGGCAGATGATGATCGAGTCACCAGACAGCAATACCGCCAACAACGTAGCCGGCCTGCCGGTGACGAGACTCAGGAGCAACAACCGGAAGAAACGGGCGCTTCTAGACAAGCGTATGCTGCTGAGAATAACCGGGCCGTTGAGGAAGCCAAGACCAAGCGGTTGGCCCGCAAATTAAATTGGGTCATTGCCGGGTTGGTCGTTGGTATTATTATTGTCTTTTTAATCTTATTTTTAACACCATAGAAAGTAGGCGCTAGGCTCACATGAAATTTGGAATTATTTGTGCGATGGAAGAAGAACTTAAAACGTTACGAGACGCTTTGCAAGACGAAAAGATCGTTAATATTAAAGACATCACGTTCTATGATGGGACGATTGACCAACAGGAAGTCGTGTTAGTGCAATCGGGTATCGGTAAAGTCCAAGCTGGTATGACCACGGCTTTAATGATTACTAACTTTGATGTGGACGTGGTCATCAATTCCGGTTCCGCTGGTGGGATTGGCACTGGTCTGCATGTTGGTGACGTTGTTGTAGCCAATGCGACTGCCTACCATGATGTTGATGCGACGGCCTTTGATTACGAATATGGCCAATTACCACAACAGCCGCTGTACTACGAAACGGATGCCAATTGGGTAAAGCAAATCATGGCAGCGGCCAAGGCAACTGGTTTGAATGCCAAGACGGGTCTAATTGTCTCTGGTGATCAGTTTATTGCGGGAAAGGCCGCTACTGATAAGATTTTGGCGCATTTTCCAGCCGCTTTATCTAGTGAAATGGAAGGGGCCGCGATTGGCCAAGCTTGCCATCAATTTAAGACGCCGTATGTTGTCATTCGGGCGATGTCTGATGTCGGCGATGAAAATGCTGGTGTTAGTTTTGATGAGTTTATTCTGGCGGCTGGTAAGCAATCCGCAGCAATGTTACTCGCCTTGTTTGCAGCACAGAACTAAGCCGCAATTAGTTTGGAAATGATATTAATTAAGTTTTTGTAGAAGGAAGTAGTTGTAATGAAGCAAGTGTATCTAGACAATGCGGCCACCACACCAATGGCCGCGTCTGTTATTCAGACAATGACTGACCAGATGACGAATACGTTTGGCAATGCTTCGAGCACCCATGCATTTGGTCGGGCCGCCCGTGAGGTTTTAGATGATAGTCGGCATATCATTGCCCAAAGTATTAACGCGGCTGATGATGACATTATCTTTACTAGTGGTGGCACAGAAAGTGATAACACAGCGGTGATGCAAACTGCCTGGATGCGGCAGCATTTGGGCAAGCATATTATCACCACTGCGATTGAACATCAAGCGATTCTCAAATCAACGGCTTTTCTGGCTGAACACGGGTTTGAGATTACTTATTTACCCGTGAATGAACAGGGGCAAATTAGCCTGGCTGATTTGAAGGCGGCACTACGTCCTGATACGATTCTCGTCTCAATCATGACCGGCAATAATGAAGTCGGTTCACAGATGCCAATCCATGAAATCGGCGAACTATTAAAGGATCATCAGGCTTGGTTCCATACAGACGCGGTGCAAGCTTATGGACTATTAGATATTGATGTCCAACGGGATCATATTGATATGTTGTCCACCTCAGCACATAAAATCAATGGGCCTAAATTCTTGGGCTTCTTGTATAAACGCAATGGCATTAACTTCCCCAGCTTCGTTAAGGGTGGCGAGCAGGAAGATAAGCGCCGTGCCGGTACTGAAAATATTCCGGCAATCGCGGGCTTTGCCACGGCCGTGCAAGAACTGACGACCGCTGAGAAGGCCCACCGGCAGGCTAAGTATCGCAATTTTAAGCAATACATCGTCGATCAGCTAACGGCTAACGGCGTTGATTTTGAAGTCAACGGGTCCCTTGGTGAGCATAATTTACAACACGTCTTGAATTTATGGATCAAGGGTGTCTCAACCTATACGATGCAAACCAATTTGGATTTAGGCGGAGTCGCAGTTTCGGGGGGCTCCGCATGTACCGCGGGCAGTCTCGAACCATCGCATGTTTTAATTGCAATGTTTGGCGAAGATTCACCACGGATTGCTGAATCGATTCGGTTAAGTTTTGGTCGGTACACGACTAAGGCTGATTTGGATCAATTTGTATCTGTGTTGACAAAGACGACGCAGCGCTTATTAAAAAAGTAGGGGGTGTGACTGATGGCATACACAACAATGGTGAAATTAGATGGTGATACTAAGACGTACACGTTAAGCCCAACGGTCAAAAAATACACATTGATGGATCTGGGCTTTGTGAAAGGACGCTCGGGTGCGTTTAGTTTTGAACGCTCTTTGGATCCAACTTCACCATATCAAGCAGCTTTTAAGCTAAAAGTGACGGTCAATGCGGACTTGACTGGCTTTAAGATGACGACAGTGACGGGGAATGGCGTCCAACGGGTAAATATCTTTAAAAACGATGCGCATCCTGAGGCAGTTGAACAATTACGTTATCTTTTGACTAACTTTATTGAACGGGATATCCTGACTGAGGGTTAAATGATGAAACGCCTGGCTTGCAGCCGGCGTTTTCTTTGTTATAATGGAACTTACTGGACTTGTACGACCTTCAAATCGTGGATTCTCCAGAATCTTTTGGAAATGATGGTGAAAAGTATGACTGATCACAGTAACACCCGTGTCGTTGTCGGCATGAGTGGTGGTGTTGATTCATCCGTCGTGGCTTTACTCTTGAAGCAGCAAGGTTACGACGTGGTAGGCGTGTTTATGAAGAATTGGGACGATACGGACGAAAATGGTGTTTGTACCGCAACTGAGGATTATAAAGACGTTGCCAAAGTTGCGGATAAGATTGGGATCCCTTATTATTCAATTAACTTTGAGAAGGAGTATTGGGATCGGGTCTTCACGTATTTCTTAGACGAATATAAGAAGGGCCGCACTCCGAACCCCGATGTTATCTGCAATAAGGAAATTAAGTTCAAGGCGTTTCTGGATTACGCCATGGATTTAGGTGCTGACTACATTGCAACTGGTCATTATGCGCGTTTGCAGCATGATGAAGATGGTACGATGCATCTTTTACGAGGCGTCGATAGTAACAAGGACCAAACTTATTTCTTAAGTCAATTAGATTCAAAAACCTTACAAAAGGTCATGTTCCCACTTGGTGAGATGGTTAAGCCAGACGTGCGCAAGTTAGCTTTAAATGCGGGCTTAGCAACGGCCAAGAAGAAGGATTCCGTTGGGATTTGTTTCATCGGCGAAAAGAACTTCAAGGAATTCTTGGGTCATTACTTACCCGCAACACCTGGTAAGATGATGACGTTTGACGGCGAAGTTAAGGGCGAGCATGCTGGCTTGATGTATTATACGATTGGTCAGCGACGTGGTCTTGGTATTGGTGGCGATGGTGAGGATAACGAGCCATGGTTCGTGATTGGTAAGGACCTCAAGAAAAATATTTTGTATGTCGGCAAGGGATACCATAACCCACACCTATATGCCACGCATTTAAAGGCCTCTGATCTTCATTTTGTGACTAACGAGGATTTAGGCAATGATTTCCACGTAACGGCGAAGTTCCGTTACCGTCAAAAGGATTCCGGTGTGACTGTTCATTTTAATGATGACCACACTGAAGTCACGGTAACCTTTGATGATCCGGTCCGCGCGATTACGCCAGGACAAGCGGTGGTCTTTTACAATGGTGAGGAATGTTTAGGTTCCGGTATGATTGATGCTGCTTATAATGATGAGCGCGTCTTGCAGTATGTTTAATCGTTAATTGATGACCCACTGATTAAGTTTATCTTGATTGGTGGGTTTTTTAATGGTGCAATGGCCAGCAAATAGTTAATCGTCGATTGTTCAGCTATTTGGTTAAATGTAGTTCAACTATGGATTATTAGTTTATTTGTCATAATTTATTGTTGTAATATGGCATGTCTCAAAGTTGAAAACGACCAGCTGAAGCCCGCTGGGAAAGGCCATTGAGTATCGCTCTGCTTAGTTAGTAAGTCTTATACTTGCTTTCGACTAAGAATAAGATGCGTATTTGAAATGGTGCGGATTTTGCGTGAGCTCAAATCGACGTTGACAGGTTTCTGCAATTGTTACTCAGCCTCGGAGATCGGAATAGACTTGTCTGTGCGGTCGTACATCAATCTGATTAATTGGCAGATAACCGTCCTGAGTAAGATGAAGTCCGTATAAGTGATTAAATCTGACTTGCTTTTCTTGGTAGGGTTGATTAAGCTAAATGAAGTGTGATCAATGCGAACCGAGAGTTAACGTTGATTGTGACGGTTAAGTTGTTGTAGGATGGAAGGATTATGAAAAAATTAGCACATTTTAAACTTTTTGATACGCTATCTAAGAAAATGGTAGCCGGTTTTATTATTTTGATTTTAATTGGTACTGGGTTGTTGAGTTTACCATGGGCGACCCCTGCGAATGTCCAGACTTCGTTGATTGATATTTTGTTTACGTCAGCGTCTGCCACTTGTATTACGGGGCTGACAGTGGTCAATACCGCTGCCCATTGGACGACGTTTGGACAACTCGTTATTCTGGGCCTTTCAGAAGTGGGGGCGTTAGGATATATGACGTTTGCGGTGCTGCTATTTAATATCATGCGACGTCAGATTGGGCTTTCAACGCAGTTAATGGTCAAGGCTTCATTGAACTTAGAACGGTTAAGTGATACTAAGAGTGTGATGAAGTACGTGGTCGGGCTCTCATTACTCTTTCAATTAGGGGGCTTGGGTTTATTAGCGCTTGATTTTGTACCACGCTTTGGCTGGCAACATGGACTGTACGTCTCTTTATATCATGCGGTCATGTCATTTTGCAATGCGGGCTTTGACGTCTTTGGCGATAGTCTCCAAGGCTTCCGTAATGACCCTTACGTGCTGATCGTAACGATGATTTTAATTATTGCCGGGGGACTCGGATTTTTGGTCTGGCGCGACCTCTTGTTATACCACACACGCAAACGGTTGACCTTAAATTCAAAATTAACGTTGCTGACAACCCTTAGTTTATTTGTGATTGGCTTTATCTTGCTACTGGTTACTGAACGAGATTTGAAGTTACTGCCAATGGGAATGTCATGGGCCAATCGTACGATCAATACGCTGTTTTTAAGTGTCACACCAAGAACCGCGGGGTTAATTACCATGCCGACGCAGGGACTACAAGCAGGGAGTTTATTTGTAATCATGATTTTGATGTTTGTCGGCGGTACGCCAGGTTCGACGGCTGGCGGGATCAAAACAACGACATTTGGCGTGCTAATGTTTCAAAGTATTGCGCAATTACGCGGTCGACAAGATGTTGAATTCAGTCATCGCCGCTTCAGTCAAGAAAATATTAGTCGCGCACTGATGTTGATTTTTCTGGCTAGTATTGTGTTAACGGTGGCAACCTTGGTCTTGACACAGACGGAAAAAATCCCCAAGGGGTTCGGCTTGGAATACGTCTTGTTTGAAGTGCTATCGGCTTTTGGGACGGTCGGGCTTAGTTTGGGATTAACACCGCATCTGAGTTTGATTGGCAAGATCATCATCATGATGCTGATGTTCATTGGTCGGGTCGGTATCTTCACTTCGCTATACGTGTTGTCTAAACGGCAGGCGAAAGTCAACTTGATTCGTTATCCGGCAGAAAATATTTTGATTGGCTAGGAGGCAACTTATGAAGAAGAGTTTTGCGGTATTCGGTCTTGGACGATTTGGCGAAAGTGTTGTTCGGACGCTGGCAGCTGCACATCAAGATGTCTTGGCTGTTGACATCAAAGAAGAACCCGTCAATGAATTGATGGAGGTCGCGACGCAAACGATGATCGCAGATACCCGGGATGAAGAAGTTTTGCATGATTTAAACGTTGATACATTTGATTACGTGATTATCGGCATTGGGAACAATATGGAAGCTAGCATCCTCACAACTATGTTAAGTAAGGAGCAGGGGGCTAAAAAGGTTATTGCTAAGGCTGAGACCAGTGATCAGGGCCGAGTGCTTGAGCGAGTTGGTGCGGACCAAGTTATTTTTCCAGAACGTGATATGGGACAAGGAATCGTACGCAAATTACTTTCGAATCATATTTTGAGCTTCATTGATCTGAGCGATGAGTATACCTTAGCAGCCATTGAAATTACTGACCCGAATTTCGTTAATCAAAATTTGATTGATTTGAATATTCGCCAGCGCTTTGGGTTGACGGTGATTGCAATCAAGCATGGAAAAGACATCAATGTTTCACCCAAGCCGACCGATATGATGGCTTTGCACGATGTTGTAACGGTTGTGGGGCCGATTAAGAGCGTCAACGCGCTCGATGAAGCGTTAAAAAAATAAGTGAATTAATTTAAGTAAACGTCAGGCTAAAATAGCCTTGACGTTTTTTATTAGCATTTAAGTATTGTTATCAGTGGGAGTAAGTAACCTATTGTCGGGGCCGGTAATTAATACGGAAAGTTAATGAATCAAAATAAAACACGTGGTTTCGATATGTGTACATGCTAAACTGATGTTGGCGTCAGGGGAAGAGGACGGTGAAAGCGGAATCATAAAGTAATTAGTAAACTAATATGACAACTGAAGTTTGAGAAGGAGGAAGTAACATGCGAGCTTTTAAATTAATGACGGGATTAAGTGGTGGCGTTACGGCACTATCACTTGCGTTAATGCCAATTGCGGCGCTAGCAGCCGGACCTGGGACAGCAGAAGGTAACTTGACAACGGTTTCATCGGGTTATGTGGCAGATAGTACTGGCAATGCAGAAGCTTTATCTAACGCGCAATTTACAGTTATGCCTGGCGAGTTAACGTTAGATGCCGTGCCGAACATTGCACTAGGCTCAACTAACGTTAAAGACATTGCTTCGGCAGGTGCAGCCTTAAATGCGACGAGTGCGAACACATCTGGCGGAAATGGCTATGATGGTAATGGTAGCGGTAATCTGAATGTGAGTGATTATCGTGGTAACCATGCTGGTTGGACATTGACGGTTGGCATGGTTCCGTTTAGTTCGGGACCAGCAACGATCGATTCGGCGACGTTGAATTTAAATATGAGTAAGGGAACGGTTGATAACAGTGGCACAGCAGCACCGACAGCACTAACCCTAAACCAGAGTGAGGTCACAAATGGCTGGGTTGCAAGTCCACAAACATTATGGAATGCAGCTGCCAATACTGGTGAAGGTTCGAATACGGCGACGACCTCGACGAGTAGTTCGTTGCAAGTCGGTAAACAGTCGAATATCTCTGCTGGGACCTATACGGCAACCCTTTACTGGACGTTACAAAATGCACCAGCCGCTGCTGCTGCACCTAAAGCAGCATCATAGAATCTGATTAAATATGATTTGTGAGTCGTTAATTAGTTATTAAGTGTCGTGGGGGTGTTTAGAATGCGATGGAAACAAATCGGTCAGTGGTGGGTATTAATGCTGGCATTGCTGTTAGGAGGACTTTCAGGTGCACTTCCTAGTCAAGCAGCAGCGAGTACACCGGCATCGGGTTTTATTTTGACACCCCTGCTGCCCAAGGATCAATTAGATAAGCAGGCGGGGTACTTTAATTTAAAGGTGACTCCTGGAGCGACCCAAGTGTTTAAAGTGTCGGTCAGCAATCCTGGCAAGTCGGCCATTACGCTTCAAGTGACGCCGGTTAACGCAACGACTTCGGACGCGGGCAATGTGGCCTATGTACCTTCTGATCGGCATGATCCGTCGGCAACGACGACATTTACTGATATGACGACGGGTGGCGTAACCGTCAAGCTAGCTGCTCATCAGGCTAAGACCGTTACGTTTAAAACAACGATTCCTAAGGCCGGTTTTAAAGGGGAAGTCTTGGGTGGCCTTTTTGCCACCAATCCAACGGCGAATGCCGCGCGGCCAACGACTAGTCAGGGCTTCATGCTGAAGAACCGTTATGCGGAAGTAACAGCAGTTGCGTTGTGGTGTCAACCACAAGTGACGATTCCAGTAAAATTAGCGCTTGATCAAGTTAAAGTGACACCAACTAATGGGCAACCAATGCTTTTTGCCAAACTTCGTAATCTGACGCCAACACTTTTTGGACAACTTAATATTCAGGCCCGGGTTATTCAACGCGCGACAGGTAAAACCATTACAACTCAGCAGCTGAAATCAGGCTCAATGGCGCCGAACAGCTGGTTTAATTATCAGGTGGCCTTGGGGACTAAAAACTTAGCCGCGGGTAAGTATCAGTTGAAGTTACACTTGACAAGTGGTCGCCGAGTTTGGAATTTCAACCGTGACTTTACCTTAACCGCACAGCGGGCCGAACAACATAATCGCCATTTGGTTGGTCCGCGAAAGATCAATTGGTGGTTGTGGGGCACAGTCGCTTTGATGATCCTCTTGGCGCTTTTAATAGCAGCTTACTGGGTCGGACAGCGACGTTCGCGTAAGGAGTGAGGGATGATGAGAAAGTTAATCAAGACCTGCTTCTTAGTGTTAATGAGTATATTCATCAGTATGAGTGCTGCCACGCTTGCTTTTGCTGCCAAGACACCACCACAACCGCCAAGTACACCACCAAGTTCGATCATTGGTTTGAATTTGTCAGGTGGCTTTTCGCAACAACCTATCGATACGAATGTGATTGGGGGTAGTTCGGTGACGTTGTCGGTACGCGCACAACGGAGTGCACTTGAAGCGGCCACCAGTCTGCTGAGCGGCCGTAAGTATGTTTGGTGGCAATCGACAGATGGTGGCCAGACCTATCAAAAAGTCGGTACGAATAGTCGAACCTATACGTACAACGCACCACAAGTCACAGCGACAACGCCGGTATATTTTCAAGTTCAATATGATTTCTCAGGAGTTGGCGCATTTCCAGATTACTGGTCAAAAATTGCTAAAGTCACCGTAACACCTGAGCGGGTCGTGACTACTGGCATTAAGGTCACTAGTGATGACGAGTGGTTGAATAACTCGCAAGCGACGATGGTGCACGCAGCTTTGACACCAGAAGATGCAACTGATCCGGTCACCTGGACAAGTAGTGATCCAACGTTAGCAGAAGTTGATGAATATGGTAATGTAACCGCGGCTGACGCGGCTACTGATACTTCTGGAAAAGCTGATGACCACGGAATGGTAACGATTACTGGCACATCCAACGGTCTAAGTGATAGTGTCAAACTGTTAATCGGTGCACTCCAGGACGTGACGGTCGTGGAAGGGACACCCGCAACCTTTACTTTACCGACGTTGCCAGATGGTGTTACTGTAAATAACTGGTATCGTGTTAAGGACGGTAAAGCAACCGCATTGAACGTGACGGATACTAGTTATACGGTAACGGTGCCTACTAATGCAGATGACGATGGGACGGCCTACTATGCCAGTCTAAGTTATCCGGTAAATGGCAAACCGCAGACTGTAACTACAAATGCGGCGTTATTAACGGTTAAAAGTGGCGGGCGGTTATCACTGAATGCTGTTCCTAATTTTAATTTTGGGACAGTGACACTTGGAGTGCTAGCACAAGGGGCCAGTTTGGCGACCAGTACAATACCAGCGGCGGCCGGAACGGGATATGATGGTAACAATGATTACCGGTTGTCGGTCGTTGATGATCGAACAGTTGGGGCTGATTGGCAATTACTTGCTAGTTTAAGTCCATTTACGTCCGGGACAGCGACACTCAAAACGGCTCAGTTGGTGTTGAAGGATACAACCGGGGTAGTGGATCGAACGTTATCGGCAGATGGTGCGACCCAAACGGTGTATACGCAGACTGGATATCAAGGACAGACGTTTGATGTGACGCCAAGCTCGTTACACTTACTAGCGACGCCACTGGCAGCTGCTGGTGAGTATCAAAGTACGATAACTTGGACGTTGGCAATTGTTCCGACGCCTTGATGAAGGTGGTGGTAAGTAGTGCTTCAACGCTACTTGCCACCATTTTTTGTGCTATGGTTGGAATTGAAGCTTACGGACGGTATTCGAATGGAGAATCCATTAAGGACCATTAAATGCAGGTTAATATTTTAGTCTACATAATTATATTTTTACTAAGTAGTTCTAGTTTTACAAGCTGCGATAATAATCGGCAAACGGCATTGTGTTAAAACAGTTAAATTGCTGATGTTTGCGGTTAGAAGGTTTTAAAGTCGATTGATAAAATTCGTGAACAGATTTTGAAAATCAGGCTGAAAACTGTCATAATATATAGCGTAATATGCGTTGGACTAGTTATTGTTTGATACTAATCATGATTAAAACATGCTAATTATTAAAGCTGAAAGTAACGAGCTTAGATCTGGTTGATAGTGTACTTTACGCCGGCATCTGGACCTTTTTGCCAATTATTAGCGTGCGCTGGACAGGACTCTTAAATATTATTCTTCATAACCCACTGTTAAGGAGGATTATATCGCTGAGCATTGTCAGATTTAGTTAGGTAAGTCGTGGGTTTCGGACAGTTTAAGAGTCACTTGTTAGACTGGCAACGGTTATAATAACCCAGTTGACGTTCAATCCTGATAACGATGCTAATTAGCTGGTTAAGATTATTTTTAGTCAGCATCGCTAGCAGTTTGACGCTGAATTTAGTATTTAGAATGATAAAATAAGGAAGTAAGCAATTGACAAAATTATTATTTATTCGTCATGGAAAAACGGAATGGAACCTAGAGGGGCGTTATCAGGGCTCACAAGGGGATTCACCATTGTTACCGACGAGTTATCAAGAAATCCATGAATTAGCAGCAGCTTTACAAGATATTCATTTTAGTCACATTTATGTCAGTCCGCTAAAGCGGGCACGCGATACGGCGATGACCTTGCGTCATGATTTGACACAAACTGATTTGCCACTGACCGTGCTCAGTCGATTGCGAGAATTTAACTTAGGCAAAATGGAAGGCATGGCCTTTACCGATGTTCAGGCCAAATACCCGGCTGAATTTGACGCCTTTCGAAATCATCCTGATCAATATGATCCCACGGCAATTCAGGGAGAAAGCTTTCAACAATTATTGAAGCGAATGACACCGGCCATCAAACAAATTGTTCAGACCAATCCACGGCGTGATGATAATGTCCTAATTGTTAGTCATGGTGCCGCCTTAAATGCACTGGTCAATTCGTTATTGGGGGCAACGTTAGCAACTTTGCGCCAACGGGGGGGACTATCAAATACGTCCACCACAATTTTGGAGACGCGGGATCGTGGGCAACAGTTCAAATTATTAGATTGGAACGATACATCGTATTTGTCGCGTCGTCCTGATGCAACTGATACGATTTAGTATAAAAGAAAGAAGTGGCATGAATGGCAAAAGCATCACGTCCTGACAAGGCTGAACAGCAAGCATTAGTTCACCAACTTATCGGTGAAATTGACGCACAACCGGAAGATTATCATGCTTATTATGAGCTAGTTGTTTTGTTAACGGCCGGTCAAGATTTCGAACAAGCAGAAGCGCTAGCGATGAAAGCATTAGGTAAGTTTGACCAACAGCAGCCAGCCGCAGACTTATTACGCTATGCCTTAGGGAATGTGTATTATCAAGCGCAAACTTATGATAAGGCCCTTCCATATTATCAACAAATCACGGATCATAAATTGAAAAATGATGCCTATATGATGATGGCACAGTCTTTAATGGCAAAGCACGATTACCAACATGCTTTAGTCTGGGCAATCACGGTACAAGAAGCCCGTCCAGATCAGGCTGATGCCAATTTGTTAGTCGCAGACATATTACTTGCGTTAGGCAATAATCAGCAAGCATCGGATTATTATCAACGTGCATATGCCTTAGATTCACACTCTGGCCGGGCTGCGTTTAACATTGGACTGACGGCGATGGTTTTGGGTCAACCGTATGCAACTTGGTTTGAACGGGCTAAAAAATTAGATCGCACGTATTTTAAAGCCCATCAGCAACAGCTAACGGATATTGAAAAAATGTTAGCTGCCCAAGCAGACAATCAACACAATTAATTGAGGAGGGTTTCCGTGGCGGACGAACAAGCAAATTTATTTTCCAACGATGTTGGTCGGGGACCGGTCACACATTTTATTGTCGGTAAAGTCGCTGCCGTCTTTTTTAGTAGTGCTGATAGTTTTTATAAGGTCTTATTAGTCAAAGTGACCGAACAGAATATTGATTGGTCGGAAGATGAAATCGTTGTTACCGGAAATTTTGCTGATATCCAAGAAGAAACGACCTATCGTTTTACGGGCAAACCGGTCACACATCCTAAATATGGGATGCAGTTTCAAGCCGATAATTATCAAAATGAGACACCAACAACGCGTACCGGTTTGATTGCTTACTTATCAGGTAGTGACTTTCCTGGGTTAGGTAAGCGGACAGCTGAACGGATTGTAGATACCTTAGGTGAAGATGCCATTGATCAAATATTAGCAGATCCGAAGGTTTTGAAGCCCATTGGTCTGCGCGCCAGTGTTCAAGCGACATTGATCGATACGTTAACGGTCAATAATGGTCTAGAACAGACGATAATTGGCCTCAATGCGTATGGATTTGGGAGCCGGCTAGCTGCAGCTATTTATGCCCGTTATCAGGGGGAGACTTTAGCTAAAATTCAAGAGAATCCTTACTGTTTAGTGGAGGATATCAAGGGCGTTGGGTTCAAGAAGGCCGATCAAATTGCAGCCCAATTAAAGATTGATCCCCAAGCGGATAATCGGTTAAAAGCGGCACTCTTAACTGAAATTAACGAACTATGTGTAGAAAATGGTGACACCTATACAACGGCGCAACCTTTATTGAATCAAACAATGCAGTTGCTTGAGAATGCACGTAATATTCAAATCGATCCGTCAAAGCTTGCTGACCAATTAGTTGTGCTTGCCAAAGAAAACAAAATTGTGGGCGATGAAAATCGAATTTATTTGCGCGGATTATATGAAGCTGAGTGGCGGGTCGCTGAGCACTTACAGCGATTACTGGCCGCTGATCATGATGAACAATTAGCGGCCCATTCAGTTGAGCACGCAATCGAGCATGTCGGTCGGGCTAGCAATATTACTTATGATGATTCGCAGACAGAAGCTTTAAAGGCGGCAATTACGGCACCGGTTTTTCTACTAACGGGGGGGCCAGGGACTGGTAAGACAACAATTATTCGTGGACTAGTGGCGCTCTACGCGGAATTACACGATGTATCGTTAGATATTAATCAATATAAAGATAAACCTTTTCCAATCTTGCTAGCCGCGCCAACTGGTCGAGCAGCCAAACGGATGGCTGAGACAACGGGATTGCCAGCTAGCACGATTCACCGATTATTAGGGCTAACTGGTCGTGAAGATGGCCCCGAAGAGCCTAGTAAAGAACTCGACGGAGGTCTGTTGATCATTGACGAAATGTCAATGGTCGATACGGTCCTTTTCCAGCAGCTGTTGACGGCAATTCCGAGCCACATGCAAGTTATTTTGGTTGGTGATAAAGATCAATTGCCGTCGGTTGGAGCTGGGCAAGTCTTTCATGACTTGTTACAATTTGCTGAATTACCACAAATCGAGTTAACGACAATTTATCGCCAAGGCAATGATTCCAGTATTATTCCCTTAGCCCATGCAATCAAGGATGGCCGGTTGCCCACTGATTTTGCGATTAATCAGCCAGATCGTTCATTTATTGCTTGTAATGCTTATCAAGTCAACCACATTGTCGAGCAAGTGGTGGCACGGGCGCAAGCTAAGGGATTTAGTGCGGAAGATGTCCAGATTTTAGCACCGATGTATCGTGGTACGGCCGGTATTGATCAGCTTAACACCACGGTTCAGAAAATATTCAATCCGCTGAAGTCGGCACGTCAAAAGCATCTCACTTATAATGGCCAGGATTTTCGAGTTGGCGATAAAGTCTTACACCTCGTTAATTCACCAGAAGACAATGTCTTTAATGGTGATATTGGAAAGATTGTGGGGATTGATCTGGCCAATGATTCCCATAATGAGTCCAAAAAAGATCAAATCACAATTGCGTTTGATCAGAATGAAGTGACTTATCAACGCAACGATTGGAACCGATTAACATTAGCGTACAGTATGTCGATTCATAAGTCGCAAGGGAGTCAGTTCAAGATGGTGATCCTGCCGTTAGTGCCACAATTTTCACGTATGTTACAGCGCAATCTATTATATACAGCTGTTACGCGAGCCGAAAAGATGCTAATCTTATTAGGCGATGTCCAATCGTTTGAGCGAAGTGTTACCAATGAGTCAGTTAATCGGCAGACTACGCTCACCAAACGGTTGCAGCAAGTCTTTGGTGGGGACTCGACGTCAGAAGCGGCTGAACCAACCACGACTGGTGAACAGTCAGTTGGAGCGATTGACAGCGATGAGACTGGGTCAGTTAAGAAGAACGGAACGGATTCAGATGGACCAACTGACGCGCCGGTGACGAATACTGAGCCAACAAGGTCAACTATTTTGACACCTGCGTTAGTTAGCAGTGGGCAAATCGATCCAATGATTGGTATGAATGGAATTACTCCTGCTAATTTCATGCCACAAGTAACTAATTAATTGCTAATTGTTAATACCAATCAAGACTGATGCCAGCGTGTCGTTGTCGGCCGAGATCATTTGCAATAAAATTCGGTTGCCGACGGTTTTTGACCGCGGTAACTGCTATAATCAAGGTAGCAAGTCATCAAACAACTTTTATGGAGGTCGTTATGTCAACAGATCAATCTTATGCCAAACTGAAACTGTTTGCCCTGAATTCGAACCTACCGTTAGCCGAAAAAATTGCGCAGCGGGTCGGAATTCCACTCGGCAAAAGTTCCGTAAAGCGGTTTAGTGATGGTGAAATTCAGATCAACATCGAAGAAAGTATTCGTGGGGCAGAAGTTTTTGTCATTCAATCAATCTCAGAACCAGTCAATGATACGATATTAGAATTATTGATTATGATCGATGCATTGAGGCGGGCTAGTGCCAGTCAAATTAATGTGGTCATTCCATATTATGGGTACTCACGACAAGATCGCAAAGCCCGTTCACGCGAACCAATCACAGCTAAGTTAATTGCAACTTTATTGGAGAAGGATCGGGCTAGTCGAGTCTTAACGGTTGATTTGCATGCTGCTCAAATTCAAGGCTTCTTCGATATTCCGGTCGATCATTTGTTCGCGGCGCCACTTCTTGCTAGCTATTTCAAGGATCGCGGCATTACTGACAATCTTGTGGTGGTCTCACCGGACCATGCAGGTGTTTCGCGAGCACGTAAGATGGCGGAACTATTAGGTGCACCGATTGCAATCATTGATAATCGGCATCCAGATGATGACAATATTGTCCCTAGCAGTATTATTGGCGATGTGAAGGGCCGGGTGGCTATTGTCATTGATGATATGATCGATACTGGCACGCGATTTGACGTTTCCGCAGATGCTTTAGCGCAGGCCGGTGCAGCGACTGTCTACGGTTGTGCGACCCACGCGATTTTTTCACAGGATGCGGTTGCCAAACTACAAGCTTCTAAATTGGAAAAGGTTATTGTGACTGATACGATCCAAATCCCAGCTGATAAACAATTTGATAAGTTAGTTCAATTATCGGTTGGTCCATTGTTGGGTGATGCAATTAAACTAGTACATGAACAACAACCAGTTGACCGATTATTTGATCCACGCATTTAAATAATAATTTTTAGCACATTAACTCAGTAGTTAGTTAATGTGCTTTTTAGTTAGTTCATTGACTGATATACTCGACTATAAATGTGCAAGCAATTATTTGAATTAATCAAATGATAACGTTATGTTTATATCGATAAACACTGATATACCGGCAAATAGCGTTACTTTGGTATTGGCAAGCGTTTTTCAAAATAACCGCACAGTTTTGTAAAAAAACGAGCGATTCTAGTTTGTATTTTGATAAATTGTGCTACAATAAAATTATGATTTGTAAAAGCAAATTAAGAATTTCTTAATCTTACGTCAAAAGACGGTTTTGTTACTATCGATTTTAATAACTAAGGAGTGAATTAAATGTCACAAGCACATACAACGGGCAAGGTCCTAGCCAGTACGGTTGGTGCCGTTGGTTTATTGCTTGCTACAGGCCAAGCTGCCAATGCTGCCTCAATCACTGTAAAAGCAAATGATACAGTTTGGGGCCTCGCTCAACAACACGGAGTTTCCGTAAAGAGTATTGAAAAACTTAACCAGATTAAAGCATCTGATGCAAATGTCGATTTGATCTATGTTGGTCAAAACCTACAAATTAGTGGGTCAACGACTAAGACGACCACGACTAAGTCAGCAACTAAGAAAGCCGCTGTTAAGGGTACATATACCGTTAAAGCGGGTGATACACTTTGGGCGCTTGCTGATCAGTACAACACTTCTGTGCATGCTCTCCAAACATTAAATGGCTTATCTAGCGATTTGATTGTGGTTGGGCAAAACATCCAAGTGCCGGGAGCAACGACCAAGGCTACCGCTAAGACGAGTCAAGCAGCAACCATGACAACGAACGCTGTGTCAGCAACTAGTGCTACTACGAAGACAGCGACGGTGGCCAGTGCTAGTTCGACCTCAAGTACGAGTGCTAGCTCAGTTTCAAGTGTTAGCGCTAGTGATACTAGTAGCACTAGTACAGCAAGTCAGGATGCTGTCAGTGCCAGTACATCAAGTACTACTAGTTCAACCACGTCAACGACTTCAGCAGCTTCATCAACGGCTTCTTCTACAGCGGCTGTAACTGTAAAAGCTGTGGCAACAAGCGCGAGTGCTTCATTGCCAACGAGTACTGCAACTAGTGCAGCCGCATCATCAAGTACTACTAGTTCATCGACTGCTAATAGTCAAGCTACTAGTACGGCAACGAGTTCTTCCGTAACGAGTAGTGTAACCTCAGCTGCCAGTTCAACCGCAACTAGTCAAAGTGATACAACGACTACTAGTGCAAGTAGTACAACGACAACGAGCAGTGCCAGTCAGAGTAGTTCAACGGCCACTAGTGCTAGTACGACGAGTCAGAGTAGCTCTGCTGCAGCCACTAGTAGTGCTAGCAGCTCAGCAAGTAATGCGGCAACGACTAATAGTAGCAGTACGACAACTAGTTCAACCAGCGATTTAGCCACTGGCTCGGTAACTGGATTAGCCTTAAAGCTAGCCAGTGCTAACATTCCTTACGTTTGGGGTGGCGCTAGTCTTTCAGGAATGGACTGTTCAGGTTTAGTTTCCTATGTTTATCAACATGCTGCTGGTATTACGTTGCCACATAGCACGGTTGCACAGGAAGCTTACGTGACAACCCATTCAGTTGCGGACGCTCAGCCTGGGGACATTCTGTTCTGGGGTAGCCGTGGTAGTACTTATCACGATGCCATTTATATTGGTAATAATCAATATGTAGCGGCCCCAACCGAAGGCAAAAACGTTCAAGTGCAAACAATCAGTTCATACTTCATGCCAAGCTTTGCTGGTACGGTTAAGTAGTTGATTTGTTAGTGATACCCTTAACACTGCATGATTCGGTGTTGGGGGTATTTTTTTGTTTTTTTTGAATTTTATGATTTAAACTTACTAATAATTGTGGTATATTATGTTTGTCGTTTTTCAACATGAAAAATTGGACCTATCTATTGTGATAAGGAAGTGCTATCAATGAGTAATCGTTTTGAGATCCTGGAAGAGTATCAAGAGGCTAATACCGAACTTGATCATTTAAGAGCGCTGGCCGTTCGGCAACAGGATCACTCACGGGTTGTGACTATTTATCCACATTTGAAAGAACGGGTTGGTCATCTATCCCGTAAATGTGAACAACTTGATATGCTTCTGGAAGCAATCAACGCTTCTGAAGATTAAGATTATTTAGGACTGGTCGGCCATTTGAGGTGGTTGCCGGTCTTTTTTGTTGGATGCAAGTTAGTCGTTTATGTATTGTGTTAGTTATTGTGTAATATGAATTCTGATTAAAACAGAACGTTTCTTAAATTCAAAAATAGCCAGCTTGAGACCCGTTGGAAGATGGGTCTGGTAACAGAAGTGATCATCACTAAATGAGAGCGAAATAAGCAATCCTTTGGCGTACGTTTCGACATTGTTGATAGAAAAATTGCGTTCAGTTTCTTAAGAAGCTGAGCGCAATTAGTTTTTTAGATTCATTTTATTGTTTGATGAGGTCAACATGTAGGTTAATTCAGCAAGCAGCCAAGTATTTTAATGATGATTATGAATACTAGTATCAATCCAAAACGGGTAGGGCCGAGTTGAAAAGTATAGGTCATAGTTGCGATTACCGATACTTTGACCATCCATTTGCCCGATTTCAACTGAATTAACTAGTAAATGCAAGTTAGCATTGCGGTAATGGTGAACGAAACGGGAGTTAAGGTGGCGACCCCCAAGTAGTAGTAGCATGAATAACCAGGCTATAATCCACCAATGAGGTTCCTCGACCACGATCAATTCAAGTTGGTCGTCATGTAGGTTCGCTTGTGGCAAGATTTTGACGCCACCGCCAAAATAAGGGATGTTTGAAACCGTACATAGAAACGCATGCTTATAGTAATCGCGCTTACGATCAACGTGCACGGTTAGTGGAAAGCCTTCCTGTTGTGAATATGCAGCTAACATATTGCTCAGATAAGACCAACGCCCTAAGCGCCCTTTTTGTTTACTACGATTTGTGTCATCAACGATTTGAGCATCAAATCCAAGGCCAACGTTGTTGATGAAGTAACGGTGTTCGTTCTTTAAGGTCTCGTGGAAATAACCGATGTTTAACGTACGGGGACGCATGTTATTAAGTACTTGTGCTAATGCGATTGCTGGATCAGTTGCCATACCTAATCCACGTGCGAAATCGTTACCAGAACCACCGGGAATGTAGGCGAGGGGAATTGGCTCCGCCTGAGGCACCTGCATGACGCCATTTAAAGCTTCGTTGAGGGTGCCATCACCCCCAACGACTAAAATAACGGGGGTCACATTTGGTCGACGCTGAATAGTTTTGACATACTCAGCCGCGAGCCGAATAGTGTGACCAGCGTATTCGGAAACTCGGTATTCAAAATGAATTTGACGTTGTTCCAGTATTGGTTTGATGGTTTCCCAAACCAGCTTACCGTGACCGGAACCCGCAAGTTCATTAATAATAATGTAGTATTCAGCAATCAAAATTACACCTCATATCAGTCTTACACCATAAAAAACCGGAACGAGATCGTTCCGGCAAGTAGTTAGTTCATAATCAACATTGGCAGAATCATTGGGTGCCGCTCAGTTTTATCAAATAAGAAACTTTGCAGATCATCAATAATCGCGTTGCGAATGGTTGCTTCGGTCGCTTTATCTGACTTCATCTTACGGCGAATCGTACGAAAGACATGGCGCCGAGCTTCGTTGATTAAATCACCAGATTCGCGCATATAAACGAACCCCCGTGATAGAATATCTGGACCAGCTTGGATCTCTTTCTTCTTTAAGTTGATCGTGGCCACGACGACGACGAGACCTTCTTCAGAAAGCACTTGGCGGTCACGTAGCACAACGTTACCAATATCCCCGATACCAGAACCATCAACGTAAACATCACCGGCACCAAAATGTCCAGCGACGCGGGCCGAGTCTTTGGTAAAGGCCAAGACATCACCATTTTCAAGGATAAAGCTATGGTCTAATGGCACACCACACTGTTCAGCCAGTTCCGTATGAATCTTCAGCATTCGATATTCACCATGAATTGGCATAAAGAACTTCGGTTTCATCAGGCGGAGCATCAATTTTTGTTCTTCCTGACCACCATGTCCAGAGGTATGAATGTTATTGACTTTACCATGAATAACGTTTGCCCCGGCTTCTTCCAGTTCATTAATAACGTGGTTGACACTTAATGTGTTACCGGGAATTGGGGAACTGGAGAAGATCACCGTATCACCAGGTTCAATTGAAATCTGGCGATGGGTCCCGTTTGCAATTCGCGATAGGGCAGCCATGGGTTCACCTTGAGAACCAGTACACAAAATCATCACTTTATTTGCTGGCAATGATCGTAAATCATTGGCGTCCACAATAGCTTCGTCGGGAATGTTCAAGTAGCCTAATTCACGACCGTTCACGATAGCGGCTTCCATACTGCGACCAAATACAGCAATCTTACGATGATGTTCAAGTGCCACTTGGGCGGCTTCTTGAATTCGTGAGATATTAGATGCGAAGGTGGCAAAAATGATCCGACCTTCAACTTGTTCGAAAATATGGCGAATGGATTGCGCGACCCAGCGTTCAGACTTAGTCCAGATGGGTCGCTCGGCGTTAGTACTGTCTGACATTAATGCCAGAACACCGCGTTCACCGAGGTGGGCCATCTTTTGAAGGTTCGGTGGCTGGTTAGTAATAGGAGTCAGGTCGAACTTATAGTCCCCAGTCTCCACGATTGTGCCAGGTGGTGTTTGGACCGCAATACCCAGTGTATCAGGGATTGAGTGGGTTGTTCTAAAGAACGACACTCGAGTTTTACGGAACTTTAGCACCGTATCTTCGTTGATTTCATGTAATTCAGTTGTTTTTAATAACCCGTGTTCCTCTAACTTGCCCTTGATTAGGGCTAAGGCTAGGGGGCCGGCATAGATTGGCACGTTGATCTGTTTTAGTAGGAAAGGAATCCCACCAATATGATCTTCATGACCGTGCGTAATCACTAAAGCTTTTATTTTTTGCTGATTTG
>OMJG01000701.1_pt1 | contig 23346 bp, 17 predicted proteins | sample 1646431 | NCBI WGS metagenome assembly OMJG01 (sample SAMN03771674, study PRJEB25209) | food metagenome | isolation source: Cotija cheese | place: Mexico:Jalisco,Michoacan | collected 2011-12-12
AGTGAGATATCTTCTAGGTCTTTTTCGTTAAACTAAACGTTTTTATTTTTTATAAAATTGAATTTTAGTGATATGTCATATAAGTATCATTGTCTTTTTTTTAAATACCTATTACAATGTAAGTATAACATTTAAGCATAATAACTGATTGTTAAGTTTATTAAATGTTATTTTGGAGTTAATAATCTAAAAAAGAAGTGGAGGTTATTTGTAATATAAGGAGGATAAAAAATGAGGAAAAAAGTTTTGTTGTTATGTTCTTTCCTATTAGTTTTTTTTGTTATGATAAGTGGAAGACTCGTTGAGGCAGAAAGTTCTGTTAACGTATCTTCATCATTAAGGCAAAATCAAGTAGTATCGAATAAGAAAGAATTTGGTAATTTCACGTATCTTAAAGATATAAGTCTAGATAGTCAAGGAACGGGAATTGTAGCATACAATGTTGGTAAAAGTATGGAAGATATCAAGGCGCTAAATGGTGATGAACAAGCGGCTAAAGAGATGATTTTATACGAGAGTGGCGCTACTGGTTATGGTTTGATGGGTGATGTGACAGACAAAATCGAAGTAGGAGACTTAGGTGATTTATTTTCTACGTCTTCTAATGATTTGGCAGAACATCATGTCACGTTAACGGTCCCAGCTGAGTATTCAGGTACTGGCAAAGCATTGTCTACCGATGTGATTATTTACACAGGAAAAGTGGCTAAACCAACTACTTGGAACGAATTTGATACAGCTATTAGGGATCGTGATGTCACTGTTATTGACGTACAAAATTCTTTAAAAAATACAAGTAATGTAGGTAATGTTTCATTAGCTAATGCCAGAAAAGATTTTGTGTTACTTGGTAATGGTTATTCTATTGATTTTTTATTTGCTAGTTATGCTTGGAGAAATTTTAGAGGTCAAAGACTAAACGGATCTTTGGTGACACCACATGCGATACTTGACAATTTAGATTTTTATGGCACTAATTATTACGGGCCTGTTTCTATGTTTGATACGACAAATTATGGAACATCGATTACATATCGTAATGTTTCGTATATTGGATCTCAAGTAACGGCAGCTTTTCAGGCTACTATAACGTTTGAAGGGAAAAATAGTGTATATACTAAAACAGGTAGCTATACTTCTTTTGATGGAAGTTTTGTTCGTTTATCTCAAGATAATCAAGCTGGTATTGAAGCTCATACCTTACGCTTTTCTGATGGCTCAGAAAATACGTTTACTACTGATAATGGCGATGCTGTTATTTTAGGTAGTTGGTATTCTGATCAAGAACCTGTGAGAAGTATTCAACCATCTATGGTTATTGGAAAAAATGCTAAAGTGACGTTGAAAACATTAGGGAATATCGGTGAAAATAATGACTATTATGTTTCCAATAGAGATCCTAATTTATATTCTGTGATTAATATTAATAGAAATGGTCGGATAGATGTTGGTGAAAATTCAACATTAGTGGCAGAAACGGCTGAAGGAACGACTAGGGTACCGGTAAGATTGGGGTATTATGACAATTTCTATACCAAAGATTGGATTACGAGTGTTAATTTATCAAAAAATAGTCAATTTAATGTGAATATAAATGGACCTATTGCTAAGAGGCAAAATGGTACAGAAGAATATGCTGGTTTTATGTTAAAACAAAATTCTCAAATCAATGTTGGTGAAAATGCTAAACTAAATGTATCTGCTAGAAATATGACTACTGGAGCTCCTGTAATATCAATGGGGGCTAATTCAAAAATTAACGTAGCAGAATCAGGTAGTATGTTAATTAACAAAGATGGCGGTAGAGGGAACATCTTAAACTTAGGTGTCGATTCATTGTTTAATGTATCTGATGAAGGAAATGTAAAATTTGTTTCAGATGGTGAAGAAACGTCAACAGATTCCATGATATATGGGGCTAATAAATCAACTTTTATTATTGGTGAACGTGGTCTCTTTACTTCCCAAATAAAAAATGGTTCTGGTAAAAGAACCATGTTAGATTTTGCTTCTGGAGCAAATTTCAAATTTGCCAATGCCCGACGAATTGATTTAGATGTCCGCGGTAATGCTAATGCTTCTCTAATTGGTATGGCCACTGGTGACTTTTTAGCAGATATTCAAGCCGTAAAAGCTTGGACAAAAGAGGACGCGGGTCAATCAGATGATCATCCATCGTATGATTGGAGTCCAATGTATGGGATAGATATTCGCTATAATGGCAGTTCTCCTAGTCAAATTACGGCTAACAGTCTCACTTATAAAATGCGTGATGATTTTATTAATAATTACAAAACACAAAATATGTCACGTGTATTATTTGATTATATTCCCGATGTGAACATTGGCTTTGATAAGCTTAGTGATAATCCTAATTTATCTAATAGTCAAGTCTTTAAAGGGGTTGTTAATCAAGGTTCGAGTGTGGCTTTTTATAAAGTGGTTGATGAAAACGATCCAAGCAAGGACATTTTATTACCGAACGCAACCATTCCGTCTCCAGTAGAAGGAGAAGATAAAAAATATCATGTTATTGCAGGTAATGATGGAACCTATGAATTTCCTGTTCCAGAGACGACAAAATTAGTCGCAGGGGATAAAATCAAAGCGTATGGGTTTTTAAATGCCAAAGATGATTATGTCATCAATACGGTTCAAGATAAGACCCCGCCAACAGCAGAAGACGCTCATTATTATTTACCTGTTCATGGGGAAACCCCAAACCCAAGTGTGTTAGTGACTAATGTCTCAGACACAAATCCTAATAATACACACTATACTTATCAATATAATGAAGCTAATCCAAAAGAAACGATTGATGCGTATATGAGTGAAATAGGAGACCACAAAGTCAAGGTTGATGTATCGGATGAAGCGGGTAATACAGCAACGATTGATACCACCCTTTCTGTGGTTGAGTCAAGTACTTATGTTTCTGGAGATGAGTTATCTATTTCATTTAAGGATTTACGTAATATGTCTGAAAAACAAATGAACGAGTACATCTTATCTAAAGGAAATATATCTGCGTATAAATTGTTAAATGGTAAAAAAATTGATTTAAGTCAAGTTGTTTCTGTTAAAGATTTGGGTGGTTTAGCTGATATTGAACAGATCAAATCAACCCCTTATACTATTTCTTTAGTTGTTTCAGCAAAAGATGCCGGTGAAGGAGTTAGTGATGATATCACTGGTACTATGACGGTAAAAGTAACCGATATTGATGCTGTTTTAACCATCAGTTTCATCAATGAAGCAGGAAAAGTGTTAGATGATTATACCACGACAGTTAAAGCGCTAGTTGGTGATACGCTTGATTTAACTAAAGACACACATATCAAGACCCAACAAGAGTTACTTAAATCAAATGGGTACTTACTTGGTCGTGGTCCAGATCAAGAAACTGCCTTCAAGGTAACAGATACGGAAATGACCCTTGTGTATTATGTAGAAGGGACTGTGATGATTCAATCGGTTCCAACGGTCTTAGATTTTGGAACAGTCAATTACATTGCGCGTCCTAATCGGGTTGAAAAACCAACCTATGATAAACCATTAGTTGTTAGTGACACACGAGCCAATGCGACAGATGGATGGATTATGTATGCCCAAATGAGCTCGCCACTTCAAACCACCGATGGAAAAGTATTAGAAGATGTTATTCATTATGTGTCTAATGGAAAAGATACTGTGTTATCTGAAAATTCCCAAGCTATTTTTAGTGATAAAGAAAACAAAGCAGGCATTTATGACATTAGTAATGGTTGGGGAGATAAGCCAAAATCTGATGGGATTAAATTAGAGTTAGGCTCTTCAGGTGATATTCATACTGGTAGTTATACTGGCGAAATTACTTGGAAGATTATGGAAGGTCAACCTTAAATAAGTACATATAAAATACCCTAAATATTTTTTGGGGTATTTTTTTATAGTCATTTTTTAATCTAAAGTATGATGATTAAAATAAATTGAATGTTTCTGGATTAAACTATGAAAATTTAATGAATTTTATAATAAAGGGTGATAAAATGGGAGGTAAGACAATCAATGTAAAGGAAGTGAGAAAGTGACCTTTTTTAAGAGAGCCTTGTTGAGCATCCAAAGACGAAAAGGAAAGTCATTGATATTATTTTTGGTTATATTTATTTTAGGTAATTTAATGGCAGGGGCTATTGCTATTCAGCAGGCAACAAAGGGTGTTGAAACGAAGATAAAAACACAATTAGGCGCAAATGCGACTGTATCATTTAATCAAGACAATTTGCAAGATCTAGATGACTCATCTAGTCAAACGCTAGACATGAAAGAACCAACAGCTAAAGTCTATCAAGAAATAGGAGCATTAAAGCAAGTAAAGTTTTATGATTACTCCATTATAGATATGATGCAAACAAAGAAAATAAAAAATGTTGAACCATCTGATGGAAGTTACAGTCGTAGTTACAATGGCTTATATTATTTTGATATTAAAGGGGCAAGTAGACCTGAGTTGATTGATGAACAATCAAAGAAAATAAGTTTAGTTGATGGTAGAAATTTTAATGAAGAGGACATAAAAAAAGGATCATCTGTTGCTATTATATCAAGTAAAGTAGCTAAAGAGAATAATCTTCATGTTGGAGATAAAGCTGTTTTTGATCGCACAATTGAACAGTATAATCAAGGTGGTTCTGATGACAGCAATGACGTTGAAACAAAATCTAAAGATTATCCTGTTGAAATTATTGGGTTATTTGATGTAAAAGGAGTAGAAGCAAAAAAATCAACTGGTAATTCACAAAAAGATAGTGACAAGCAAATGAACCAAACAGTTGATTTATATGATAAATTAAACACTATTTATTTACCAAATCATTACATTGAGAAAACACAAGCTGAAATGCTAGAGTTTACATACGATAATTTTCCAGATAATTTTTTAGATGAAAATGAAAAAGTAATGGATAAAGAGACAGTATTGAAAGAATTTTCTTATAAAAATATTGTGGCAACCTATGTTCTTAATAAACCTGAGGAAATTGAAGATTTCCGATTGTTAGGAGATCAAATACTAAAAGACAATGGGTTGGATTATTATAAAATTGAAGCGAGTGCTGACCAATTTGATTCAATAGCTGGACCAATTAAAGGAATGGCAAAAATTTCTAAAATCGTTTTAATTGTCTCTGTATTAGCCTCTATATTTATTATTACCTTGGTGACGATTCTTTTCTTAAGAGATAGAAAACATGAATTAGGCATTTACTTGTCATTGGGGGAAAAACGCCAAAAGATTGTGGGTCAAATTGTCGTTGAAGTGGTGTTAGTTGCGTTAGTTGCCATGACATTATCTGTTTTTTCTGGTAATCTATTAGCGAAAGGTTTTTCTGATTCATTGATGAGGACACAGCAAAATAATTCGATAGACAATAATATGATGATGTATGGCAGTCCAGTCGTTGACGTCGGTATCACAGAAGAGGACGTCATGAGGTCATATGAAATAGCGTTAACGCCATCATATATTGCATTATTTTATTTAATTGGTTTGATTGTCGTATTATTATCAACGATTGTTCCTCTAGTCTATATCATGAGGCTGAATCCGAAAAAAATGATGATGTAAAGGAGCCAATCTATGTCAATCTTAAAAGCAAGTAAATTAAATTACTATTACCAAGATGGTGATACACGACGCTTTATTTTAAAAAATACGAATGTCTCCTTTGAAAAAGGTCAATTTTACAGCATTGTAGGGCAATCTGGGTCTGGTAAGACAACCTTTTTATCTCTTTTAGCTGGATTGGATAAACCACAGGGAGGACGTATTTTTTACGAGAAAAAAAATATAGAAAAAATAGGTTATGATGAGTATCGTCGTGACTATATTAGTATTATCTTCCAACATTATAATTTAATTCCCTATTTAACAGCAGTTGAAAATGTGTTGGTTCCAATGGCAATAACGGATAATAAATTGCCAGACAATGAGGAAAAAGTAGCTATGAATCTATTAGATTATATGGGCATATCAAACGATAAAGCTAAACGATTGGTGACGCAATTGTCAGGTGGCGAACAACAGCGTGTGGCAATTGCTAGAGCATTGGCAACAAACGTTGATGTTATTTTAGCTGATGAACCAACTGGTAATTTAGACGAAGAGATGGAACAAGAGATTGTGGAAATATTTAAAATGCTTGCTCACAAACATAATAAATGCGTGATTGTAGTTACTCACTCGCCGGAAATAGCATTGCAATCAGATCATTCCTATCTTCTTAGAAAAGGAGTTTTAAAAGAGAATGTCTGACTTTCTATCAAATTTCGAACATGACAATTATAAACAAATATTAAATGATAAAAAAAGTAAAAAAGAGGAACAATTAGAAGAAAATGCAGAATTAGAGGACGATTTATTATCTGATGACGTCGATGGCAACAAATCAGTCCTTCCAGAGCATGAAGGAAAAATAAGACGAAAAAAAAAGAGAAAAAGAAAGAGCCAACCTATTCCTAACCAATCTATTGTTCCAATAGAGGAAGAATCACTTGAAGATGATATTGAAATCGATCCAGATTATCAGAGCAAACAAACTAAACGCAAAGCGGTGATTGGGGCTTCGGTTGTTGGTTTACTACTCATTGGTTATATTATTTATTACCAGGTGACACGTGTAAGTGTTCCTAATTTTTCTGATAAAACGGTTGTTGATGCTAAAAACTGGGCATCAGAAAATAGAATGAAGCCAAAAATCGAACAGGAGTATTCTACCAAAGTCGAAACAAATGGTGTGATTAGTCAATCTGTCGCACCAAATAAGAAATTAAAAAAAGGGTCTAATATCACCTTTAAAGTCAGTGAAGGGGCTAATCCCAAAGAAAAAATCACGTTACCTGATTTTGAAAAAATGTCTAAATCAGAAGTTGAACAATGGATAAGTAAAAATAAAGCGGATAATGTTTCCCTTATTGATGAATACAATGATAAAGTTGACAAAGGTAAATTTATTAAGCTTGAATTTACAGACAAAGAAGTCACTAAGGAAAATTATTTACGACAAGATATCGCGAACGTTTATTTTTCTAAAGGAAAAGAAGTGTTTGAAAAAAATATTTCAGTCCCAGATTTTAGTAAGAAATCTAAAAGTGATGTAGAAGAGTGGGCTAAGAAAAACGATATTAAAGTCGATTATAAAGAAGTGGACTCTGATAAAATTGAGGCTGGATTAGTTGTCTCTCAAACAGTAGATCCTGATACTAAGATAGCTAAACAGGAGTCTATGAGTGTTTCTATCTCTGTTGGAAAAGCTGTCGTTGTGCCTAATTTTGCTAACTATTCAATTGAAGAAGCAGCCAATGCAACAAGTGATTTACAAGTTATGACGAAAGAAGCTTTTTCTGATAGTGTTCCTTTTGGCCAATTGATTTCTCAGTCTATTGAAGCCGGAAAAAAATTAACGGGAAATGATGAAAAAGTCGTCAATGTTGTTTATTCTTCTGGAAGACCATATATTAAATCATTCTTCGGTCAATTAGAAGGAGATATCCCTAAATTAATTTACGATAACTTTAATTCAAAAGGGGCTTGTGTCACGTATGAAGTCTATTATGTGGATTCAGATAAAGAAAAAGGCCAAGTTGTTCATGCAAATGCTTATAATCAATATATCGCAACAAACGCTCATTTAGTATTTGCGATTAGTAATGGAAAATATGCATCCTTGCCTGGTGAGTGATACAAACCTGACTAAGACATAATACGACGATTAAACTCCTAAGCTTTTCTAGTTAGGAGTTTAATTATTTGTTAAGAAGCTTTAAATTTGACGAAAAAATCTATACAATAATGGAAGAAATCATGAAAAGAGAGAGTAAATATAATGACAATGACTGAAAAAGGGTTGACCCAAAAGGAAGTTAACCAGCGTATTAGTCAGGGACAAGTGAATGATTATGTTTCTGATACATCAAAAAGTAACAAAGAGATTATTTATGACAATGTTTTTACTTTATTTAATTTGTTAAATGTTGTGATTGCTATCTGTTTAGCTTTAGTTGGGGCTTATAGCAATCTGTTTTTTATGGCTATTATTATCTTAAATGTGGTCATTGGAGTATCACAAGAAATTCGAGCGAAAAATCTTGTGTCACAGTTATCGATTGTGAACGAAGAAAACGTTGAAGTCTTTCGTGACAATCAAACAATAGGCATTCCCACCACTGAATTAGTATTAGATGATGTGGTTATTTTATCTGCAGGCCAACAAGTACCTTCTGATATGGAAATTTTGTCTGGAAATGTTGAGGTAAATGAATCGTTATTAACAGGTGAGGCTGATTTAATCAAAAAATCGACTGCCAGTCAACTTATGTCAGGAAGCTATGTCACAAGTGGTCAATGTGTGGCCAAAGTGGTTCATGTTGGAAAAGATAATTATGCCGTCAGAATCGCTGAAGAAGCTAAAATTCATAAACCAGTCACTTCTGAATTAGTTGAATCGATCAGAAAAGTGGCAAAATTTACCAGTTATATTATCATTCCTTTGGGTATGATTTTGTTTTTAGAAGCGTATTTTTTAAGACAAAGTGATTTGAAATTATCTGTGGTGTCATCTGCTGCTGCCTTACTAGGTATGCTGCCAAAAGGAATGGTGTTATTAATTAGTATTGCTTTAGCAACAGGTGTGGTCAAACTAACAAAGAAAAAAGTATTGGTTCAAGACATGCACTCAATTGAAACATTAGCACATGTGGACGTGTTGTGTTTAGATAAGACTGGTACGATTACGCAGGGAAACATGTTGGTGTCAGAAGTGATTGATGTCAATCCATCATTCAAAGAAATAAACACAACCAATTTAATGGAAAACTATATTAATGCGACAGATGATAATAATTTAACCATGCAAGCCTTGCGTTCTTATTATCAAACGTCAACTAATTTAAATGTATTAGATACTTTAGCGTTCTCATCAGATAGAAAATGGGGAGCGGTACTGTTTGAAGGCGTGGGATGTGTATATCTTGGAGCGCCAGAACGTTTAGTGTCAGAAGATAAATTACCACAAGAAATTTATCAAGCGCAGGCACAAGGTAGTCGGGTCCTTCTTTTAGGGATCGATCAATCAGCCACTCAATTAACTGATACAATAGGAAATGTTGAAGCATTATCTGTCTTAATTATTGAAGATGCTATTCGAGAAAATGCAGAACAAACATTGGCTTATCTAGACAGTGAAGGGGTTGCGTTGAAAGTTATTTCTGGTGACAATCCAATTACTGTATCAAATGTAGCAAGACGTGCCGGTCTAAATCACTATGAGGAATATATTGATTTATCAATGATTGAAACAGAAGAAGAGGTCAAAGCTATTGTTGATGACTATACTGTTTTTGGTCGAGTGAGTCCACAACAGAAAAAATGGTTAGTCGAAGCACTAAGACAAAAAGATCATATTGTTGCTATGACGGGTGATGGTGTGAATGACATTTTAGCGATGAAAGAGGCAGACTGTAGTATTGCCATGGCTGAAGGGGATAATGCGACACGTCAAATGGCTAATTTGGTTTTATTAAATTCTGATTTTACTACCTTACCAGATGTGTTGTTTGAAGGTCGACGTGTGGTTAATAATGTGACAAAAGTTGCGAGTATCTTTTTTATTAAAACTATCTACTCATTTATCTTGTCCATTATTTGTACGGTAGCAGCAATTGGATTCCCATTTATTCCGATTCAAATTACGTTGCTTGATTTAGCAATAGAAGGCTATCCTACGTTCTTCTTATCATTTGAATCTGACAAACGTAAAATTACGACAAAATTTTTACCAACTGCCCTACGACGAGCGTTGCCAAATGCATTGTTAGTGGTCATTAATATGTTAGTGATCTATTTTGTTTCTCCAAAATTAGGCATTACAGGAATCGATCAAACAACATTAATGTATTACATGTTGATTGCTGTTAGTGCTATGGCAGTTATTAAGGCGTGTTTGCCATTTAATCCACTCAGATTATTTTTAGCGGTGACAACAACTGTTGGAACGTTTGTAGCGGCAATGCTATTTACATCATTATTAGAAATCACTTGGCTAAATGCTACTACATTACCTGTTTTTGTTGTACTTGTTATTTGTTCGATTATTGGTAAGCTCATTTTAGATAAATTAATTACGGGTAAAATGGGATCTTTTAACTAAGCACAAATTGTTGCAAACTAAATGATTTATGTTATAATTTATTATGAAGAGTTATGTCGTGGTCGCGCTGATTTCAGTGCGACTTTTCTGACTTAATTATGTAAAAAGGGGATGACTTATCAATATGCCACAATTAATCCCTCAAGAATTAATTGATACAGTTAGACAAGAAACAAATATTGTTGAGGTCGTTGAAAACTATGTTCAATTAAAAAAATCTGGTAAAAATTATTTAGGCTTATGCCCATTTCACAATGAAAAAACACCGTCGTTTACCGTAGCAGAGGACAAACAAATCTTTCATTGCTTTGGATGTGGTAAGGGTGGAAATGTGTTTACTTTTATTCAAGAAGTAGAAGGGTTATCATTTCCTGAGGCAGTTGGGAAACTAGCTGAACCACTAAATGTATCTTTGCCAACAACGTCATTTTCTGGTGTGCAACAAACACCCAAAAATAGTATGCATCAGACATTAATTGAGATGCACGAACATGCTAAAAGTTTTTTTCACCATATTCTGGTAAACACAGAAGTTGGTAAAGATGCTATGACTTATTTGGAACAACGAGGTATTTCTCGAGAATATATTGATGCGTTTGAGTTAGGCTTTGCTCCTGACAATCGAGACATTTTATTAAAAGTTATGCAAAAAGAATTTAAAGACGGTCTTTTTGATGAGTCAGGTTTATTTGTCGAAAGAGATGATGGCACGTTTATGGACCGGTTTTTTAATCGAGTCATGTTTCCAATAAAGGATGCTAAAGGCAAAACAATTGGTTTTTCAGGTAGGCAGATGCCAACAGATCAACCAGATAAGGATAAAAAGCAGCCTAAATACCTTAATAGTCCTGAAACGGAGATATTTAACAAGCGAGAAGTGATTTATAATTTTCATTTAGCTAGACCTCATATTAGAAAAACAAATGAGGTTTATTTATTTGAAGGATTTATGGATGTTATGGCGTCTTATATGTCTGGTGTTAAAAATGCTGTCGCCACTATGGGAACAAGTTTAACTGATCAACAAATTCATCGATTAGAGCGTGTGTGCGAAGATGTGACGATTTGTTATGATGGTGATTCAGCCGGCATCAATGCGACCAACCGGGCAATTGAATTATTGACCAAAAATACCGCAATCGGGGTTCAGGTAGTCAGTTTACCGAATAAACTAGATCCAGATGATTATCGGATGATGTATGGAACAGATGCTTTAGAAAACGAATTATTACACCATAAACAAACTGTGTTTCAGTTTAAACGCGTTTATTTGATGCAAGATTTTAATTTGGCAAACGAATCAGATGTTTTAGCTTATCTAGAGCTTGTGTTAAAAGAGTTAGCTATGATTCCATCTGTTATTGAAAAAGATTTCGCTTTAACACAACTATCAGAAGAATTTAACCTTTCTAAAGAAACGTTACAACTTCAATTAAATCAATTAATACAAGATAATAAGCAGCAAGCTTTTAAACAAATCATACCTAGAAGGCCAGAAACCATCGTTCCTAAAACACAGGAATTTAGAAACATAGATGTGGTCGAAAAAGCCGAAAGGTTATTAATATTTCGTGCGTTAAATGAGAAGACAACATTTCAAAAAATAATCAGTCAGCCTAACTTTTCATTTATTCATGATGCCTATCAGGAATTATTTCAACATATAGCAAGTTTTTATGAATTGTATGGTCGAGTTGAATTGGCAGATTTTATTAATTATTTGAAAGAAGACAATTTACGTAATGTATTAATAACTATTACCATGCAAAATTTTAGTGAACAAAGTAATGACCGAGAGATTAGTGATTGTTTACAAGTGATAGAAAAAGCAAGTATTCAGTCTAAAATAAACGCTTTAAAGAAACAGCAACAAGAGGTCAAACAGATAGGTGATTCTATCAAAGAAATGGAAGTAACATTAGAAATTATCCAATTGCAAAAAGAATTAAGTAATTGGGGATAATACAAGGGGGAGTCCATCATGTCAAAAATGGAAAAAGATGCCGCATACAAAAAAGAAGTAACCAAGTTCATCAAAATAAATCGAGTTAGAGGTTCAGTATTTTATGATGAATTAACCAATAAATTAGCTACTCCTTATGAATTAGATGCTGATGATATGGATGAATTGATTGAAAAAGTTGAGGACGCAGGAATTAGCGTTGTGGATGAAAAGGGCGAACCAAGTGAACACAGTTTACGTGTCGCTAAGAAAAATCAAGAACCTAAGAAAGAAAAAGAAAAAGAACCAGAAGAAGATTTAATTGCGCCAGCTGGGGTAAAAATCAATGATCCCGTTCGTATGTACTTAAAAGAAATCGGTCGTGTCTCACTTCTTACAGCTGACGAGGAAGTTGCTTTAGCGCTACGTATTAAAGAAGGTGACCCTGAAGCAAAACAGGAATTAGCTGAAGCTAACTTACGTTTAGTGGTGAGTATTGCAAAACGTTACGTTGGTCGTGGAATGCAATTTCTTGATTTAATCCAAGAAGGGAACATGGGATTAATGAAGGCAGTTGAAAAGTTTGACCACGAAAAAGGGTTTAAGTTTTCTACTTATGCGACTTGGTGGATTCGTCAAGCAATTACGCGTGCGATTGCCGATCAAGCAAGAACGATTCGTATTCCAGTTCATATGGTTGAAACAATCAATAAATTAATTCGTATCCAACGTCAATTACTACAAGACTTGGGACGCGAACCAACACCAGAAGAAATTGGAGCAGAGATGGATTTATCACCTGAAAAAGTACGTGAAATCTTAAAAATCGCTCAAGAACCTGTCTCACTTGAAACACCTATTGGAGAAGAAGATGACTCGCACTTAGGTGATTTTATCGAGGATCAAGACGCAACTAGTCCAGCTGAACATGCAGCTTACGAATTATTAAAAGAACAATTAGAAAGTGTGCTTGATACATTAACTGATAGAGAAGAAAATGTCTTACGTTTACGTTTTGGTTTAGATGATGGACGCACTCGTACATTAGAAGAAGTCGGAAAAGTATTTGGTGTGACCCGTGAGAGAATTCGTCAGATTGAAGCAAAAGCGTTAAGAAAATTACGCCATCCTTCTCGTTCAAAACAATTAAAAGACTTTTTAGAATAAAAATAATAACGCACTAGTTAAAGCTAGTGCGTTTGTTTTTAATTGATTTTTTTAAAAGAATGTTAAATAATCAATAAAAAGACTTAATTCATTCTAAAGATGGATGGAAATAAGGAATAGATGTGTTACATTTGTAATGAATTAAAAAATGAAAAGGTGATGTTATGAATAAATTTAAAAAGATTTTACTAGGTCTTACACTACTTTCAACAGTTGGATTAAGTACGCAAGTTTCGGCTGCAGAAAAAGCGAAAGATGAAGGATGGGATATTCCAAATATCGCATTAGGTAATGGCTTAACAGATGCTGAAAAGCAACAAACACGTGATATTTTAACAAAAGACCTGAGTAAAGTATCCATGTTAAGTGGAGCAAACACTCAGAATATAAATGAATACATTGTTGATGGCAATGATTTAGTGAAATATGTGACCGACGTTCCAGAATTTACCAGTTCGTCAAAAGCTTATTCAAGTGCGTTGATTGCTCGTACAAAAAGTGGGTCAGGTGTGACAGTTGATATTATGACACCAGATAAAATTACCGCAAGAACTGAAGCAATGTATCGTTCAGCAGCGATTACAAGTGGTGTGTATGATGCCTACATTCGTATTGCAAGCGTTCGACCAATGGATGGTAGTGGTGCATTAGCTGGTATTTATAAGATTTATGATGAAGTAGATCCTGCCTCTAATCAAACGGAACAAAAAGAGCGTGATGAAAAGCGTGAAGTAGCACAAGATCAAATGCAAGTGGTTTCTGCCATTGATCAACAAAACCAAGATAATAAAGATTATTCTTCAGAAAACATCTTAGTCATGTTAGCTGATATTCAAATGGAATTACAAAAAATTAATAAGAAATTAAGTGACATGTCTGATGAGAAAAAGAAACAAGAAGTAACCAATGTGGTTGACGAACAAATTGAGAAAAACGGCCTGCAAGAAGCCATTACACCAGAACTAAAAACGCAAGTCGTCAATAACATGGTGAACTTTACTAATACAAGTGCCATCACAGATAAAGAATTAACCAGTCAATTATCTGGGTTTAAAGATGACATTGTGAAAAATGGTAAAGAATTTAAAGATAATTTATTGTCAGAAGAAAATGTCGAAAAAGCAAAAGGAATTTGGCAAAAGATTAAAGATTTCTTCTCAAACTTATTTAAATAACGTTGAAACTATCTAGTGAAAACTAGGTAGTTTTTTTAATAGACTAGGGGATTATAAGTTCAGCCATCAATGTCTAGCTCCCAAGTCCTGACCTAGTGAAAAAAAGATAAATTTGCCCCATTGCGCGCTTCGCTGCTCATTCAGGGTCAAATTTCCTATTTTTTCATAGGTCAAGGCGGACTTGTCCGCTTTTCTTATACTCACTCACAATAGGACCATCGACTGATTTTTCCGATGCTTTTTTTAGGTATACTTAAATTATTAATGAAAAAGGAGTTATTAGGGATGTCAAAAAAGAAAAAAGTGGTTATTGGGAGTATTATTGGGTTGGTAGTGATTGCTGCAATCGGTGGGAAAATGGTGTTATCGAAAAAAGAGCCAGTAAACACAAAGGAAGAAGAAAAAATTGAGTTTTATACCGTTGAAAATGTTGATCAAGTGTTTATTAATGGTGTGGTAACTCCTGTTATGTCAAAAGAATTTACCAAAGATACAACTCTAGGTAAATTGGGTGATTTAAACGTAAAAAATGGTGAAAATGTCACAAAAGATACAGTGCTTTATCAATACTTAGATGAGACAACAGACTCTCAAATTAGAGACTTGAAATTTCAAATTGAATCAACACAAGCCGAAAAAGAAAAAGCTGCAAGACAAATGCAACTTGAAATAAATGAAATGAATAATGCGCCAACCTCAGAATCAGGAGAAGCTACCAGTAGCCCTGTATCGAAAGAAAGCATAGAATTAAAATATGATTTAGGTAGTTATGATATTAAAATGAGTCAATTACAAACACAAATTAATGAATTAAGCGAAAAACAGGTTAATAAAGTCATTGCACCTTTTGACGGTCAGGTTATTATTCCACAAGACCAAAACAGAGATAGTGCCATTTTAACGTTATCATCAACTGATTTTTATGTTGAAGGTAGTGTCAATGAGAAAGACTTAGAAAAAGTTAAAGAAAAACAAATAGCGGACGTTAGAACCATTGCGGATAATAAACTATACAAAGGTGAAGTCACTTATGTGTCTAATATTCCAAATACCCAGCAAGCAACAGAAGGTGGTGCATCAAATAGTGGGAATTCTTTATCAACTTACACAGTAAAATTAAGCTTAAAAGATGCAAAAGAAATTCGCAAAGGATTCCATGTACAAGCTTCGATTAAGCTAGAAGATAAAAAAATAGAAATACCAAAAGAAGCCGTAAAAGTAGATGATAAAACGAAAGAAGTTTATGTACTCGTTGATGATTTTGGCACAATTGCAAAACGGGTAGTTGAAACGACCGATCAAGGGGCATCAAAAGATAAAATTATCGTAACAAGTGGATTAGAAGGCTTAGATCGTGTCATTATTTCATCCAAAGCACCTTTAACAGTAGGTGAACCAACTCCTGGAGGTGAAGTTACCGAAAATGAAGGAGGAGAAAAATAATGAGTCACGACAACCCAGTATTAGTTGATTTAAATGATATAAATAAATACTATCCAGTCGGCAAATCAACACTGCATGTCTTAAAAAATCTCAACCTTACTATTGAGCAAGGCGAATTTATCATGATTATGGGGAAATCCGGTAGTGGAAAAACGACGCTCATGAATATTATTGGATTTTTAGATCAACTATCAGATGGTGAGTATATTTTTGATAATAAAGACGCGTCAGAATTAACTGAAAATCAAAAATCGACTTTAAGAAACGAATACATCGGATTTATTTTTCAACAATTTTTCTTAATACAATCGTTAAATGTGATTCAAAATGTTGAATTACCAATGGTGTATGGTGGAAAGAAAAAAGAAAAAGAACGTCGTCAAATCGCCTCAGACTATTTAGCTATGGTTGGTCTAGAAGGAAAAGAGTTTTCTAAAACGACTGAGTTATCAGGAGGACAACAGCAACGTGTCGCCATAGCTAGAGCCTTAGTTAATGATCCACTATTAATTATGGCAGATGAACCGACAGGAGCCCTTGATAGTGAAACGAGTGAAGATATTATGAGTATCTTGTCTAATTTAAATAAAGAAGGAAAAACAATTGTCATGGTCACTCATGATCCTGATATGAGAAAGTATGCCACACGAGTGGTTTATATGAAAGATGGTTTATTCCTTACCGAGGAGGAATTTATCAATGCTTAAAAATCTATTATTAAGTACTTTCTTAAGTTTAAGGGCACATAAACTACGTGTTTTTTTAACGATGGTTGGAATTATTATTGGAATCACAGCTGTTGTGACAGTATCAGCAATCGGTGAAGGGATGAAGCAAAGTAGCTTAAAAGTAATGGAATCTACCGATGCTAACGTGATTCGTCTAATCTATAAGGTTGATCAGAGTGATGATAGTATTGGCTTTCAAGACGAAGAGCCGTTTGCGTTTGACAAACTTGATTTAAAACTGTTAAGAGGACTCGATGGCGTTGATACCATTAGTGCTGATTATGGGTTTGGATTCGGTGCTAAAGAGATGGTGACGAGTACACTAAACTATTTTGACACTTCAGGTAGTGGTCAAATTGTGGCAACAAGTAAAACGAATACACCAGTTGGTTTTGGAAATAGTTTTACTACTGAGCAATTAGACTCAAATAGTATTATCATCACGTATGATACCATGCAATCAACGCTAGGCATCCGAAAACCTAAAGATATTATTGGAAGAGCGATTGATGTTGATGGTATAAAATTTTTGGTAGTTGGTGTAAAGTCTAAGATTGATGATGGTGCCATGATAATGGATGATTCCGCTTTTTTTGACGAAGTACCTAAAAAAGCGTTTAATGACCTTGCAAAGAATAAACCAATCAATGCAATCAAATTAAAAATGACAGAACACGGTGATAGACAAGCCGTTATTGATCAAGCAAATACATTACTTAAAGAACAACACCCTAATTTAGTTGGAACATTTGAAGAAGATCGTTCAAATGAACAAGCAAGACAACAAATTGAATCGATGCTTCAAGCTGTCGTGACAGGTTTGTTATTCATTACGGCTATTTCTTTATTAGTTGGTGGAATTGGCGTGATGAATATCATGTATGTGTCTGTTTCTGAACGTAAAAGAGAAATTGGGATTAGACGAGCCATTGGGGCAAAACCCATTACTATTTTATTACAATTTTTATTAGAAGCAGCGTTTATTACACTAATTGGTGGCGTCATTGGGATCTTCTTTGGATGGGGACTTGCAACACTGATTTCCACTTTTGCAGATGGTATTACAGCAATTGTTAGTCCAAGTATGGCAATACTCTCAGCGTCTATTTCAGCAGGAATTGGGTTAATATTTGGTGTTATACCAGCTATTAATGCCGCCAAATTAGATCCTATAAAAGCAATTTATCAATAAATCACACACTTAATTTGTTCAAATCGAGCAAATTAGGTGTTTTTTGTTCTTTTTCATTTTGTTTATGAATTATTTTTTGCTGTTTTTATTTCATTATAATTTCATTATATTTACCCTTTATAGTTAAGTCATCAAAAGGAGGACATATGATGACAAACATAATTGAAATAAAAGGAGTATCAAAACAATTTAAACATCAAACTGTTTTAGATAATATCTCATTAACGATAGAAGAAGGCACAGTCTATGGCTTATTAGGACCAAATGGGGCTGGGAAATCAACCTTATTAAAAATTATTACTCAAGTAATTAAACCAGATTCTGGAACGATTTACTTTGACTCACATGAATTAAACCAATCTGATTTACTTGAGATAGGAGCGATTATAGAAAGTCCAGCTATTTATCCTAACTTAACAGCTTATGAAAATTTAGACGTTTTAGCGACCTTACTTAATATAGAAAAAACACGTATCAAAGAGGTTCTATCCGTTGTGTCGTTAGAAAACACTGGAAAAAAGCTAGCAAAAGATTTTTCTTTTGGGATGAAACAACGTTTAGGCATTGCGATGGCATTGATTCATCAACCAAGGTTATTGATTTTAGATGAACCAACAAATGGTTTAGATCCTGTTGGGATACAAGAATTAAGAGAGTTAATCAAATCATTTTCAAAACAAGGGATAACAGTGATTTTGTCCAGTCATATTTTAAGTGAAGTACAACAAGTTGCTGATAAAGTAGGGATCATCAATCATGGACATTTACGTTACGAAGGGAAAAATGATATGACGGATACTCATCTTGAAGACTTGTTTATGACTATCATCAAAAAGGATGGTAAGGATTATGAATAACTACATAAAGGCAGAATTCATTAAAGACAAACGTTCTGCTAATGCGACCTTGATGAAACTTGTTCCAGTGATTGTTGTAGTGTTTAATTTATTGATGGTCAGTCTAATGGGAGTAGCACCAACTGGTAAAAGTTACGTGATGGCAACGACCTTTAATTGGTATCCAATTTTGATTTTACCTGTCATATTAAGTTTATTGGTAGTCAATAGTCGCAGTAAGGAAACACCATCACACCTTGTTAGTCAAAAGAGTTTGGGAGTCAGTGGAAGTAAAATGTTGTTTGCAAAAAATGTGGTGGTATTAGCTGAATTATTTGTTATGTTAATTTTATCTTCTGTACTGGCAGATGGATTAGGGATATTTATTTTTAAGGAAACAATTCACATTAAGACCTTAATCATGGCTACCATCACACTTTTTATAGGTAGTTTGCCTGTTGTTGGCATGTCATTTTTATTATTTTATGTCGTTCATAAAAAAGTGGTGGTTATCTTAATAAACTTTTTATTGGTTTTTCCTTCAGCGTTAATAGCAGTCCAATCAAAATGGGTCTTTTTCCCATGGGCATATAGCTTACGTATGCTTGCACCAATTATAGGGGTCCATCCAAATGGCACATTTTTAACTGAGGATAATCCATTGATGTCTAGTCATGCAACTTATTTAGGTATTATGTTAAGTTTAATGGTTTATCTACTTATTTTAATTACTTTGACCATTATTATTAGGAGGAAAGACCATGACTAATCTCTTAAAATCATACTGGCTACGCACTAAAAGGACTCCAGTGAGAGTGTTGATGATCCTTGCACCAATTTTATATTCGCTTATCATGTGTCTGTATTTCTTTTCTACAAATACTTTGAAAGGACAGGAAGTCCTCTCGTTTTATGCGATGTTAGCCATTATATCGACTTTTACATTAAGTCTTCTTGTCCCAATGATTTATGACCCTGATAAAACAGCCAGTCATTATGCCAACGATTTACGAATCGGAATCAATAGACGACGAGTATTTTTTACCCGATTTGTTTTTATCACACTGATTTGTCTAGTGATTATTCTTTTAGCAGTGAGTTTTTTTATTTTTTCCTTACTTGTTACAAATAGTGAGTTTAACCTGATACAAGTTATTACCTTAACAGTTATCCTGTTAATGACATTACTGCCCATGATTGCTATTTATCAGTATTTATCTTTACGATTTAATTATACTGGTAGTATTTTGGTAGGATGCTTGATAACATTAGCAGCAATCTTACTTGGTACAACGAATTTGGGTGAAAGAGTGTGGCTGTTTTTACCCTTTACTTGGCCAATTAAATTAACTTTTGAAGTAGGCAAAGGAACAATGAGTCTTCATATTGTCAGTCTAGTGTTAATAGGGACAGTTTTAGTAATAGCAATCACACTATGGGGATTGTCACTTTGGTATAATAAGTGGGATGGTGTCACACGATTGGAGGAATAGTGATGAAAATATTAGTCATTGATGATGACGAGGATTTATTAAAACTAATAGAAAATGCGTTAAGTAAAGAGTACACAGTTGAGACTAAATTAGGTGCAAATAGAGTTAATCCTGATGAGTTAAAGCATTATGATTTAGTGATATTAGATGTGATGATGCCAGAGATGTCAGGCTTTGACTTTTTAAAACAGTACAGAGAACTAATTGATGCCCCAATCATTCTTTTAACAGCAAAAGATTTTGAAAAAGATAAGCTTGAAGGATTTGCTTTAGGGGCGGATGACTATGTGACCAAACCCTTTTCTATCAAAGAAATAAGAGCACGAGTTGCCGCTCATCTAAGAAGAGAGCAACGACAAAAGCATCATCGACTGATTGATTATCCGGTGTCCTGTGACTTGATTGCCAAGCAGTTTTTTTACGAGGAAACGAAAGTATCACTTACCTCAAGTTAATATGAGTTATGTGAATTACTATTAAAAAATAAAGGGCAAGTTTTTTCAAAAGAACAGCTTTATACGTCTATTTATGGATTAGAAGCAGTGGGAGATAGTCAAACAACGATTACAGAACGAGTGAAGCAGATTCGAGCAAAATTTGATTTAGTTGGCATTAATCCAATTAAAACAGTATGGGGAGTTGGGTACAAATGGCAAATCGAAAAGGACTGACTCGTTTGGTCACAACATACGCTGTGATGGAGTTACTTTATACGTTTTTCGTGATGATTTTTTTCTTTTTACTACTAAATATATTGGTCAATACTGGTATTGTTTACCCAGCTAATTACCCTGAAAGTCAGTTGGGTAAAGTTGAAAAAGACTTTAAATCTGAGAGTTGGACACCAGATCAACTTCCATTTTTTTATGAGTATGAATATATGAAAAATGGGCAAGTGGTGGATCGTAACATCAGTGAGACTTATCAACCTTATGTCAAAAAAGCACAAGAAACAGCAAGAGCGTCAAAAGATAGTTTTATTGGGGCAAGAGTGTTTCGATACTACACTATAAATGATAAAGAACTAGTTGTCAGCTACAAATTAAGTCCATTCTTTGCATCACAAAAACTTAATCAGTTGATTCCACATTTTGAAGGTTTTTATTGGCTCGTTGTTTTTTTGGTTTGGATAAGTGGTTTTTTATTTTTGATTGTGAGATTAACTAAGATACTAAAAAGAGAGATTAAAAAAATATCAACAGCCAGTGTCTACATTCAGCAACAAAATCTTGATTATCCAAGAATAAACAGTGACTATAAAGAAATTAATGACGTATTATCTACCATTGATTTATTGGCAAATGATTTAAAGAAATCTCTGCAAGAACAGTGGCAAATGCAGGAAACCGAGCGAGACTTAATTGAATCAGTGACTCATGATATCAGAACCCCTATTACGTTAATAAAAGGGAATCTTGAATTGTTAGATGAAGAAGAGTTGACTGCTAGTTCAAGTGAACGGGTGAAAGATATTGAAAAAGGCGTATCACGATTAGAAGTTTACGTTGAAAGATTAAAACAGATTTCAAGTCATGTCACAGAAGAAAAAATACCAGTAAGCGAAGAGGTACTAAGTCGTTGGATTGGTGTCGCACGTTTATTATGTAACACTCATCAACGACAGCTTAGCGTGATGGAAACTGATACAAGTTCTATTCCATTAGAAACTGAAAATGTCACGATAGCGTTACAAAATATAATCAGTAACTCAATCGAGCATTCTAACCTAAATTCAACGATTACATTAGATTTTAGAGATTTAGAGACAGAGTACCGCGTGACCATAACAGATGAAGGAACAGGATTTTCGGATTTATTTTTAGCCTCATCACCTAGTAAATATATGTCAAGTAAGCTAGATAATACGACTTCTCACGGATTAGGATTGTATCATGTGAAAGAAATGGTTGAACGGCATCATGGGACATTGCTCATCGAAAATCGTCCAGAAAAAAATCAAACAGGTGCGAAAGTGACGCTAGTATTTAAGAAATAACATCATGAAACAAGTTAGTTGTGCTGGATTATTTTTCGTAGTATAGTTACTTACATAAAGTAAGAGTTATACAAAAGAAAGAGGTTGAAGCATATGTCATTTCATAAAAATCCAGTTACCTTTGTTAGTCATGTTGCACTTAAAGTGAGTGACTTAGAAAAATCTAAACGTTTTTATACGGAAGTATTAGGATTAAACATAAAAGAACAGACATCAAACAGTGTGTCATTTACGACAAATGGTCAGGATGTTTTGTTAACGATTACCCAACCAAAAACTATCAACAAAAAACAAGAACAACGAACAGGCTTGTACCATTTTGCTTTACTATTACCAAAACGAGCAGACTTATCTCAAGTCGTGAGACATTTTATTCATCTAGGCGCTCGTTTTGGTGGCGGAGATCATTTAGTTAGTGAAGCCATTTATTTAAATGATCCAGATGGCAATGGGATTGAAATTTATGTCGACAGAGAGGCGAGTGTTTGGCAATGGTCGAATGGTGAAGTTACCATGACGACTGACCCGGTTGATTTTGATGATTTATTAAAAGAATCAATTGACCCAGTTTGGAATGGTTTGCCAAAAGAAACGGTGATGGGGCATATTCATTTACAAGTGAATGATTTAGCAAAAAATAAAGAGTTCTATGTTGATGGGCTTGGGTTTGATGTGGTCAGTCGATATGGAAGAGGGGCATTGTTTTTATCTGATTCAAACTATCATCATCATATTGCTTTAAACACTTGGTCAGGGACACAAATTAAACACGCTGAAAAAACAGAAACAGGCATCGAAAGTTATTCAATTGTCTTTCCAAGCGAAGAAAAACGACAAGAGACTGTGGCGTCATTAAGAGAATTAGGTATTCCAGTAATGGAAGAAGAAAATGAGGTTACTGTATTTGATCCGTCAGATATAAAACTAAAATTGATGATTGGTTAAGAAAAACCATCTATCCAAATGTGGGTAGATGGTTTTTCTTTATTCATGCAAGTTTCTTAAAATGAAATAGTTTGTACTAGTACCATATAAAAAATGGTTCCTAATCCTATACTTAAAAAGGTGCTGTGTTTCCACTTATGGATGATGACAATCAGTAAAATTGCGAGTAATTCAGGAAAAGCAACTGCTCTTGTGACAGCATCTTTTAGACAAAATACAACTAACAAACCCATCGTGGCATAAGG
>OMJG01000703.1_pt1 | contig 23330 bp, 23 predicted proteins | sample 1646431 | NCBI WGS metagenome assembly OMJG01 (sample SAMN03771674, study PRJEB25209) | food metagenome | isolation source: Cotija cheese | place: Mexico:Jalisco,Michoacan | collected 2011-12-12
GGGTTTGCAGTAGCGACACGAAACACTAACGCTGCCAGGGGTTGATCAGTTCAACGCCAGTATCTCTAAAGTCATGAGTGTTTCGTGTCGCTACTGCAAACCCATGAGCGGCGGCAGTGGCGGCAAGGTAGCCGTCCGCTATCGGGAGCGGCCGTCCCGCCTTCCGCGCCGCAACAGCAATCGCAGCGTATCTGCGCGCGGCATCCGCATCAAAAGCTAGTACACGGCCAACAAACAAGTCCAGCAACCCATCAACTGCCCGTTCGAGACGCTGTTTGCGTGCGCCCTCCGGCAGAGCAGCTACGCCAAACCACATTTCCGCCAAAGTAATACTGGACAGATAGAGAGTCTCTGCAGATTGCGCATTGAGCCATTCCAACGCGCTCGCGTCTGGTTCCGGTCGCATAGTTTCAGAAACAACGTTGGTGTCCAGCACAATCAAGGTAAATCCATGGGCACAGCTGGAATACGGTTATCGTTCTGTTCGATCGCATCAACATCTTCGTCGGTGAGGTCCAGCTGCCTACCAAGGGCAGCGATTTGATCGCCCATATGCACACGTTCATCAGAGATGAGCGCGCGCTGAAGGATATCTCTGACCTCTGCTTCAGCACTACGACCATGTTCAGACGCGCGGGCTTTCAACGCCCGGTGAACCTGATCAGGAACATTTCGTACGGTTAAGACAGCCATTGGTCCGCCTCCCTCTTGATAGATGACAGCATTTTATCAATATGCTGTCATCATCAACAGGCATGGACTAGCCCAGCTAGGCGTCCGCCGTTCTTAAAACCCTATAAAGCGTCCGGCGCGCCCTCCACCACGTGCACCCCGTGCTCAATCTCGGGCGGGCGGGCCAGCAGCCACACCAAGAACCCGGCCGCGGCCACCAGCATCCCGATCCCCGTCCACAAATCGAGGTTAATCCCCGCGGCCTTCGCCAGATCTGCCTCGGTCACGAAAAAGGCGCCGTACACGGTAAGCATGAGGCCGAAAACCCCGAACATTGCCGCGGCCCACGAGCGCAGGTCCAACCACGTTTCAGCGGAGAGCCGCGAGTGGCGCCGGGGCAGCCGCGCCTTGAATTCCGTTGTCTCCATCGTTTCTGCCATCATCCCACCGTCACATTCAGAATAATCAGCACAACAATAACCGCCATGCCAAGAGGCCACGGATTGTCCTTCAGTGGCGGCTTAGGCTTCTCGCCAACGGCCACCGCCGCACGCTGCTGCTTCGCTTCCTTCACGGCAACGGCGTGCAGATCGGGCGCGGGTTGAGCGCCCTGAATCGGCATGTTGGTACGCCCCCACACGAGCCCATCCAACTCCTCTAGTGGCTTGGCCTCCCGACGCCACGTCACCAGTACGGACACGGCCACGTCAAACACGAACGCCATCCCGGATCCGGTAAAGCTGGCCGCCTGCTGCGAATTGAACTCCAGTAGCCCCATCATGTAACCGGCCTGAACGCCGGCGGCACCAAGGGCTCCGGCCACCAGCCCCCACAGCCCAGCCTCGGGTGCCATCCGCTTCCAGAACATGCCCAGTATGAAGGTGGCGAAGAGAGGCGCAGAGAAGATGGACTGAAGGAGCTGCAGGTAATCCTGAATGTTGTTGAAGGTGGCCGCGATAAACGCCGCGCCGATCGCAATCAAGACCCCAGCCACGGTCAGCTTCCGCCCGACCTTCAGGTAATACGTATCAACGCGCCCAGGGCGCACATAAGTCTGCCAAATGTCGTAGGTGACCACCGTGTTGAAGGCGGACACGTTCGCCGCCATACCCGCCATAAAGGCCGCGATAAGCGCCGCGAGCGCCAACCCCACAAGCCCGGTGGGCATAACCTCGCCGATCAACGCGGGAAGGGCCTCGTTGTGGGCCAGCTCGCCGGTGGTCAGCTCGGGCACCAGCACGGCGGCGATCAGGCCGGGCGTGATGATAATGAGCGGCAGGAACATCTTGGGGATGGCCGCGATGATCGGGGTGCGCTGGGCGGCGGACATATCCTTGGCGGAAAGTGCGCGCTGAACCTCGGTGAAATTCGTGGTCCAGTACCCGAACGAGTTGACGAAGCCCATGCCCAGCAACAAGGCGATCCAGTTGCCGTACGGGTTCGTGGTGTTGCCCAACCCGGTGCCGCCCCACACGGTGAGGCCGTCCTTGCCAAGCACTTGCGTCTCGTTCAGCGTGGCCAGCAAGCCGTCCACTCCCCCAACGCGCGCCAGCCCGCCCACGGTCAGCGGAATCAGGAAGGCGACGATGATGAAGAACTGGAGAACCTCGTTGTACATCGTGGCGGTAAGCCCGCCCATCGTGGTGTACAGCAGCACCACGCCGGCCGCAATGAGGATAGAAACCGGCAGCGGCAGGCCAATCAGCACGTTAATGATGAGCGCGAGGGCAAACAGGTTCACACCCGCAATGAGGATCGTGGCCACCGCGAAAATGATCGATTGGTACAGGTGCGTAGCGCGGTTAAAGCGCAGCCGCAGGTATTCGGGTACGGACCGCACGCGCGAGCCGTAGTAGAACGGCATCATCATGAGCCCCAAGAACACCATCGCTGGCACCGCGCCGATCCAGTAGTAGTGAACGGTGGGTAGGCCGTACTGGGAGCCGTTCGCCGCCATCCCCAGCAGCTCAGTGGCCCCGATATTCGCCGAAAGAAACGCGAGCGCGCAAATCCACGCCGGCAGCGAGCGCCCCGAAAGGAAGTAGTCCTCCGACGTCAACACCTTCCGCTTCGTGACCACCCCAATCGCGATCACAAAAAACAGATAGACAAAAACGAACGAGTAATCAAAGAACGTCGCGTTCAGCCGCAGGTCCACCTACGCCTCACTTCCGAAGTTTTTTGCCGACGACGGCACCTTCACCGGCCCATGCTCCCTTCGGGAGGCAGCACAGGCCTCGGCGATGAGGAGGGCGGCAACAGCATCCTCGATGCCAGCGGGGATCTCCCGTGTTCCTTGAACAACCTCTAGGAAGGCGCGCATCTCTGCCTCGTAGGCAGGCTTGAAGCGGAGGATGAAGTCCGTCCACGGTTCGGCGGAGGGATAAGTGGCTCCGGGTTCCGCCGAGTGCATCGGGAGGTGCTCGTCCAGCCCCACCGTCTCGGTGCCTAACGTGCCGTGCAGTTCCATGCGAACGTCGTAGCCTGCGCCGTTGAAGCGCGAGGATTGAGCCGTGACCAAGGTGCCATCGGACATGGTGAGGAGAACCGCAGTCTCGGCTGGATCGTCGAAATCCTTGAAATCGGGAAGGCCAAGATCTGTGCCAACCGCGTACACCTCGGTCACCTCTCGGCCGGTGACCCAGCGCAGAGCATCGAAATCGTGGATGAGGCAGTCGGTGTAGATGCCACCGGAGGCCGCGAGGAACTCGCGCGGGGCCGGGGCCTGGTCCATGGTGCCCATGCTGACGCGGCGGAGCTGGCCGATCGCGCCGGAGCGGAGGCTGTTTCGAGCAGCCGTGTATCCTGCATCGAAGTGGCGTTGGAACCCCATCTGGAAGCGGACTTTTTGTTCGCGGACAATCTCGGCAACGCGCAGCGTGGTGGCCAGACCCGTGGAGACGGGCTTCTCGCAGAACAGCGGGATATTCAGGGCGGCGGCGCGCTCGATAATGGCGGCGTGCGTGTCCGTTGGGGTGGTGATTACGAGGCCATCGAGGTCTGGACTGGAGAGCAGAGCGTCGGGTGTACGCACTTCGATACGAGCATCTGGGTGCGCGGTGGCGAAGGCTTGAGCACGGTCTGGAACAGAGTCCGCCACCACAAGCCGATCTACCGTCAAGGCCAAGATTTCAGCGTGCATCACGCCAATGCGCCCAAGCCCAATGAGGCCGATCGTTACCATCTGCTGTCTTCCTTCTCTGGCCGTCTGATATATCGGGACGATACTACACCGAGGGAATTGAGAGGTGACAAATGGCGCGCAGTGTGACAAGCGCGACGCAGGACCACCCACGCCGACAGGGCCGCGCGGAGGTGGGTGGTTCGTCGTCGGAAAAAGGTGTCGGAGGTGCAAGTGCTGGACTACCGGACCACGGGTAAGGCCCCAAAGAGGAATGTCCCCGCATAAAAGTTGGTCTTGACAGTCTCGCGGTTTGGTGGTTAATTAATCATGTAACTAACCGACGAACTAATGAGGTGACGCTGAAATGGACTTTTCAGATGACCGCCCGATCTACGTTCAGATCGCGGATGACATCCGAAGCCAGATCCTCACGGGGAGCCTCAAGCCGGGAGACCAACTCATGTCTACTACCCAGTACGCCAACACGTACCGAATCAACCCAGCCACCGCGAACAAGGCGTTTGGCATGCTGGTGGATGAGGGAAGCGTGATCAAACGCCGCGGGATCGGGATGTTTGTGACTGACGAGGGCCCGGCGATTCTCCGTGACGCTGGCCAGAAATCATACGTACCCGATCATTTGGGGCCGGCGCTGGCCGAGGGGCTAGAACTTGGCCTATCCCCCGAAAAGATCCTCGATCTTGCCCGCACCTACCTCAAGGAGCAATCATGAGCGCCTCCATCGAATTCTCAGACGTCAGCTTCCACTACGGGTTCCGGCACAGCGACGCACTGGAGAACGTGAGCTTTTCCGTCAAGGCCGGGTCCATCACTGGACTGCTGGGCCGAAACGGATCGGGAAAATCCACGATCGCCATGCTGATGGCTGGGCAGGCCTTCGCGCAAGAGGGCGACGTTCTCATTGACGGCGTACCCGTATTCGACAATCCCCAAGCAATGGCGAGCGTATGCAATGCCGCCGATTCCATGGCAATCTTCGGGGATGAAAAGATCAAAAACACGCTGAGCCTCTGGCGCGATGTTCGGCCCAACTGGGACGAAGATTTCGCCGGTCAGCTCTTCGAAACCTTCAAGATTTCGGTCAAGAAAAAGCCGGATAAGCTCTCGCGCGGCCAGCGATCCGCGCTCCATGCGATCCTCGGACTCGCCTCGCGCTGCCCTGTGACCATCTTTGACGAGGTCCATCTTGGAATGGACGCCGTGGCACGCGAAGTCTTTTACCGTACGGTCCTCGCCGATTACACCCAGAACCCTAGAACGATCATTATGTCCTCGCACCTCATTGAGGAAATTGAGGATTTGTTGGACCACGTGTTGTTCGTTCACGAAGGAAAGTTGATTGAGAGTGGGGATGCCGACGACGTTCGCGAGCGCCACGCTCGCGAAAACAAGGTGCCATCGCTCACCGACATCCTCGTGGAGATGACGATTGGAGACATATCATGACAAAACGCCTCATCAAAGAACACCTGATAAACAACGTGTGGACGGTTGGGACGATTGTAGGGTTTTCCCTGATCTTTCTTCTGCTTCGCGCAGTGTTGGGGGACCGGTTTATCCTTGATCTGGTTATCGCTGATCGGGACATCATCAAGGTCGCCGAATCTTCCGCATTCTTGACCTTCATCGGTATCTGCGCAGTTGTGCTGGTTACCCTCCTGTTCGTCTCATACGTGACGGGGATCGTTTATGCGGCCACTACCCGGACGTATCTGGGGGCAGGGGTTGCTCGGCGCTCTTATCTGAAGTCGCTGCTGGCGGCTTGGGGGACAAGCGCGGTGTCTGTGGCGTTGGGGTCCGTGCTGGTTGCAGTCATCGCTGGCATCTGGAAGTCGGACTTCTCGGGCACGCTAACGGTTGCGGATTACACCGTGCAAGGGCTTCTCTGGTACGTTCCAATCGCAGGGCTCGCGGCAGTGTTCCTTGCCAATGCCGTAGGGTTCCTCACCGGCTTGGTTTTCGTCCGGTTCCCCTGGTGGATTGGGGTTGGGGCGATACTGCTGTACGTCCTCATTGACAGTTGGACAAACGGCTGGATATCAAGCTGGGGCGGATTCCTTGATTGGCACGTTGGGACTGGTGGCTCGCAGCTTTGGAAGCACGTCTTGGCGGGCGGTGTTCAATCCGTGGTGGTCATCGGTATCTCGTGGGCCTTGCTCCGCCGGCTTTCGATCAGACGGTAGGCTAGCGGGTATGGAATATTACTCCATCTACTCGCAGGGGCTGGCTCGCGTTGCGGCTTGCACGCTCCCCGTTCATCCGGCCCAGCCGCTGGAGAATGCACGGGACACGGTTCAGGCGGCAAGCCAGTGCCACGATGATGGAGTAGCTCTAGCGGTTTTCCCCGAGCTATCGCTTACCGGTTACAACATCGATGATCTGTTCCTACAGGATGTTCTGCTGGACGAGGTCCTCGAAGCCATTGAAGTGCTGCGAGAAGCGTCCACCACACTCACTCCGGTGATTGTGGTGGGCGCTCCCCTGCGCTACCGCAACAGGATCTACAACTGCGCGGTGGTGATTCACAAGGGGCGGGTGCTCGGTGTGGCTCCCAAGTCCTATATCCCGAACTATCGCGAGTTTTACGAAAAGCGGCATTTCGCCAGTGGAGCGGGAACCCGTGGCGAACTTGAGATTCCCGGGGCGGGTACCTTTCCCTTTGGCGCCGATCTCATCTTCGAGGCCGCCGACGTGCGCGGACTGAGCTTCCATGTGGAGATCTGCGAAGATATGTGGGTGCCGGTGCCTCCTTCGGCTGAGGCAGCGCTTGCAGGTGCGACAATGCTGCTCAACATTTCAGGCTCACCGATTACTGTGGGGCGGGCCGCTGATCGCGAGGCCTTGGTGAAGGCCGCCTCCACCCGGTGTGCCGCTGCCTACGTCTACACAGCCGCCGGGCAGGGAGAATCCTCTACTGACCTGTCATGGGACGGGCAGGCGATGGTCTATGAGCTGGGCAATAAGCTCGCCGAATCCGAACGCTTCGCGCAAGGACCCCAACTGACCATCACCGACATTGATCTGGACATGCTTCGTCAGGAGCGTTCGCGTCAGGGAACATTCGATGACAACGCGCTGGGCGGCGGAGCCTTCCGTACTATTTCCTTCCGGTTCGAACCTCCCATGGAGGATATCGGGCTACGCCGCGAGGTGGCACGCTTCCCGTTCGTGCCCGCGAATGAGGCGCTCCTGAATCAGGACTGCTACGAGGCCTACAATATCCAGGTGTACGGCCTCACTCAGCGGCTGCGTGCGATCGGAAACCCAAAGATCGTCATCGGCGTATCGGGCGGACTCGATTCCACCCACGCTCTGATCGTGGCGGCGCGGGCTATGGACCTCCTAGAGCGCCCACGAACCGATATCCTCGCCTACACTCTTCCGGGCTTCGCCACATCCGATCATACGAAGAACAATGCCTATCGCTTGGCCGGAAGCCTCGGGGTTTCTTTCGAGGAAATCGATATTCGCCCGGCCGCCTCCCAGATGCTCGCCGATACGGGGCATCCTTTCGCGTCCGGTGAGGAAGTCTACGACGTCACGTTTGAGAACGTTCAGGCCGGACTGCGTACGGATTTCCTCTTCCGGCTCGCCAACGAAAAGGGCGGAATCGTCCTTGGAACCGGAGACCTATCTGAGCTAGCCCTCGGATGGTGCACCTTCGGAGTAGGCGACCAAATGAGTCACTACAACGTAAATCCCGGCGTCCCCAAGACCCTCATGCAGCACTTGATCCGCTGGGTCATCGCCTCACATCAGTTCGAGAATCAAGTGGGCGAGGTCCTGCAGTCGATTCTGGACACCGAGATCTCCCCCGAGCTAGTTCCCGCTAAGGACGGCGCCAACATTCAGTCCACTCAGCAGAAGATCGGGCCCTATGAGCTTCAAGACTTCACGCTGTACTATCTGCTGCGCTTCGGCCTCCGCCCTTCCAAGATTGCGTTCTACGCGTGGCACGCCTGGCACGATGTTAACCTCGGCCGCTTCCCCGCGGGGTTCCCAACCGATGAACGCAACGAGTACACGATGGGGGAGATAAAGAACTGGATGGAGCTCTTCTTGCGCAGATTCTTCGCCAATCAGTTCAAGCGCTCAACACTGCCAAACGGGCCGAAGGTGGTAGCTGGCGGCACGCTCTCCCCACGCGGCGACTGGAGGATGCCATCGGATATCTCGGGGTCCGTTTGGCTCAAAGATCTGGAAAATATTGAGTTAGGCTAGAACACATGAGCATCGAACTGGTTACAGAATCAACGCCCGAACTCGTCACTGCTGTCAATAATCTGATTCCGCAGCTCTCCTCCTCTACGCCACCGCTCTCGGCGGCAACCGTGGAGTCCTTTGTGAATCAGGAGTCTGTGTACCTGTTCATCTATCGTCAGAATTCGGCAATTCTCGGCATGCTTACGCTCGCGACTTTCGATATCCCCACGGGTAAGCGTGCGTGGATCGAAGACGTTGTGGTTGATGACGCGGCCCGTGGTAACGGCGCCGGCCAAGCCCTCGTTGAGGCAGCCGTCAAGCATGCTCAGGCGATCGGCTCAAAGTCAGTAGATCTCACGTCTCGCCCCTCGCGTGAAGCCGCAAACAGGCTCTACCAGCGCGCTGGGTTCGGCCTTCGCGAAACGAATGTCTATCGCTATCAAGGCTAAGGTCACCGCTCCACTGGCCGCGGCACTGCTGGTTCTCGCTGGTTGTACGGCGGCCCAGCGTCCGGCTGCCGAAGTAGAACAGACACCCACATCTACCCCTACACCCACGGCCGAGCAGCTCACGGTCGAATCCGAACACATCTCGGTTTACGATCTTTCTGAGATCCCCGGATTCTGGGAAACCGAGACTACCCCGGAGGATTCAATTACGCTCACGGGCGTGCGAGCGCCTGCACAGCTCCAAGGCCCGGTGGAGAAATGGACGAAGAAGCAGGTAGATGCTTTCGCCCCTGAGGAAGATGCCGCCCTCACTACAACTGCCGGCATCTGCGGCGCTTCAGGAACGATGCTCTGCTACGCGATCAGTGCGAATGGAATTCACTACCGTGCGTGGATCGCAGATTCGAAGGATGGTTCCGCGCTCAATAGCCTCAAGATCCTCTCTGACGCGGGAATTTCAGAACTGAAGAGCCGAGTAACCGCAGAACCAACAGCAGTGTTTCCCAATCCCGACGGCTCACTCACCGTGGTCGCAGACAGCAAGGGGTACCGCGTCTCTGGGCCGGTAGAATCCCTGCTCTCGCCCAAAGGAGAGAAGATCCGCGGGCAGATGATGAAGGGCGAAGATCCCGAACCCATCCCCCGGCCAGAGCCGAACTGCGAAAAGAATCCCTGCATCGCCCTCACGTTTGACGATGGTCCCGGGCCATACACTGATCAGCTCCTCGACACGCTCAAGGAGAAGAACGCTAAGGCCACATTCTTCCTCATCGGCCGAAATGCCGCGAACAACCCGGATCTAGTAAAGCGGGAGGCGGATGAGGGCCACGAGGTTGGTAACCACACGTGGTCTCACCTTGACCTCTCGCAGCAAACACAGACAACCATAACGAATCAGATCGTGGCCACCGATCAAGCCATTCAATCCGCGGGAGCGCCAGCACCCCTGCTGGTACGTCCGCCCTACGGCGCCACAAACGCAACGGTCCGATCAGTGATCGCCTCACGCGGTCAAACCCAGATTCTCTGGAGCCTAGACACGCTCGATTGGAAGAATCGGGACGTCAAAAAGGACATTGAGATAGCAACCGAGAAGGCGGAGCCCGGTGCAATCGTGCTGATGCACGATATTCACCCGGAAACGGTCAAGGCCGTACCAACCATCATTGACGAACTTCAATTGGCTGGATACGACCTTGTGACCGTCTCAGAGCTTTAAATAGGGTCAACTCCCGAGCGCGCGAGAGGGATGGCACCTAGCTCCTTGAGGGTGGCATAGGCGAGAGACTTCAGCGAGGACACCTCGTTTTGTCCCGGTAGTCCCGATGCGGCGTGGGCCAGTGGCAGCTCGGTACACGCGGTCAGGACGGGCACCTGCTGCTGGCCCATAAGATCGTCGTAAATAACGCGCCAACGCGCCCCAGCCTCGTCCATCTCCCCAGCCTTGACCAGAGCGATGATCGCGGAGAACTCATCGAAGTATTTATCGTCGGGAACTAGCAGGTTCAGACCCCTAGCCTCGGCCGCCTCTTGGTAGAGTCCGGTCCTCATGGTGCCGCGCGTGCATGTGAGCCACGCCGTGGGCACAGCGTTCTGCTGCCGCGCCCGTGCGAGCGCCTGATCGGCGGTGGCATCGATGATGTCCACGATCGGAACGGACAGTTCGTCCTTAAACTGGCGCAAGAAGTAGTGCGCGGTGTTGCAGGGGCAGGCGATCACGGATACGCCCCACCCGATCAGCTTGTCGCAATCGGCACGCAGCTTGGTAAGTACCTCCTCGCCCGTACCTGCAAGGATCGCCTCGGTTCGATCGGGTACTGAGGTGTCCGAAAGCGAAATCGAAGGGTAGTGATCCTGATCCTTGTCCGCGGGGGTTTGGAGCGTGAATTCGCGCAGGAACTCGGCCGTCGCGGCTGGCCCCATTCCACCCAAGATTCCCAGTGTTGGTTTCATATTTGTCCTAAGAGACTAAAGAAAAAAGGGGTGGACCCGGGAGCCCACCCCTTCAATCTATGTGAACTTATACGATAATCGGCGCGAGCACGAAGCCCAAGCCAACCGCCACAACTACGCTCACCACGCCGGGGAGCAAGAAGGGGTGGTTGAACACGTATTTGCCGATTCTAGTTGATCCGGTATCGTCCATCTCGATCGCCGCCACCGTTGTTGGGTAGGTCGGAAGGAGGTACAGGCCGGTCACGGCTGGGAAGGACGCAACCATCACGGAGCCCGAAACACCCATGGCCTGAGCAACAGGCATCAGCGTTGCGGTCGTAGCACCCTGCGAGTACAGAAGCGCGGAGGCGAAGAACAGAACAACGGCAAGTAGCCATGGTGCACTGCCCAGCACGCTCTCTCCAACACTCTTGATATCGTCAAGGTGCCCGTTAACGAACGTGTTACCCAGCCAAGCCACACCCAGAATACAAGTGGCAGCGGACATGCCGCCCTTGAACGTGGCCTGCGAGGAAATCTCAGGAACGTTCGGCTTGCATGTGAACACCATAATGAGAGCCGCCGTCAACATGACAATCATGATGGCCGCGTTACGCGGATATGGCGGGTTCTCCATGATGGTGATGGAGTCCGAGGAGAGCGTCGCGTACACTATGACGATCAGGACGGCCACGAGGAAGATCCACACGGATGTCTTCGCACTCTTGGTAATCTCAACGCTTTCGATATCCCGCTTCTGGATCAGGCCAAGGCGCTTACGCTCCTGGTATACCGGATCCTCCTCGAGTGGCTTGCCCATGCGAGACGCTACGAGCGCACCCACCATACAGCCAATAAACGTGGTGGGGATACATACAACGAGCACCTTGATGTAATCAACGCCTGCCGGCTCCACTGCGGACGCCATTGCAATCGTTGCCGCTGAAATTGGCGATGCCGCAATCGCAACCTGCGATGCAACAACCGAAATCGTCAGTGGCCGCGACGGGCGAATCCCCTGTTCCTTGGCAACCTCGGAGATAACCGGCAGCGAAGAGAAGGCCACGTGGCCGGTTCCGCACAGCAGGGTCATCAGGTAGGTAACGATCGGCGCGTAGAAAGTAATCCGCTTAGGGTTCTTCCGGAGCAGCCGCTCGGTCACTTGGACGAGGTAATCAAGTCCGCCGCATGCCTGCATGGTGGCAACGCAAGCAATAACGGCCATGATAATTCCGAGAACATCCCAGGGGATGCCTCCTTCGGGATCAACGGGTAGGCCAAGTAGGCCCAACACGATGATTCCGGCGCCGCCGGCAAATCCAATGCCGATCGACCCAACGCGGGCTCCAATGAAGATAAAAAGGAGAACAACCGCGAACTGTATCCAAACCACGTTCTAACCTTCCTTTCAGGCTAGCTGACCGTATGTCTTACCCATGTAGGTTGGGTTCAGAAGGTTTTCCGTGGAGAGAGCTCGGTCTAGCTCTTCCTCTGTGACTAGGCCGCGTTCGAGCACAACTTCGCGCACCGACTTACCGGTCTTCGCACATTCCTTACCCACTAGGTCACCGTTGTGGTGGCCCATAATGTCGTTGAGGTAGGTGACGATGCCGATCGAGTTCATCACGTAATCGCGGCAGCGGTCCTCATTGACAGTGATTCCATCTACGCAACGCTCGCGCAGCGCCTTGCAGGCGTTGATCAGTAGCGTTGGCGATTCAAACAGGCACTGGGCCGTGCAGGGCTCCATGACGTTCAGCTGGAGTTGGCCTGCCTCAGCTGCCATCGTTACAGCCACATCGTTACCCATCACCTTGAAGCACACCTGATTGACAACCTCGGGGATAACCGGGTTGACCTTCGCTGGCATGATCGAGGAACCAGCCTGAAGCTCAGGCAAGTTGATTTCCTTGAGTCCGGCGCGTGGACCGGAGGAAAGCAGACGAAGATCGTTGCAGATCTTTGAAAGGTTCATCGCAAGGCGCTTCATCGATCCGTGCACGGTGACGAACACGCCGTTATCGTAAGTGCCCTGAAGAAGATCCTTGTCACCCTGAATATCTAGCCCAGTTACCTCGGAAAGCCTCTTGACAACCAGATCTTGGAAGCCATCGGGCGTATTCAAGCCCGTGCCGATCGCGGTAGCACCGAGGTTCACCTCAAGGAGCTGCTCCATGGATTTGCGCAGGTCACGGACTTCATATTCGATAACATTTCCGAAGGCGTGGAATTCTTGGCCCACGGACATCGGTACAGCATCCTGAAGCTGGGTACGCCCCATCTTCAGGACCTTTTTGTTAGATTCTCCAATCTTGTGGAAGGCGGCCGCCAACTTCTCAGCTTCCTCGCAAAGCTGACCCGCCATGTCATACGCCGCCAGGTGAAGCCCGGTGGGGTATGTATCGTTGGTTGACTGGGACTTATTGACGTCGTCGTTCGGATTTACGACGCTGTAATCTCCCTTTTCTTTTCCAAGAAGCTCAATTGCGATGTTCGCGATTACTTCGTTCGTGTTCATGTTGACCGATGTACCTGCTCCACCTTGGAACAGATCCACTGGCCACTGGTCCATGCAACGGCCCTTCTCAAGAACCTCATCGCATGCACGAACAATCGCATCGGCAACCTTGGGATCAAGGACGCGCGCATCGTTGTTAGCAAGAGCTTCGGCCTTCTTGACCTTCACCATGCCACGCACGAACTCGGGAACATCACTCACAACTTTTCCAGAGATCTTGAAATTCTCGATTGCACGGACGGTGTGCACACCATAGTACGCATCCGACGGTACTTCGCGATCTCCAAGGAGGTCTGTTTCAGTACGAGTTGCAGACATTTCACTACACTTTCCTGCGGCCGAAGCCGCACATTGATCATTGGTCTGACCGGTAGTTCCACCCTAATGCCGCGCAGTCGCGCTGCCCAGCCATTTCCGGGAAAAAGTGCAGGTTTGTTAACGCTCACGAAACATAAGCCCCAAAAATCGGGACATACGTCCCCGCATTAAAGCATGTCTTTTCGTAATCTATACAACGTACCGCGAGTCACACTTCGGTTACTCAACGGTAACTATTACCTTGATTCTTAGATTCGATTGTGACTCGCGCCATTGATGCTTAATCAAGTTAGAGGCGGCACCTTCCGCCCGCGCGCCAAGACGTGATTTTTTAACGACGACAACGTCCCATTGGTCAGACCAGTGACTCACTCAGCGCGGGGAACTCAATGTAATGGGCCTCTACGGCCTTCACGGTTCGCTCAGTGTCACGGGCCGCAATCGCGGATACCATCACGCGGTGGAGCTGCATCGAATGCGCGGCGATCTCGGGGTTGTAGCTCTCGGCCAAGAGCCACTCCTCGTCGCGAGTCTGCTCCGTGAGTGCTCTGTGGACGGCACTAAGCCGCTTGGAGTGAGAGGCCTGACCGATGGCGAGGTGAAGATCGTAAGTGGCATCCAGATAGCCCTCGTAATCGTCATCTTCTAGGCATTCGGACATCGCCTCAACAACTGCCTGCATACGCATCACGTCGGACTTGCGGGCTCTCGCACAGGACAGAACCGCGGCCGAAATCTCAATGGCCATACGATATTCAAGCGCATCTGTGATATCTAGGCCCGCCTGCACCTTGATATCTGAATCCCCGATCTGGGCGGGCGCTTCGAGGATGTAGGTTCCATCCCCCGATCGGCTCTCGACCCGGCCGGCGATCTGAAGCGCCATAATCGCCTCGCGCACAGTGGCGCGCGAAACCCGCAGGTCCGCTGCCAGAGCGCGTTCGGAAGGCAGCCGCTGGCCGGGCGTCAGGCCATCACTGTCAATCATCTCGAGGATACGATCGATCGTCCCCGTTGTCTTGGAGCGTACGGGCTGTCCGTTTGCCATGATTTCCTAACTGTCTGTCACAACAAGTTCAGCCCGCTGGAACTCTTTAACATCCGAGTATCCATTAGCGGCCATGGCGTGGCGAAGCGCCCCCATGAGGTTGGATAGTCCGTTCGCCGAATGCGACGGTCCGAAAAGTATTTCTTCGAGCGTTCCCGCCCGATCCACGGCAACACGTTCGCCCCGGGGCAAGCGCGCATGCCGGGCTTCGGCGCCCCAGTGCCAGCCGCGCCCTGGTGCCTCTTCGGCGCGAGCGAGGGCGGTTCCCAACATGACGGCATCGGCGCCACAGGCAACTGCTTTGACCAGATCTCCCGAGGTACTGATTGATCCATCAGCGATCACGTGGACGTAGCGTCCGGAGGACTCATCCAGATAATCGCGCCGTGCAGCGGCAATATCGGCAATGGTGGTGGCCATTGGAGAGGTAATACCCACGGTGCGGCGGTTGGCAGAAGCCGCCCCGCCGCCGTAGCCAGCAAGTACTCCAGCGGCACCCGTACGCATAAGGTGCAGAGCCCCGTTATACGTCACAGAGCCACCCACAATTACGGGAACGTCCAACTCGTAAATGAACCGCTTGAGGTTGAGTGGCTCGCGGTTAGCGGACACGTGTTCGGCGGAAACCGTGGTTCCGCGAATCACGAATATATCCACGCCAGCATCCACGACCGTGCGCCACAGGGCCTGAGTGCGGCCCGGCGAAAGGGCGCCCGCCACAGTCACGTCGGCTTCCCGGATCTGGCGAAGCCGCTCGCGAAGAAGCTCAGGTTTTACCGGCTCCTGATAGATCTCCTGCATCCGCAAGGTAGCTTGAACATCGTCTAGATGCGAGATCTCTTCCAATAGCGGTTCAGGATCCTCGTAGCGGGTCCATAGGCCCTCCAGATCAAGCACGCCCACTCCCCCGAGTTTGCCGATCGCTATCGCGGAGGCAGGTGAGGTGACCGAGTCCATAGGTGCAGACAGGATGGGAACATCCAGATGATAGGCGTCGAATTGCTGCGAGGTTGATACCTCGCGGACGTCCCGAGTACGGCGCGATGCAACCACCGCTACATCATCGAGCGTGTAGGCCCGCCGGGCCCTCTTACCTCGTCCAATCTCAACTTCACTCACGTCCAATAGCTTACATGTGGGAGGTGCCCGATAGGCTGGACAGCAGACGAGAGGATTCATCATGTGGACAGAACACCCCATCATTGGCTTCGATACAGAAACCACCGGCGTACGCCCAGATCAGGACCGGCTGGTCACCTGCTCTGTGGTTGAGGTACTTCCCAGCGGAGTAAACCGAACGTACTGGCTGGCCGATCCGGGCGTGGAGATTCCCGAGCGCGCCACGGCCGTGCACGGCATCACTACCGAGCAGGCGCGGGAGAACGGCCGTCCCATTACCGAGGTGCTGGAAGAAATCGCCGCGAAGCTCGCGGCCCACATGAGTCATGGCTATCCCGTGGTGGCGTTCAACGCCTCCTACGATGTCACGCTCTTGGAGCATGAGCTGGAACGGCACGGCCTACAGACCCTCGCCTCCCGCCTTGGCGGAGAGATCTTCCCGGTTGTAGATCCTTACCTACTCGATAAGTCCGTGGATCGATACCGTAAGGGCAAGCGCCGCCTCGAAGATCTAGTGGGCCACTACCGAGTGGACGTAGATGGGGACTTCCACAATGCCGAAGCAGACGTTTTGGCAACCCTCAAAGTGCTAGCCGCCCTTGTGCGCAAGTTCCCCGAGCTCGCCAGCGAGCCACTCGAAGCCGTTCAAGCGCGCGAAAAGGCCACGCACAAGGATTTCATCAGCTTTCTCAATTCCAAGAACCGGAACGCCGGTGATCCCGATGCGTGGCCCGTTACCTGTTAGGCGCGCCCACCGTAGTTAGGCGCCTCAACGGTCATCTGCACATCGTGGGGATGAGATTCGCGCAGGCCCGCGGACGTCATCCGAACGAACCGACCGCGCTCCTTGAGCTCAGGGATCGTGGTGGCGCCGCTGTAGAACATCGTCTGGTGCAATCCACCCACAAGTTCGTAGAGCACCGAACCCAACACGCCACGGAATGGCACCTGGCCCTCGATGCCTTCGGGGATGATCTTGTCATCTGATGTCACGTCAGACTGGAAGTACCGATCCTTGGAGTAGGAGCGCTTGCCGCGCGAGGACATCGCACCCAGCGATCCCATACCGCGGTAATGCTTGTACTGCTTGCCGTTGACGAACACGAGATCGCCTGGCGTCTCATCGCAGCCAGCCAGAAGCGAGCCGAGCATCACGGTGTCCGCACCCGCTACAAGAGCCTTGCCAATATCTCCGGAGTACTGCAGACCGCCGTCCGCAATCAGGGGAACGCCCGCAGGCCCACATGCCTTCGACGCTTCGTAGATCGCCGTGATCTGAGGGACGCCAACGCCTGCAACCACGCGCGTGGTGCAGATAGAGCCCGGGCCAACGCCCACCTTAACGGCATCCGCGCCTGCATCGATCAGCGCCTGCGCTCCGGACTGGGTAGCCACGTTTCCGCCGATGATCTGCACGTCGTCAAATGCGGAATCGCCTCGCATGCGGCGGATCATGTCCAGTGCCAGCTTGGCCTCACCGTTGGCGGAGTCCACAACTAGAACATCGACGCCTGCATCTGCCAAGAGCAGCGCGCGGTCCCAAGAGTCCGATAGGTAGCCAACCCCTGCGCCAACCAACAAGCGCCCGTGGGCATCCTTGGAAGCATTGGGGTATTGCTGGGTTTTGACAAAGTCTTTGACGGTGATCAGGCCGGAGAGGCGCCCGTCGTCGTCAATCAACGGAAGCTTTTCAATCTTGTGCTTCGCGAGTAGGCGAGCAGCCTCGGGCTTACTCACGTTCGCCGGGGCGGTCACCAGCGGCATCGGCGTCATAGTCTCGCGCACCGTCTTGGTGGGAAACTCCTCTTCGGGGATGAAACGGAGATCGCGGTTGGTGATGATGCCCAGAAGCTTGCCGTCTTCAACAACGGGCAGGCCGGACACGCGATACTTGCCGCACAGTTCATCTAGCTGTGAAATCGTCGCCTCAGGTCCAACCGTCACCGGATCCTGAACCATGCCGGATTCGGAGCGCTTAACTTGGCGCACCTGCTGTGCCTGATCCTCGGGCGAAAGGTTGCGGTGAATGATGCCGATTCCGCCTTGGCGTGCCATCGCGATCGCCATGCGCGATTCGGTCACAGTGTCCATCGCGGCGGAGATTAGCGGTGTTCGAAGCGAGATCTTCCGGGTGAGCCTGCTTGAGGTGTCCACCTCGGAAGGGATGACGTTGGTTGCTTGGGGTAGAAGTAGAACGTCGTCGTAAGTTAGTCCGACCATTTCAAAGGGATTTGTGCTCACTCCCCCATGGTAACGGCCGAGGTTTTCTTCATGCACTATGGACCACGCCACGGGCACAAAGCAGGGCACCCAGCCATTCAGCCAGATGCCCTGCTTCAGTGAGAGTCTTACTTCTCTACAACTGCGAGAACGTCGCGAGCCGAGAGAATGATGTACTCATCCGCACCGTACTTGACCTCGGTGCCGCCGTACTTTGAGTAAATGACAACGTCGCCTGCGGCAACGTCTACCGGAACGCGGTTGCCATTGTCATCAATGCGGCCGGGGCCAACTGCAACTACCTCGCCCTCTTGCGGCTTCTCGGTAGCGGTGTCCGGAAGGACAAGTCCCGATGCGGTTGTGGTTTCTGCTTCGAGCTGCTGGATCACGATGCGATCCTCAAGCGGCTTAATGGAGACCGACACTGCGGATCCCCCTTCTTCTATATAACTCGTGCTTTGGTTAGAAATGCCTAGCCGCGGGACCCGCCGTCGCGGGGGCCGGGCCCGAACCGGGCACAAGCCGTAGCCGAAGCTACGTCCACTAAGAAGGTTAGCACTCGGATGGGGTGAGTGCCAGCTCAGTCCTCCCTCTTTCTTCTCGCGTTGAGCGTATAGACAAGGATCGCTACCACGCCAACCAGCACTACAGCGCCCACAATAATCCACACCGTATTGGTACTGCCACTATCTGTAACGGGGTATTGCGCTTCACTGTCCCACTGTGGGCTCAGATCAATTTCGTGGTCTACGAAGTCCAACCCAAGCGAATTTGATACCGCGAACGCTATATCGGTCTGATCAATCTGGCCCAGCAGATTGCGGGCGCCCGGCCCTTCTGCACCAACGCGCATCTGTGTGCCCGTGTGGTTCTGTCCACCAAGGGCAACATCATGGTCATTCGATGCAGCAGTGGCGTAGTTAATCACCATGTCATCGCCATCGGCCGTGACAATTCTGCTCGTTAACCCCGAAGTGTTCTGATCAATCGTGGTGATCTGGGAGGTGTGCGCGTGATCCGTGGTCACAACCAACAAGGTCGGTTCACCGCTTTCTTCCACCCAGTTTCTCACCGCCTGAACTGCTTGATCGTATTCTTCAAACTCTCCGGCCTGCCCACAGAAGTCCGCGTCATGGTTAGCCTTATCTACCGATGCAGCCTCAACTTGAAGCAAAAATCCCTCGTCATTTTGGAGCAGGTCCATCGCCGTTGTGGTCATATGATCCAACGCGGGGATGGAATCCGGCCGCTCGGGGTTCGGAGAGCATTCGATTGCCTCACCTGTTGCCCCGTCGATTTCGGGAATCGACTGCTCGTAGTTGCGAGGGAAGTTGCCCTCCGAGAACAGCCCTAGAACGGGTTCCTCAGTATTGGCCGCGGAGATGCCGTCTAGTTCGTCGGCAGTGGTGACCACTTGATATCCCTGGCTCTTGGCGTTATCTAGGACCGAATCGCCTTCCGTCCACGTATTGCCTCCCCAGTTACCGCCCGCTTGGACAAGCTGATCGAATGCATCTGAGCCTCCGCCAAGCGTCACATCTGCCCGCAGGTCCACGATCTGCTCGGATATAGAACCGAGGCCGCCATTCTCACGATACTGAGAGGCGAAATCCTCACCTTGGCAGGATTCATCGTTCTTCTCCTCCTCGGGTCCGTAACACTTGCGATCGAGCGCATGAGCGGCGAAGGAGGATGGAGTAGCGTCCTGGATCTCGGCCGTGCTGACGTTGCCAACCTTCATTCCGTCTTTGCGAGCTAGCTCCGCAAGTGTTGGGACAGGTTCGCCGTTGAGGTCAACAGCCACAGCACCGTCATACGTCTTCACACCCGTAGTCCACGCAGATGCAGATGCCGATGAATCGGTCACGAGGTCCGGCAGTCCATTCTCAGCCTCCAACGAGAAGGTGGTGGCCATCCCCATGAACGGAAGCTCGTCTATGCCTTCAAGCCTGCCGTTCGCGCCGTGGAGATAGTTTCGGGCGGAGGTGATCTCAGAATCACCCGTGCCGTCAGCAATCACGATAACTACATTCTTTGCCTGTTCGTCATCGATCTGTTGGCCCTTAGTACCAAACTGGGCACAATCGCCTGCCCCCGGAGCAAGCGAGCCATCTTCATTCATCAGATAGCACGTCTCACGGGCATCAACGGGTTCCGCCGCTTTAGTCACGTCAACTTGCAGATCGGGATTGACCTCAGCCACCTCCCAATCACCCAATTCGAGCGCATTGGCAATCGTGTAATGGGTGTCAGTTTGGTCGGTCTGGCCAATCACGTTCTCAGCTCCGGGGCCGTATGCGGCGATCCTCAACTGGGCACCGCTGTGCTGAAGGGAAACGTCCGGATTATCCGTCACTTCCTCAGCTGGCATAGTGCCATAGCCGAGGGACTAGCCAACGCCGTCCTCCGTTGTGAGCCTTGTGGCAGGAGAAACGGTTTCCGTGTCATCTTCGAGAATCTGGGTGGAATGCGAGTGATCCGCCGTGACCATCACCAGCGTCTCACCATCTTCTTCAGCGAAGTCGAGGGCCGCGGTGATCGCTTCATCAATCCGGGCCACTTCCCCGATCATCCCGCACGAGTTCGCCTCATGACTCATTTTGTCAACGGACGCAGATTCAACCTGCAAGAAGAATCCATCTTCAGCTTCCGGATCATCCAGAAGCTCAATCGCCTTGGTGGTCATGTCCGCAAGCTCCGGTTCATCCCCGGTATCCTGCAATTCACACGTCACGGGCTCCTCTTGGGTACCTCCAACACTGGGTGTGCTGGGTTCAAAGCGGGTGGTCATATTCCCATCGTTGAACAGTCCAAGTAGAGGGCCATCCTGATTGGCCTCCGAAATATCCGCTAGAGCGTCCTTATCCGTCACCACCTGGAAGCCGTTATCTTCTGCGTTCTCCAGGACGGTGTCTCCCTCAGTCCATGTAGTAGATGAATCGACGAACGGGCTGCGAGCCTCGCCTCCTTCTACAACTGACTCGTTGAAGGCCGCGAGCCCGCCACCCAAAGTAACATCCGCTCGGGTATCAACGATCTGTTCCGAAATCGAGCCTAATCCACCAGTCTCACGGTACTGCGAGGCAAACTCTTCACCTTGGCAATCCTCATGGTTGGATTCCTCGGGGCCATAACACTTGCGATGAAGAGCATGCGCACCCATTGCTCCGGGCGTGGCATCCTGAATCTCGGCAGTGGAAACATTGCCCGTTCTCATCCCGCCATTCTTGGCCATCTCTAGCAGATTCTGAACCGGCTCACCGGCCAGATCCACACCGATCGCGCCATCGTATGTTTTGGTACCCGTGGCCCACGCGGTGGCCGAGGATGCCGAATCGGTCCGGTATTGGAAGGAGCCATCCTTATTAACAGAATGGTGGGTATAGGTGCCAGCGGCAACGAAACTATCTAAGCCATTGAACCTTCCTGCCGCACCTTCAAGATAGTTGCGGGCCGCAGTTATTTCCTGTTGGCCCATGCCGTCACCAATAATGAGGATGACATTTCGAGCCTTGGCATCTGTGCGTCCGGGCCCTTCCTTTCCGAAATGGGCACAGTCACCGGGTTCTAAGACCCTGACCGATCCATCAGCTTCCTTGGTAATGCACGTTTCAGGGCCGTTGGTTGATTCTTCTTCTTGCGTATCGGCAGCGGCAGCAAGTGGGGTAGTCACGAGCGCTAGAGCGGCTGCAATAATTCCTAATCGTTTGGGCAGAGGCATTTCTTTTTCTCCTCACACGGCCTACTTTGGCCGCGGGTTGGAAATGTCGCGTACTTTTTTATGGCTAGCAATTCCGATTACGGATGCTAGGCGCTCACTGGTGGGTTCCAGCGCTGGACTAAGAAATAGTGAGCTACATCTCAACCGTACCGGTCATGCCACGGAGTTGCAACGCGCCATATGAGAGGATCGGCGTGTGGACACGATCAACCAACTCAAATCCGCGAGCGGCCAAGCACTCCTTGCCTCGCTTCCTCCCTACGACGAAGCCAACGCGTTTGCTTTAACCACGAGGCTTCGCGAACAGGGGTACACCGCTGACTTGGTTGCCGCCGCCCTCACCCAGTCGCGGCTGAGGCTCAAGGCTCACGAGAAGTTCGGAGATTTCGCGGATGAGATGATGTTCACCGCAGCCGGGCTGGAGCAGGCCACACGGCTTCAGATTGGCGGGCATCACGCGGCTCGCTTGCGGCGCGCCGGAGCGCGCCACGTGGTGGATCTCGGATGTGGAATCGGAGCAGATTCACTGACGTTTGCCGGGCTTGGACTGGGCGTTACGGCAATCGAGCGCGATCACGAGACGGCCGAGGCAGCCGCCTTCAACCTTCGTGCTTTTCCCGAGGCGCGTGTGATTGAGGCGGACGCTTTCGCACTGGATTTGTCCGAGCTTGGTGCGGACGCCCTGTGGCTCGATCCTGCGCGGCGCGCCAACGGCAAGCGCCTCACCGATCCCGAGGAGTGGCAACCTCGCTTCTCCGAGGCTATCGCGTTAGCCCGGAAATTCCCCGCGGCCGGCATCAAGGTAGCACCAGGTGTTGCCTACGAGTACCTCCCGGATGATGCCCACGTCCAGTGGATCAGCGCCGATCGGGAGCTAATCGAGGCCGTTGTATGGCTAGGGGTCGCCGCTCCAAAGCCCGGGCGCAGCGCGCTCATGCTGCGCGATTCAAAGACCCTGACGTTTGAGGCGGCCTCCGGATCTCCAGCCGAGCCAGTGGTGCCCGTTGCCGCCAGAGAGCTCGGGCCATACATCTACGAACCTGATCCAGCCGTCATTCGCGCTGGCGGCATAGAACGCCTTGCCGGTGAATTAGATCTTGCGCCCGTCTCTGAGGGCATTGCCTACCTGACTGGCGAACCGGTTGAAAGTGACCTGCTGGGCGCCTTCCGCGTGCGTGAGGTGCTCCCGATGAACCCCAAGGCCGTCAAGAAGGCCCTTCAGCGCGAGGGCATTGGCCAACTAGAAATCAAGAAGCGTGGAACAGACGTGACACCAGAAGAATTCCGGCGAAAGCTGAGCCTCAAGAAGGCGAAGGGTGTGAGAGGTGCGCTCACAGTGTGACCCACACTCTGAACGCCTAAGACGCCTCGTCTAAGGTATCGATCAGGCCGCGCAACAAGTCGGACGGAGTAACGTCTTGTTCCTTCGCGACTCGTTCTAACTTCGCTCTGCGATTGGCGTCAAGACGGACCGTGAAAGGCTTGGCCTGAGCTCCCACGCTCACCGGGCGCCCAGAGACTGATGGCCCCAGATGACCACCCGCGTATCCGCACTCGGATTCCGCTTCGGCGGCCCTCTCTTCAATATCTTGCTCAGTGAACTGCGTACCGTCAGCTGCAGTGTATGTCTTCATCTCTACCTCCTTAAGCCAATCTCGTTCAGAACCTTCGTCGTAGCGATCATTGCATGGAACACCAGCCAACCATTCGGCTCATCTTCCACAGCAATGAACTCCAAGAGCCGTCCATGACGATCGATACCCACCCCCAGCCATCGAATGAGACCCGTTCGAGACTCGAAGTCAAAGCCTGGTTTCGCCAATTAGCTCTGATGAAGAAAGTATGTAGTAGCTTTTAGGTATGGGTCGGCGGTTGAAATTGATGAGCATTGTTGGCGCAACCCTTGGAACCACACTATTTGCTTATGGAAGCGTGATCTTCTTACTTCGCTTCTTTAATGTGGTTACGGGTTCGGCAGATGA
>OMJG01000705.1_pt1 | contig 23277 bp, 33 predicted proteins | sample 1646431 | NCBI WGS metagenome assembly OMJG01 (sample SAMN03771674, study PRJEB25209) | food metagenome | isolation source: Cotija cheese | place: Mexico:Jalisco,Michoacan | collected 2011-12-12
GAAGTATTCAAAATAACGCTAATATAGATTGAAAACCGAGCATTCGAGTAAGTGGGGTGCTTGGTTTTGAGTGTATATAGAGAAAGAAGGTGGTGGAAAGTTGGCGAAAGATGAATACGGATTAACAATAAAGCAAAGGGCGTTCGCTGATGAGTACATCATCAGTGGCAATGCTGCTAAGTCTGCAGTTTCGGCTGGTTACAGCAATAAGTACGCGAATACGAACGCTAGTAAATTACTACAAAATACTACAATTAAATCCTATATAGATTTGCGACTTAAAGAATTAGAGAGTAATAAGGTAGCCGATCAACAAGAAATACTTGAATTTCTGACTTCCGTCATTCGAGGAGAGCAGAAAGAACAAACGCTTATCGGTTTAGGAATGGGAGAACAAGGCGTTACGGATGTAGAAGTTCCATTCACCCAAAGAATCAAAGCTGCTGAACTATTAGGGAAACGATATGCAATGTGGACTGATAAGCAAGATATAAGCGGATCGCTTGGAATGGTCCAAATATTTGATGATATACCAAAAGGTGATAGTAATGGCGACGACTAGGTTTAACCTGACCGACATTATTGCACCTTCTTTTTATGCAGTTCATCATCATCTGAAAAACAAAGATTATAATCACTATTGGCTGAAAGGTGGCAGGGGTTCTACTAAATCCTCTGTCGCCTCAGTTGAAATTATTACAGGTATGATGAGCGACCCTAACGCTAATGCAGTTGTTTTGAGGAAAGTTAAAGATACCCTTAGAGAATCGGTCTATGAACAAATGTTATGGGCCATCGACAAGCTAGGGGTATCTCACTTGTGGCATCCTTCCATTAGTCCTATGAATATTACTTATATTCCGACTGGGCAAAAGATTGTTTTTAAAGGTGCAGACAAACCGAAAAAAGTTAAAGGTAGTAAGTTTAGACGAGGTTACGCCAAGTTCATCTGGTATGAAGAGGTAGATGAGTTTTCAAGCATGGCTGACATTCGAACGATTAACCAAACTTTAATTCGTGGTGGTAATGATATTCAAGTTATCTATACGTATAACCCACCACAGTCGCAAAATAACTGGGTCAATGCTGAGGTCGAAACTCAAAGGCACAGAATCGATACGTTGGTTCATTCCAGCACTTACCTTACTGTTCCGCCAGAATGGTTAGGAGAGCAGTTTATTACGGATGCAGAACACTTGAAAGAGGCCAAACCTGAAAAGTATGACCATGAATATATGGGTGTTGTAACAGGTACTGGTGCAGAAGTGTTTACTAATATCACGAATAGAAAGATAACTGATGAAGAAATCTCGAGATTTGACAAAGTTAGAAGAGGTTTAGACTTCGGTTTTGCTGCAGATCCCTTGCATTACATGGAGAACTACTATGATAAAGCGAGAGGTCGGCTCTATATATATGCTGAGATTCATAAGACAGGTATGAAAAATAGCGTAGCTGTAGATGCCATTAAGAAGATTAATAAAATTAACGGGTGGATTACTGCAGATAGTGCAGAGCCAAGAACGATAGCTGAATTTGAAGACTTAGGGTTGCGTATAGATCCAGCTAAAAAAGGACCAGGTTCAGTTGAACATGGTATCAAGTTCTTACAAGACTTAAATGAAATTATTATTGATTCTGAGCGTTGTCCGAATACACATAGAGAGTTCTCTTCATACGAATTAGAAAGAGACGCTCATGGGAATCTAAAGGGAACTTATCCAGATAAAGATAACCATAGTATTGATACGTGTAGATATAGTTTAGAAGATGAAATGAAACCAAATGGAAATTGGTTATATTAAAGGGGTGATTGAATGGATAGTAAATACTTATTCAGTAAAGACACTACGGTGGTTGCGACAGCACTGAATAAAGCTGTTAGAGAGGATAAAGCTTCCTCATCTAAAAAAAATGCTAGGATTGGCCAAAGATATTACGAATACAAACATGACATATTAGATAATAGAATCTTTTATATAGACGATAATGGCAGGTTACAAGAAGATCAATATGCATCCAACGTGAAAATACCACATGCATTTTTTACTGAACAGGTAGATCAGAAAGTTCAATATTTATTATCTAATCCAGTTGAAGTGAAAGTGGAAGATGAAGCTTTTCAGAAATTGTTAGATGAATATTATGATGAAGACTTTCAGCTATTTCTCCAAGAGTCAATGGAAGGTGCATCTAAAAAAGGGTTTGAATATGCATATGCTAGAACAAATCAGGAAGATAGGCTTTGTTTTCAAGTATCTGACAGCATACAGACTTTTAGTATCTATGATGATAAGTTTCGAGACCAGCGCGTTGTTCGATACTACGATAAGGACATTACACGAAACGGGAAAAATGTTGTCGTTACAGCTGCAGAAGTCTGGGACGATAAACAAGTCACATTCTTCATTACAGACGAAAATAAGCGGTTTAAATTAGATGAGAACAGAAACCCTAATCCTAGACCTCATGTGATTGCGAAAGATGAAGAAGGGACAGTATATGAGCGATCAATGAATACTGTTCCTTTCTATCGCTTATCTAATAACAAGAACGAGCATACCGATCTGGAACCTATAAAAGCATTAATTGATGATTACGACTTAATGGCATGCTTTTTATCAAATAACTTACAAGATTTTAGTGAAGCGATTTATGTAGTTAGAGGCTTCAGAGGGGATGATCTAAGTAAATTACGTCAAAATATCAAAGCTAAGAAGACGGTAGGTGTAGGTTCTGATGGAGGCGTAGACGTTCAAACAGTCAATATACCTGTTGAAGCACGTAAAACAAAGCTTGAAATCGATAAGGATGCTATTTATAAGTTTGGAATGGCGTTTGACTCAACACAGTTAGGCGATGGAAACATCACAAATGTCGTGATCAAGTCCAGATATGCACTCTTAGATATGAAAGCCAATAAAGCAGAGGTTCGACTTAGATCGATGCTCAAATGGATCAATGAAATGATCGTATCGGACATTAACAGAAGATTTAATAAGAACTACAATGCTAAAGACATCGAGATCAATATAGTTCGGGAAACGATGGTCAATGAGAAAGACATCGTGGACATTGAGAAAGTAGAAGCTGATACAAGGCAAGTGATTATTGAATCGATTCTAGCTGTAGCACCTAGGTTAGATGATGAATCTATATTGAAGCTCATTTGCGAACAGTTTGATTTAGAGTTTGAAGAGATTCAGTTATTGCTGGAAGAGCAGGAATATTCTGCAGGGCTTCAGGATGACACAGATCCGATAGAGGGTGACGATAATGCAGCAGCTGGACAAGTGGAATCGGGAACTGGAGCAGCTATCCAATAAGGAATATAAAAATATGGATAGTGAGCTGTTTGGGTACTATAAACAAGCTTTGCGAGAAATGAAAGTTGAGGTCAAAGCGTATATTGAGAATTATGAGGTCCTGTCATTCTCTAAAAAGCTAGAAGTCGAACAACAGCTCAAAATCGCTAAACGAATCGATGAAATCCTTTGGAATTTAAACGACGAGGTAAACCCTCGAATCAATGTACATGTTGCTGAAGAAGTTAAACAAGGCTATTACGGTACTTGGTATGCACTTGAAGGCAACGAGAACATTCAGTTAGATTTTCCGATGCTTAATGAAAGCTATATTGAGAGACTGCTAGAAAAAAAGGTAGCAGGTAAGACACTCTCTAGAAGACTATATGATAATCGTGATCAACTAGCTGAGCGAGTGACAACTGCGCTATTTAATGGAGCTGTTAAAGGCAAAGGATATGCCAAAGTCGCTAAAGAAATTGGAGAGCTGACTGAAGCTAATTATAAACAATCACTAAGGATCGCAAGAACTGAAGGCGGACGTGTTCAATCTGAATCTAAACAGAAAGCATATGAAGAGGCAAAGAACAAAGGTATAAGCCTTCAAAAGAGATGGTTTGCTACTTTAGATAAGAAAACACGTCACCAACATCAACAACTTGATGGCCAGACGGTAGATATTAAAGAGAAGTTTAATTTCAATGGTAATCTTGCTGATGGACCTAGACTTTTTGGTATACCTGGTTTAGACATCAATTGTCGATGCACCACTATATCAGTTGTTAATGGAATTGCTCCAGATTTAAGAAGAGATGAAGAGGCAAAAGAGAATATTGATTATAAGAATTACAAAGAATGGTTCAACGACAAATATAATCAAGCAATTGATGAAAAAAATAAAATGGCTGCTTCTAGATTTGATGAATCGAACATGAAAGAAATGGTAGGAGATAAGAACTATAAAAATTTCATTAAACATTTGAAAACTATAAATGATAATAACGTCAATAGTTTGTATGAAAAATTCGGAGACAAACTGATGTACGTTAAATTAAAAAACGGAAGAGCGTTTGCAAGTAGAAACGTTATTCAACTGTCACAAGATAGCTTTGACGGTAATCATTATAGAAACCCTTTTGAAACTGTGCACCATGAGAATGGTCATGCGATTGACCATTTAGGAATAAAATCAATAACTGGTAGTGATCGATTTAAAATCGGGACGAAGTCTGGGAAAGTTGGAAGGAGAAAAGTTGAGTTCGACGTATACACTTTTCATGCCTCGGGTTTACCTCAATATGAACTTGATAAAAACATCAAAAGAGATCTTTGGAAATATGTAAACAAAGATTTACCAATGTATGAAGATTTAGGTAGAAAGCCCAGGAACAAAGAAAAAAGAGAAGCATATGATGAACAAAGAAGTAAGATTTATACTGAAAGCAAAAACAATTTTTTACTGTTCAAAGATAAAATGTTAAAATTAAAAAAAGAAAAACCATATGCCGTTGGTGCAATTTCTGACATTATAGAATCTACCGGTTTTATGGGAGAATACCCTTTAGGCTATGGACATGGTAAAAAATACTGGGCAGATCCTGGAAAAGCTGAAACAGAGTTTTTCGCACATGTTACAGAATCTTTGTCAGCTAATCCAGAGTCTTTGGAAATGCTTGAACAGATATTTCCTAACTCATTAAAAATATGGGAAAGTATAGTTAAAGATATATTGGAAGGTGGCGAATAATGTTTTCAGCAGAAGATAATGCAATGGAAATAATAGACACATCAGTCAATAAGTACGAAAAACACTTCGAAAAAATTTTTCCTCTATACGAGTATATAGATATTACTAAAAATAAAGACTATGATTTTTCAGTTTCAGGGGCAAAGAAATTAAATACATTTATTGAAAATCGAATAGAGACTAATGACCCAGTGAAGATACCTAAAGGTTATGAAGATAGGGTTTATTAAGCACTTAACTATAAGTTAGGTGTTTTTTTGTACCCAAAATTAGGAGTGATATCATGGCGATGACACCATTTGAGAAAGCATTAATCAAAGAACTACAAGGCATTAAGAAAGAATTACATGACATGAATAAGAAAGAAACGGTAAGCGGACAAATCGATGGTCGAAGCATTGCACAAGCAATTAATAATGGAATATCACAACCAATGTCTGATGGAATGAGGGGTGTTATTCGATGAAGCGATTTATTGTAAAGTTAATCAATCGATTATTGTTAAAGATTTACCGAGTTAAGTAGAGAGGTGGTGAAAGAATGTTTGAAACTGTAAAAACGATGGAGGAGCTAAAAGCGACCTTCAATATTGCTATAGCGAATAAAAGAGGTGTGGTAGTACTTGTTAAATTACCAGGACTAGAAGCACCTGAAGAAATACGCAACCCGTATTCAAACGTACGAGCTAAATTAGATTATTACACTAAAACTTATGGTTCGGATTTGAAAATGAAAGCTAACGAAGCAATTAAGATAGTGGATTGTTACGTGAATTAATAGTAATAAAAATAGGTTAAGTAGAAGTCGCTAGCAAATGCTAACGGCTATTTTTTATGTCCTGGAGAATGACTTGAAAAGTCTCAATACCGATCGTGAGCGGAATATCTCACAACTCTAACTGGCACCGACCAGAATAAAAAGGAATGGGGTTTTTACAATGGATTGGATTAAAACGATTATAGAAAAACACACTAAAGAAGACGGAACAGTAGACTTAGAAGCAGCGAACAAGGAAATAGACGCGGAATTTCCAAAGAATGCGGTCCCTAAAGCTGATTTCAACTCTAAAGTGGATGAGCTGAAGAGTGCAAATGATACTTTGGACACCTTGAAAAAGGAAAATAAAGACGTTGAAGCACTTCAGAACCAGATCAAAGAACATGAGACGACTGTAAGTAAGCTGCAGGACGATCTTGTTGAAGAACGTAAAACGCATGCTCTTAAAGAAGCGATCACTCAATCCGGAGCAAAAGACATCGATTATGTCATGTTCAAGCTTGGAGAAGTGGAATTGAACAAAGACGGATCCATCAAAGATTTGGACAACAAGATCAAATCAATTAAAGAAGGTTCTCCGGACTTGTTCGAATCAAAAGATGATGACAAAAAGAATGAGGCTGCCAATCCACCGGGATATAAGCCAGTGGATAACAAACTGGATGAAGGAAAACAGTCGGTCGCATACTCATTCGATCAATTAAGTAAATTAACACCAGATGAAATAAATAATAACTGGGAAGCAGTTAGTGCTGCTCTCGAAAAAGGAGAAGATTAATAATGGCATTAGAAAACAGCAAATTTAAAAACTTTATTCCAACAATTTGGAGCGCTAGACTTTTAGCGAACCTCGATAAATCACTTGTAGGTTTACAAATGGTCAATCGCGACTATGAAGGTGAAATTCAAGCCTATGGAGACACGGTCAAGATTAATCAGTTAGGAGATATCACTATCAAGGACTACACGGGTGCTGATATTGATGATCCAGAAGAAATTGACTCTACACAACAAACTTTGACAATTGATCAAGCAAAATACTTTAACTTTACAGTTAAAGACGTAGATAAAGCACAATCAAATGTCAATTTGCTTAATGGCTCAATGGAACGTGCTGCTTATGCAATGTCTGATGTTATTGATCAAGATATCTTTAGTACTATGGCTACTGGTGCAGGTATCAAAGTAGGCTCAGCAAGCTCACCCCAAGAGGTTTTTAAAGATACTGCTTACGATATTCTTGTTGACTTAGGTGTGAAACTTGATGAGAAGAACGTTTCTAAAGCCGGTCGTAAAATTGTTCTTCCACCATGGTATTTAGGGCTATTGGCAAAAGATCCACGTTTTACTAAAGACATGAACATCCTTGCTAATGGGGTTGTTGAAGGTGCTACGGTTGGACGTTTCCAATTACTTTCTTCTAACAACCTAAAAGCCGGTACTGGTTCTGCTGTTCACTCAGTAGGTGGAACGACTCAAGGGATGAGTTTTGCGAACCAAATCGTAGAAACAGAAGCATATCGTCCAGAAAAGAACTTCTCAGATGCTGTTAAAGGATTATCTGTTTGGGGTCGTAAAGTAGTCCAACCAGATGCGTTGTTTGATTACACAATCAAAGCCGGTACTTCTCAAGCTGATGAAACAACTGAATAATTTAATTTAGAGCCTTTAATAGGCTCTTTTTTGTTTTTACGAAAGAGGTGAGAAATATGATCATTTCTTTGACTGATGCAAAGAAGCTAAATTCAACAATTGAACAAGAGGACCTTGATGCATTTGAGCAGAGCGTAAGAGGCCTTACGAATAATAACTTTCAAAATACTGCAGTCCGATTTAGTGGTATTTCCTTAGAAGAGCCTAACTTAATCAAGGTTAATGACTCTATTAAAGGTTTGAGAAAAGGCGATACCTTGGAAGTGAATTACAGCTCGTATAACGACGGATTATATACAGTAGAAGAAATATTCGAAGGGGCTATAAAAGTATCTGAGGAGTCGTTTCTGGAAGAAGAAAGCAATGATTTAATGGTTACGCTTGTATCTTATCCGGCAGATATCAAAAAAGGTATCAAGAAGCTGATTGAGTATGACAAAAAGATGGCCAACAAGGTCGGAATTAAGTCGGAAACGATCAGCCGAATGAGTACAACTTACTATGATGTGACTGCTGCAGAAAATACAGATGGCTATCCATCAAATCTATTGTCTTTTTTAAAGAAGTACAAAAAGATGAGGTGGGGCTAGTGATGAAACTCTTTGTCATCGAGAAGAAGGCGCAGATTGATGATGGTATCGGCGGATTTAAGGAAGATTGGACGATTTTTAAGACCGTTGAGGGCTATATCGACTTAGTGACCGGGACTGATCTCAACAACGTCCAGAACGCCGTGACAGAACAGTCTACTCACATGCTGATCATTCCTGAGTTTACCGAAAGCATCACAGACGATATGCGGGTGACCGAAGCCAATGGCCGCTCTTATTCCGTGACGTATGCGGATGATCCAGTTGGTCAAGGGCATCATAATGAAGTCTATCTTAAGTACAATGGAGTGTTGGTGAATGGCTAATAACTTCAAATTCGAAGACAACTCGAAAAAAGTGAAGAAGCAGCTAAGCAAAAACCGTAGTGCCGCAATGGAAGCAGCCTTGTTGTTAGTTGAAGGACAAGCAAAAAGTCTAGCCGCGGTAAAAAGCGGTGAACTGAGAGATAAGCTAGATCACGCTCAAAAAGAAAATGGGAATGATCTTATCGGACAGATGGGATCTCTGAACGGGCATTCTTTTTATGTGGAATTTGGCACAGGTGAATTTGCAGAAAATGGCGCTGGGAGAAAAGGCGGTTGGATATATAAATCTCCAGATGGGAAATTTTATTTTACACGAGGGCAAAAGGCTCAGCCATTCCTGCGACCAGCATTTAGACGAAACAAGCAAAAAATCATTGATACTATCGGCAAAGAGTATGGTGTTTCATTCAAAGGGAAGTGATTAAGTGATTGAATTTGTGAAAGAATTGACGTCGCAGTTTAGGTCAGTTGTGCCAGAGAGCTATCATGAACGAAATCGAAAAGAAACAGTATTATACCCTTACATCACGTTTGATTTTGATTCAGAATCGATTGAACGGAATGTAGAGGGTTTTTACATCGATGTCGATATATTTGATAACAACTCAAGTTATACAGATGTATTTCAAGTCGAAGAGGCTTTGAAGGTTCATTTTAAAGATAACAGAAAGTTAACTGATGATTTGTTCATCCGCTTTAACTTTTTACGTACGACTAAGATCCCGACCGGGGATGACTTAATTAAAAGACGAAACATGCAGTTTTACTGCAAAACAGATTGGAGGAACAAGTAAATGGGATTAAAGAAAACAGGATATACACAAAAAACGTCAGAAAGCTACATTATTAATGCGGCTACAGTTTATACAGGCGTCACATTCGCAGCAGAAACAGGCTTCACTGGGACATTACACGGTGCTACATCAGGCGGGGTCACACTTACGATTGAACAAGCATACCGTGATGTCGAAGTAGATGGTACGATGCATATGAAAGTGAAAGGTAACAAAGTATTGGCATCGGCTAATGCTACTGTTACAGCCAACATGAAAGAACTTACAGCAGAAACAATCAGACAATCTCTGAATGGTTCGATGGTTGATGCTACGACTGAAGAAGCGCCATCTGGATATAAAATCATTAGAACGAAACGATTTGTGGAAGATGCTGATTATATCGATAACATAGCAGTCGTCGGTAAACTGTCAGGGTCAAATGACCCGGTCATTGCGATTTTAGACAATGCTTTCTGTACAAACGGACTAGAACTGGGCACCGAAGACGACGGAGAAGCAGTAGTTGAACAAGTATATGAAGCGCATGCTTCTCAAGAACAGTTAGAAGCAGACGAATACCCATGGAAGATTTTATATCCAACAGTAGCATCAAGCTAAGAGGAGGACACTAAATGACTTTAGAAATGAGAGAGTTGAAGGGTGATGATTTATTCACTCTTCTTCCAATTATTGGAAAACTAGATATTAAAGATGATTTTGTTAAGATATTCGAAGAAAATGCTGAATCTGGCAAAGTCGTACCAATGGACCACAAGAAGAAAGAACCGACTAAAGCAGAGATTGCTAAACAAGAAGCTGAAGCAGAAAAGCGTGGCATGGAAGCGATGGCCGGGTTACTTCAAAAAACATTATTGAATATCGGAAAGATTAAAACTGATATTAATTCACTCTTTGCTGATTTAACTGGAAAAAAAGTGAAGGATATCCAAGCATTAGGGCTAAAAGAATACACAGCCCTGCTTATTGCATTCTTTAAGAAAGAGGAACTGAAAGATTTTTTCTCATCTATCGCATCGTTACTATAAAAAATGACGGTGAATTTAAGTTAAAAGACTTACTTTTTAAAAGATATGCGGATCCGTTAAGGCTCATGAGTACCTATACTCTTGAAGGCTTGGCGGATTTTATTTTGCAGTTATACGATCAGCAAAATGAAGATCAGTTATGGGAAATATGGTTAAACAAACAAATTGAAGAGGACTTCCCTACCTTCAAGAAAAAGCACTATCGAAAAATCAAAAATAACAAAATGCAGAAATTATCTGAGGAAGAAGAGAAACAAATCATCGAAAGCAATATGAGATTTATCAAGCCGATTAAAAAAGGCGGTGAAACATAGTACATGGGTGAAATATTCAAATTATTTGGAACAATCGGTTTAAATAATGATGAAGCCAATAAAGGTATCGACGATACCACAGGGAAAGCCAAAAAGTCTAGTGGTAAAATAGCCGGCTTCTTTAAAAAAGCAGCTGCAGTTATTGGTGGTCTCTTTGTAGCCAAGAAACTCATTGACTTTGGGGCTTTGACTGTTCAAGCGGCTGCTGGTGCCAAAGCTATGCGAGCACAATTTGAGCAAGTTTTCCAGGAACTGCAACCAGAGGCACAAAAAGCTATTGATAAACTGGCTGAAGAATTCGGAATGGTACCGAATCGCTTAAAACCATCGATGTCTAAAATGACCTCAATGTTTAAAGGGTTAGGATTAAATACTGAAGATGCGATGGAACAAGCGACAAAAGCAGTGACTTTAAGTGCAGATGCTGCAGCCTTTTACGATGTGGCATACGAACAAGCTAACGGATCATTGACCAGCTTCATTAAAGGTAACTACGAGGCCGGTGAGTCTATTGGAATCTTTGCGAACGATACGCAAATGGCTACGTATGCAATCAAAGAAGGTGTTGTCGGTTCGACAGGTGAATGGCAAAAGTTGGATGAAGCGACGAAGCAAGCGACGCGACTCGAATACGCTCAGAACATGCAGGAAATGGCCGGGGCTACTGGTCAGGCTGCACGAGAATCTGATTCGTATGAAAACCAAATGGGGAATTTGAAGCAAGCCTGGGAGGATTTTCTGGCCATTGTTGGCGGCCCTATACTAGCGCCCGTCGTTGCTGGACTGACTAAAGTATCTGAATGGTTAGTTATCGCTGGCGAGAAAGTGCAAATCGCTCAACAGTGGTTCGGTACATTTATCGAACAGATCAAACAGACGGAAGCCTGGCAAATGATTCAGGAAGCTATTCAATTGGTTATTGATAAATTCCAAGACTTCATTACAAACTTTGATACGATTAAACAGAATATTACGAATAGCGCGATATGGGATACTTTGAAAGGTTATTTACAAGCACTTGTGGACTTTTATACCGGCCTCTTTAGCGGTGAAGGAAACCTCGGAGAGACTTTTGTCAGAATTTTCAATATGGTTAAAGAAGTAGCCATTCCGATTCTCCAAGATGCTTTTGAATTTTTAAAAGAAATTTTTGATCAATTAGTTCAATTTTGGCAAGAAAACGGTGAACAGATTGTTCAAGCAGCACAAAATGCCTTTCAATTAATTGCAGACATAATCTCCTTTTTGATGCCGTTTATAGAGGCGATAATTGTTTCTGTTTGGGGAAATATAAAGGGAGTGATCCAGGGAGCGCTAGACATCATCATGGGTGCGCTTAAAATTTTCACAGGCCTTTTCACTGGAGATTGGTCCAAATTGTGGGAAGGCGTTAAGCAAATGCTTGGCGGAGCAGTTGAATTTCTTTGGAATTTATGGAACCTCTGGATGATGGGGAAATTCGTTGGCGGCATTAAATCATTTGTGAAAAATGGTATATCAAACTTCAAGAATTTTTTCGTTAATATAGCGAAAAATGCAAAAAATTATCTGAACATGATGCAACAAAGTTGGAGCGGTTTTGTCAATACCATTAAAGCGGTCGTTGGTGGTTTTAAGTCATCAATTACTGGAAGTTTTAAAGGGTTGTGGTCTAGTGTCAAAAACATCTGGAATGGTATTAAAAATTCCATCACGAATCCAATCACGACGGCGAAAAACGTTGTTAAATCCATGATTGATAAAATCAAAGGTTTCTTCAAATTTTCTTGGAAGTTGCCAAAGTTGAAGTTGCCTAGAATCAGCATTAAAGGTGACTTTAGCTTGATGCCGCCATCGGTACCGACGTTTGGAATCGATTGGTTCGCTCAAGGTGGTATCTTAGAAAAAGCGACTGCTTTCGGTATGAACGGAAATAACATTCAAGTAGGCGGAGAAGCTGGGCGTGAAGCAGTACTCCCACTTAACGCTAAGAATTTATCTGGTATTGGTGCAGGAATCGCTCAAGCTAGCGGGTTCGACTTACACGGTATTAAAGAGATGCTTTATTCTATCCTGGATGAATTACGCAACTTCGGAGATCGTCCAGTCATCGTAAACGTAGAACTGGATGGCCGAGTGATCGCGCGCGTTACTCGTGATCCAATGGATAGAGAACTAGGTAAAAAAGAACGAGACAAAAAACAAGCAAAGGGGCGTAAATGATGTTAGAAGTTTTATTTGATGAAGAAAGTATCAACTCGAAATTCGGTATAACATTAGCAGAACGCCCAGTTTTGCCTGTTTCTCAACCGAGATATACAAGCTATGACGTACCGGGAAGAAATGGAAAATTGACGGTGTTTGATGGCTATGATGATGTGCCTTATTCACTGAGATTTAACTACATTGATGAGAATGCAAAGCCGACTTTTAGAGAAATTGTTAATTTCTTGACTGGTAAAACAAAGGTACGTTTATCAGACAGTGATCGATACAGAGTCATTTCTCAGTCGATCATAAATGTAAATAATGCAAATAACGATATTGCTGAATGGTGCGATTTTGAAATTGAGATTATCACGGAACCGTTCGAGTACGAAGATGAAGAAACTTCCGTATTCGATGGATCCGGAATAATTATTAACCCTTCAAAAATTGATGCGCCAATTATCATTAATGTTTACGGAGACGGCGACTGCAATGTACGTGTTAACGAAAACCAAATTCAATTGACGGGTGTGCAGGGACACGTTACAATCGACGGAATTTTAAAAAACGCTTATCGAGGCAACATGACTCAGAATAATAACATGAGCGGAAATTATCCAAGCTTGTCATATGGGGAAAATGAGATTGCTATCTCAGGGAACACTAAGTATATAGAGATTGGAAAGAGGTGGTGTTGGCGTTGATTACACTACATCATGAAAAAGAGAGAAACTTCGACTTGAATGGTTACGGTGCCCTGGATGATTTTATCTTTAATGATGGCGGTAGCTGGGAAATGAATGGTGAATTTAAAATTACTTTTGAAGTCCCAGCATTGACCGAGTTCACCAAGTATTTAAAAGTTCGAAACATCGTTCAAGCGCCTGTCCCTTTTATGGAACGTCAGTTATTCAGAATTTATCGTACTGAGCAGACTTTAACTTCTATCTATATAGAAGCACGTCATATTTTTTATGATTTGCTCGACAACTGGATAGAAGACACAAATATTGTCAATCAAGTTGGTAATAGTGCTATTCAACAGCTGTTGAGCAGAACGCAATATCCTCATCGCTTCACGGCTACATCGAATATCAGTAAAACAGCTAACGCCCGTATCGTTCGAATGAATCCAGTTGAAGCGATTATTGACGATGGTAAAGAGAATACTTTAGTCAGTCGATGGGGTGGCGAGCTCGTTCGTAATAACTTCCATATAGAGATGTTGGAGCGTATGGGGGTTGACAGAGGCGTTAGAATTGAACACAAGAAAGATTTAATGGGCTATAACGCTACGATTGATGTTTCTACGATTGTCACAAGAATCCATCCAGTTGGATTTGATGGCCTAGAGCTTCCGGAGAAATATGTGGATAGTCCTTTAATTGATCTAGACCATCCGATTATTGCTGAGATGAAGTATGAAGACGTTAAAGCTGCAGTTGGAGAGTATACAGATGATGAAGAGGCTGTTCCGTTAGAAGAAGCGTTAAATTTACTGCGACAAGCAGCAGCGGATGAATTTGCAGTTAATCATGTAGACGAACCTGAAACAGTCGTAGAAGTCGATTTTGTGGCATTACACAATACAGAGCAGTACAAGCAATTCACGGAACTCCAGGAAGTTAAGGCGGGAGATACTGTTAAGGTGTCTGCTCCTGATCATGGATTTGAAATTACAAGTCGGTTAGTGGCTTTTGAGTTTAGCTTAATCAAAAAAGATCACTACACAAGCACTACGTTAGGCAATCATGTGTTTGAATTTACTAGCGGGAGTGCCGATATAAGAGACATCAGAAAAGAATTAGACGAAAGTTTTGAACAGCTGAACATCATCCAAACCGCCGCCAACGGCAAGAACACCATATTCAGAGGACCGGACACACCGGAAGCGCGAAAAGTCGGAGACTTATGGTATAAGCCGGCCGGCAATGGAGAAATCGAGATGTATCAGTGGAACGGCGAGATGTGGGAGTTGGTGGTTTCTACAGGTGTAAATACTGAAATCGCTGAACGCATCAAGGAAGCTAAAGACGCAGCTGATGGCGCGCAGGAAGAAGCGGAGAGTGCAGCGAATCGGGTGCAGACAGCGATAGACAACGCAGCCGATGCATACGAGTATGCGGATAGCGCTATTCGGGCAGCTAATGGGAAGAACACGGTTTATCGAGGTGATCAACAGCCAACCGAAGGCAAAGAGAATGATATCTGGTTCCAGAGCGTTGTTGAGAACGGAGAAGAAGCGACTAAGATGTATGTGCACGACGGCAGCGCCTGGGTCTTGCGCGCTCACGACGCTTCGGATCTAGCTGGTACTTTGGACCTGTCTCAATTGAACGTGATCAATCTGAACATGGATAGCGCTACAGGCGGATCGCTCCATTTGGATAGAGGGTTAAAAGTAACGAACAACGACAAGGATGTCCTGAAAGTAGAAAACGGGAACGTAACAATGGACGTCGATAACTTGCTTATCCAAAGTCAAGGATTGGATGAAGTCATGTCGACGTCGTTTTATCAAGATGGTTTAGCGGTCGGCATGATGTATGAAGAGAATGGAGAAATAAAATCTATCTTTAATCTAGGTCCGAACGGTCCTTATTTATCAGGGAAGAACATCGTGCTGAACGGGAATACAGTTGTTGATGGAACCTTTACCGTTACGGATGAGATATTCGCCGAGAACATGAGCATAAGCAAGTTCACTGCCGGAACACTTAACGCTGCAAACGTGAACTTGATCAATGTCAATGTGTCCAGTCTAGTCGGAGATACGGCTGAATTTATCCGTACCGGGTGGAATAAGGTCAATAGCCGGGCGGACATCAACGGTTCAAGGTTGCGGTTTACCCATAACGACGGGACAGCCACTGAAATCGGCGCAAGCGGCATACGCAGAGTGACGCCGTCGGATAATCGAGCGTATCACTATCTGATTTACGCTACTACCTTTATTCGTGGCGTTTCTTCATCAAACGCGCACTGGATTCAGCTGCCGGATGATTTTAAAGGCAAAGACTTCAAAGTTTATCTAGCCGTCGCGGACAGCATGAATGCGTTGAATTATAAAAGATCGATTCAACGTTTTGTATGCACTATCCATCCTGGTCATAATATCGACTACGCCCGAGCACGAGTGCCTATCATAGGCTATAAATCCGAAACCTTAGGTGACGGAGTGGCACCGGAAATAACATCAGTACAAGGGCTATTATGGGCTATTTATTAAGGAGGGTATTATGAACGAGAAGATGACTATTTATTTCAACCGACGTACAGGCGCTGTCAAGGAAATGTGCGGAGGAGAACAAGGGTATGATTGGTTTGGAGATGAAGCGGAAGACTTCAAGCAGATATTTGACTTTATAGTAGTGGACTATGACGCTTATGTAGTGAATAACTTTTTTAATTTTGAAGTCAGAGACAGCGAATTGAAGCTTTTAAGAAATAATATCCCTGACAAGTATTTATAGAAAGGAGCGAGCAAATGTCTTTAGAAAACTTTAGAAAAGTAAGCATCCAACTTCACGGAGCCAACGACCCCGTACTTAAGCGGTTAGTGGCAAATGAAGGCGACTATAACGGCAGACAGTTGGAAGTCCAATTGACTAACCGGTATGTTCTGGAAAGCCAGCAAGGCGTTATACTGCGATTGTACTGGCGGAATTTGAGCCTGGGAAACCAAGGAATCAGTGATTTCGATGCCAAAGATGCCGGAAAAGGTCTTTACATTATCTCTTATCCAGAATCCATGTTAAACGCTGGTAACATATCATGCTTTATTCAAATCCAAGATGGTGAACGGATAACAAATACACAGCCTTTCACAGTCGTCGTTAAAGGAACCGGGTTCAGCGCACAGACAGTCATCGCGAGTGATCAGTATACCGCGCTCAACGACGCTTTGATCCAGCTGAGCCAATACCAAAATGGCATTGATGCCATCAAGCAGAACCTCCAAAGGCAAGCCGACGCCTTGTTATCAAGTGAAAAAGCCGAATTCGATCAACTGCAAGCAAACTACGAACCGTTACTACTAGGTTTGCAGTCTCAATTTGATGATGTGATGGCAAACTTGACCGCAGACAGCGAATTGATTGCGGCGCGGTCAAGCAATACGACGGGGATAAGCTACGCAGTGGCAGGAAACCGATTAGATGAAATGGAGAAGCGTCAAGTCATTTCGAACAGAGATACGAACCAGCGACACATTAGTAGCCTTGAAATAAAGGACGGTATGCCGCGTTTAAAATTAGAGGAGGTATAAGATGGTAGATTATTTAAACTTACCAAATGGCGACAATCAACGCCGGATGGCAGACGCTTTGGAGCGTATTGCTCAAAAAGAAACGAGTCAAGTGACGGATTATACAAATGCGCCGGGATCCAAGGTGCTGGTAGCGGGTGATCGAGAAAACGGCTTTTATGGATTCGTTCAGCCGCATGAATTCGGCCAAATCGAAAACAATCCCGAAGGTCAAAAAGAAATGAGCGCGAGTAATTTAGCGCTGGCCATTGGGTTGAGTTCAGGAACGGCAATCAATCAAGATACCGCATGGATGAAGTTTAGCCGCAAAGGCGAGATTTACCTCGTTCCGGTTAAACCGTTACGGCATTCAGCGACCTGGAACGCTATTTATAATCAAGGGGCTGTATACGGCGACGGAACGAATGGTGTCAACCCGCCGAATGGACGCGCCGGGAAACGCCTTTCTGTAAGTGGTGCGAGCAACTCCTTCCTCATCGAACCAAAAAGCGCAGACGGTTTCTTGCAAAGTAGCGCAGTCTTAGGAGCCGTTGGAGATACGATCGTAACTAGAGGATTTGCTAATTCAGAGAACAACGGGGAATTCGTTATCCAGAGCATCACAGATACAGCGATAACGGTAAGTGAAACGCTGGTCGATGAGCCAAGCGCCCCGAATGCATCAATCTACGAGAAGACCAAAGCGGTCAAGCAAGACAGAGATGTTGTTATCGGCGGCAATCGCTACCGCGTGCAGCTGCTGAAAGGTTCAGAACAAGACCCTCTTAACAGCTTTGCCGATTCAGATAGAGACATGGTTGGACCGAATTCTGAATGGGATAACTTGATCCTGCCGCTTCACGAACGTGCTAAACTTCAAGACTGGCGCTATTCTGCTTATGCAGGAACGACGGAAGATTGGGGCATCGGTCTTACAGACGCGGACTTGATCACGCATAACGAGTTTGGTACCGGGAGCTACACATGGTGCCAGGAAACGTCGGATGAAGAACCGTACCGCCGCGTCGTTCGTGGGGCCTACGGGGCCTCGCGCGGCACTCACTACTCCTCGTGGCCTACGTGGCACGGCCTTGGTTGGCGCCCCGCCTTGCGTCTGCTCTCTTAAGCCGGAACGCAGGTGAAGGCTAGTGTCTAAAGGAGAGCGAATGAATGGAATACAAATCAAGCGAAGGGCTTTTGGTCTCCAAACGATCAGAGGCTCTTTTAAATCGCATTTATCCGGCGTTGGTCAACTTTCCAAAAGCCGAGAAATTTGCATTATGCACAGAAATTAAACAGAACTTTTATCACTTGATCAAATTCATCGAGATGGCCAACAGCGTCAAATCCAAGCGACGAACATATGCGCAGGAAGCGGACGGCCATCTTCAAACAATTAAAGTCTTGATGAGACTATCAAAGAACAGAAAATATATCGGAACTGGCTTTTACCGGGAAATCGATGCTGAACTCACGCATATCAACAAGTTGCTATCTGGGTTCATTCGATCCGCGGGTAAATAGGACATTGAGGACAGAACTGTAAAACTAGGGCGCCGCGTCATTCGTGGGCACTACGGGGCCTCGAACGGCAATCACAACAACTCGTGGAATACGTGGAACAACATTGGTTGGCGCCCCGCCTCGCAGAATCTTTTGATTATTAAGATCACGGTTTTAATAACATGACTTGAAATTATTGCAAGGGAGTTCTGTTCTCTCGGCTTTGCCGTAAATACATGAACAAAGGCGCGTTTCCGAGCCTAGAAGGAAGGACGCATGCGTGTCGATTTTATTTGAACAAATATTTAGTTTAGAAAATTTAGAAAAAGCTTATAAACAGTCTTTGAAAGCGAGCGGGAAATACAAATATGAAGCTATGGTTTTCCAGCGAAATGAAACGATCAACCTGAAGCGCTTGAGACGATCGCTGTTCGAAAGGACGTATCGATTCAGTGGCTATAATACATTTAAAGTCTACGAGCCGAAAGAACGCGTCATTAACGCACCGCATTATAAGGACAAAATCGTCCAGTTGGCCTTGAATAATGCTTTGAAAGAGATATTTGTGCCAACTTTTATTTCCGACAGCTATGCTTGCATGGATAACCGCGGAACGCACAAAGCGGTTGAGCGAGTGCAACGCAACCTGAAGAAGGGAGCGTGGGAGTTTGGCCCAAGCGCCTACATCTGCAAAGTAGACGTCAGCAAGTTCTTCTACTCCATTGACAGAGACGTCCTCAAGCAGATTTACCGGAAGAAAATAAAAGAAGAAGATGTCTTGTGGCTGATGGATACTATCACAGACAGCGCCGCCGTCATCGATGACGTTGGATTGCCGCTAGGAAACACTATGTCGCAGCTATGCGCGAATATTTATATGGACCCTTTGGATCAGTATTGCAAGAGGTATTTGAAATATAAATATTATGTCCGGTATGCAGACGATGTCGTGATCGTTCTGCCGAGCAAAGCAAAGGCGCTGGAAGCCAAAGAACTATGCACCCGTTTTTTAGGTAGGCGGCTGAACCTGGAAGTAAATCCGAAGAAAACGCAAGTATTCCCAATCAAACAAGGCGTCAATTGTTTTGGGTTTAAAATCTACACGACGCATCGCTTATTGAGAGACAGCAGCAAGAAGAAATTAAAACGCAAGATAAAGAAAATGCCTTATCTGATCGCGAAAGAAAAAATGACGATCGATAAAGCAAATCAAATGTTAGCCAGCTGGTCCGGCCACGCCCGGTATGCTAGTTCAATCAATTTTGCGCAAAGCATCCTGGATAAGCGGCCATACACAAAATTGGAAAACAAGTCATTAAAAATAAACGAGGAGGAATTGCATTGCTATATAGAGACGGCGATAAATTTAAGCTGATGCCTTATAAAGCGACTTATCAACAGCACGGCGAAGAGCACGAAAGCTACGTTGTGGACAAGTCAGAGATTCAAGCGTTTGAAGAAATGGGGCACATCGAGAATTTGACCATCGTAGACGCCGAATATTCAAACGAGCAGCAAGCACGACTGGCGGAAGTAGAAAACTATCCAGAAAGCGATTTCCAATGCGTCAGCGCCTATGTGTTGGACGGAGAAATTACGGAAGGCTCAACGCTCCAATCGATCAAGCAAAAAGAAACATTGGAATTGAGTATTCTGGAACTGTCTGAAATGATGATGGGAGTGATGTTTTGATGAATGCACTGGCAGAATTATGGGCAAAGCACATTATGAAAGGGAATAAATCAGAAAGCCAACTGATGATCTTTCCGGAAGAATTTCAAAATCTCGTCAAAGTCATCGTAGCGGAAAAAGAAACAGAAAAAGCGGATCAAGAAGCGGTAGAAGAATGACAGAAGTCTATACAGAGCTTTTGAACACCTTGCAACAACAAACCGCTACGATTGAATTGCTGGTTGAAAAGCTTCAGGAAAAAGAAAACTTAATCAACGAGTTATTGAAGGGCAGCTAATTATGGCTGCTCTTTTTGTTTACAACCAAATAATAAAGGAGGAGTGACCATGAAAACCCTATTTAAAACAGCAATCGCCCTTACCGCTATTTTGGTAGCAGTAAGGGCGAAAGCGATAAAGCAAAAGACACAGCATAGCGATTCTGGTTCAATCAGAATAGATTCTGAGTGCGTTCACGTAAAAGCGGCGAAAATATCGCTTCCTGCTTCTACGATTGTCTCAAATCACTATTCTTAAACCAAACGCCTTTGCAATTCAAACATCCATAAGCTTGTAACGGCATTCCGGATGTTGGATTGACAGAACTGCTATTTCTATCTATTGAAACTAGAAAGTAGTCAGAACTACCTTGTGGCGGATTAATTTTCGAAGTTTGATATCCGCCGCATTGTGGACATGTTTCCATAAGTATCACCTCCTTCTAATAGGAGTATATCAAACGTTTTCAGGAACAAGCGTTTAAATTTAAGAAAGGAATGCATAGATGAATGTTCTATTCGCACGTCTCAAAAGGGTATTACTACTCAAATGGTACAGTTTTATTCTAGTTTTTTCTTCGATTCTCTATGGCTATCAGATTATTGATCAGCCTGAAATTGTAGAACAATACCGCGTTTATCAAGTCATCAGCACTGTGGCCAGTCCATGGATGTTGGGGCTTATTTTTATCGGTTTAGGATGCATAAAGCTAGTCGGTATCGCTTTTAAAAATAAGTATTTAAAAAGATACTCGGTCATTGCATTGGCATGTATATGGTCTGTATTTTGCGTTTCTTTCCTATTCTCATCACTAGCCAATACAGTATGGATCTATTCGCTGGCAATGACTATGCTGGCAATCGGTATTGCTATGAGAGAGGTGGAAATTTGAATCAATATGTCGCTATGATTATTACTGCGCTGATTACTGGTTTTGTAACTTGGGCAGGGACAAAGAAAAATTTTAAAGTTGCTTTAAAAGAGCAAGACGAGCAAATCCGATCAAACACTACGACCGAATGGAAAGAACTGTATGAAGCCCAGATAAAGGAAAAGAACGAACTGAAAAAAGAGTACAAAGCTACTCGAGTAACACTTGAAGAAGTGAAAAGTAAACAGTTCGAGATGGAAATGAAGCTGATGAAGATGGAAACTGACCGAGAAGAGGAGAAAGAAGGGTACCGGATTCAAATCGAGCAATTGACAGAAGAAAATGAAGAGCTAAAAGAAGAAAACACTGTTCTCCGTGAAGAGAACGCACTCTTGAAAGGGGTAAAAGTAAATGGAAAATTTAATGAATGAAGCTGTAGTGTTAGCTGGAATCATGGCGCCGATTATTGGAATGGTTATTGAATTGATCAAACGAACTAAAATAGATAATCAATGGATGCCACACTTAAGTGTCCTTGCTGGCATTATCGTTGGACTTGTCTTCGCATTAGCGACTGGGGCAGGTCTATTTTTATATGGGTTAGCCGGTATGATTTCAGGTGCTGCAGCAAGTGGATTGTATGACTTGATTGCCAACACGAAAGGTGGAAAATAACATGACAGCTATTACTAAAATGCACACAACCGTCAACTTTACCAACAAAAAAATTACACCGAAATTTATTGTAGTCCATGACACAGGAGTTCCTGGACAAACCGATGAAGGAAATGGTAAATACTTCCAGTACACTTATAGAGGTGCTTCAGCTCACAAGTTTGTAGATGAAAATTCGATTACTGAAGTTGTGCCAGATGGATTAGTCGCTTGGCACGTTGGGGACGACAAAGATGATTCAGATGATGGAATCAATAATTACAACACGTTAGGTATTGAATTAACCGCAGAGTATGATAAAACCTTTAAACAGGAAACTTTAGACAATGCTAAACAAGTCATTCAGACGTGGATGAAGAAATATAATATTCCAGCTCACCGAGTTGTCCGTCACTTTGATGCCAGCGGAAAGAATTGCCCGCAATTTTTAAACCGTGACGGTAAGTGGACATTATGGAAAGAGTTCCATAAATTCGCAACTGGCAAAGACGTCGCTATGAACAATGGTCATAAAGTGAAACATACGCACGTCGTCGAACCAGGAGACACTTTGTGGGGGCTATCTAAGCAGTACAACGCTACTGTAGGTCAGATTAAAGAATGGAACAAACTTAAATCTAACTTGATCGTTATCGGCGATAAATTGACTGTAGGTAAGTCAGGGAACAAACCTACTGATAATCCGGTCAAAGAAAAAGAAACGACGCGCGCTAAGCTTAAAGAAGATGGCTTGTGGGGTCCAAACTTCACAGGTGCTTTACAGATCACTGCCGGTACTCCAGTAGATAAGGTGATCAGTGGACAGCCTAGAAATGGTAATACAAGAAATATCTTTTCTGCACAATATGGTAACGGTGGTTCTATGCTAATTGGAACGATGCAACGCAGATTAGGCACGCCAATAGACAAAGTGATTAGTGATCCTTCAACTATGATTAGAGCATGGCAGCGTGTGCTGGGCACGCCACCAGATGGAAAAATCAGCAAGCCGTCTATGATGGTCCGAGAAGCACAACGTAGATACAACGCTGGAACACTTAAATTCTAAACTAGTCGAAATCGACCAGTTATAAAAGTAAGTAAATCCCTCGTCCTTAATTGGATGAGGGACTTTTTATTTATATAAAAGGGGCAAAAAAGGGGCTTTTATTTTATAGTTTTATAGGTTTCTCTGAGTTCTATTGAAAACTAAACTCATACAAATGTTGATATAACAGCGTTTTTGATGTCTTTTGAGTTTCATTGATTTTAGCATTTAAGATATGGACTATCCGGGCCACATTAAAGTAACGGTAATCCGCGAAACGCGTGC
>OMJG01000706.1_pt1 | contig 23193 bp, 21 predicted proteins | sample 1646431 | NCBI WGS metagenome assembly OMJG01 (sample SAMN03771674, study PRJEB25209) | food metagenome | isolation source: Cotija cheese | place: Mexico:Jalisco,Michoacan | collected 2011-12-12
GCCTGTAGTGGACTTTCACCACCAAGTTGTCGCCCATGCCGGGCGCACCAAAAAAGCATCAGCCGCAGCTGATGCCATTAAGTATTCAATTTACTTTAAATGATTCAATCTTTGTTCTTTGCTGAGAATATTCGTAATTCTGATACCGAAGCTTTCATTAATGACAACGACTTCGCCTTCAGCAATCAATTTTCCATTTACATAAATCTCCAGCGGCTCATCCGTCATTTTATCTAGCTCAACGACTGAGCCTGTCCCAAGCGACAAGATGTCTTTGATCGTCTTTTTGCTTTTTCCTAACACAACGCTGAAGTCCAGCGGTACATCCATAATCAGATCCAAATTACGCGGTGAGTTTCTTATACTTGATTGTTCAAGGTCTTGGAATTTCGGTTTCTGAACATTCACTGTTTCTTCTACACGAGCTGGTTCAGGTTTCTGTTCAGGTTCGTAAGCGGATGGTGTTTCTGCAACCGATTCTTGAGTCTCCGGTATTTCTCTGCCGTTCAACACCTCTGCTTCGTCACCTAGCATAATCTCTGCGATTTCAGAAGTTGTATCCAGCGGTAAAATCTGCATGATCTCGCTCTCCAGCAAGCCTTCTACACTTAAGTTGAAAGACGTTTTTACAATCAGGCTCTCATCGGTCATTCCTTCTAAGACTGCATCTTCGATATTATTCCATAGTTCCACTTTAGGCGGCAGTATGTCAATCTTTTTATTGAACATCGTCGCCATGGCGGTTGAAGCTGAGCCCATCATTTGGTTCATCGCTTCAGCAACTGCACTTAGTTCAAGTTCAGTAAACTCTTTTCCTTCTACATCTGTTCCGTCGTTACCCATCATCAAATCAGCAATAATGATGGCATCTTGTTCATCGATCATCAAGATGTTGTCGCCTTCTAACCCTTCTTTAAAGCCAATAGTTGTTACGACTTTTGGAACATCAGACTCTTCAATAATTTGTTTCAACGTCACACCAGACACTCTTGGTGTCGTGATTTTGATCGTACGATTCAATAATTGAGAAAGAGTGGTAGCTGCTTGAGACATGGAAATATTTCCGACTTCGCCCAAGATATCTTTTGTCTCTTGACTGATCTGGTCTGCTGAATCAGTATGATTGCCAGCCGGTTTATCAGCAGTACTCACACTGCCGCCGTTCAACAATGCATCGATTTCTTCTTGTGATAACTGATTGCTACTCATCTGCGCTCTCTCCTCCCATAAATTTTAATACTTCTACTGCTAAATGATCTTCTATCATGCCAGGTTTAACCTGATAATAAGGTTTATCTTCAATATACATTGTCAATGGTTTAGACGTTTTTTCATTCAACTGAATGATGTCGCCTTCTTCCATCTCTAAAAAATCAGAGATGGTCATCTGTGATTCACCCAGCAGCACTTCTAAGTTCAAAGGGACGTGATCCAGATTTTTGGACAATTGGCCTCTTTCAGATGAATCAAAGTCTTTACCAGAATGGAACCAGTTTTTGAAACTTAGTTTATCCAGAATTTCTTCAAAGAAGATATACGGAACACACATATTGATAAAAGTCCGCTGTTGTTCAAGACCTACTGAGAAAGTGACCAGTAAGACCGGTTCATTCGGAGACATGGTCTGCAGTAACTGCGGATTGGTTTCTGTGTATTCCAGCTCAACGGATAGCTCAGTGATTTCCCGCCATGCGGTTTCGAATGAACGTAAAAAAGATTTCGTAATATCTTCTAGTATCGCTCGTTCGATATCTGTAAAACTGTTTTTCTCTGAAGAGAAGTTATCTTCTGAAACTTCATTGTATCCGCACAGCAATTCGATCATTTGCAAACTGAACTGCGGATTGATTTCAATGATCTGCATCCCGTTAAGCGGTTTGCTTTGAAAAATGCCCATTAGGGTAAAGCTGGGAACAGAATGGACAAATTCATCAAAAGAAACTTGTTCAATTGCAGCGATTTTGATATCTACAGGTCTTCTCAACTGAGTAGATAACAGATTAACGGCAATTTTGGCAAAGTCTTCAAAGACCATTGTAATGGTTGATAAGTATTCTTTAGACAGACGAACAGGACGGCGAAAATCATACGGTTTTACCTTAGGGGAATCCAGTTCCTCTACCATTTGTTCTGTATCGATTTCGCCACTGTCCATCGCATCCAACAATGCATCGATTTCTTGTTGTGACAGGACTTGTTGGCTCACTATACTTCCTCTTTCTCCTTAAAGATCTTTTCTAGTTCAATGCAGCTTACGATCTCACCGTAAGCTGAGATATATCCAGAAATTATAGATTCTTCTTCCCCCACAGATTGCAGCTGGTCCTCTTCGATATCGCTTACTCCAATTACAGCGCCTACTTTTAGTGCAATAGGATTTTCTTCGGTATGTATGATGATCGTATTTTTATACCAATCGTCTTCAGAAGAATGGGATCCATTAAGGAGTATATCAAGGTCTATAAGCGTCATAACCTGACCTCTTAAATTAACCAGTCCTACCGTCCAATCTGGAGACTGCGGTATAATCGTTGAGTCCAGTACAGTCGTTATTTCTTCTACTTTATCTGTGGAAAATCCATAAATTCGTTCACCTAGACGAAACACGATCATTTGCATGGCTCGTCCCTCCTTATTATACGTAATATAAAACGGTGTGGGTGTGACAATTTTTTGAATTTCACATCCCCACCGTTATGTAGTCTTACTGGCTTGCTTTATCTAGTGCTTTGATGACACGTTCTGTATCAAAAGGTTTTACGATAAAGTCAATAGCTCCTGCACGAATCGCATCCATTACCATTGATTGTTGTCCCATAGCTGAGCACATCAATACAACAGCACTAGGGTCGATCGCTTTGATTTCTTTCAAAGCTTCAACACCATCTTTTTCCGGCATGGTAATATCCATCGTTACTAAATCAGGTTGAGTTTCTTTGAATTTTTCTACTGCTTCAATTCCATTTTGAGCTTCTGCTGCTACTTCATACCCATTTTTCTCAAGAATATCCTTTAATTTAATGCGCATGAATGCTGCATCATCAACGATCAATACACGTTTAGCCATTTTAACATTTCTCCTTTTCGTTCTTAAATTCCTAGTTGACGCAATAATAATTCTAACACACCAGGCTTAGGTACAAAATATAAACTTCCGTCAATTTTGTGTCCTAAATTGTAAAATTCATTTTTGATGATAAATATATTTTGATCAAATTGTTCTTGTTCCATATAAACACTGCTTAAAATGGATCCAAACATATCTTCTGTCATGATGGGAACGGTTGACACAATATTACGTTGGATCATCTTCATGACAGCAGTCATAAAGGAGTGTACAAGGATATTCACAAGTTCCTTGATCGCTGAATCGACAAGTTCATCTGTCAACTCGACATCTTCCTGAAGCATCATTCTTGCCAGCTTTTCTGCATTTTCGGGTTGAACGACAAACAGAAAGACACCGTATTCTTTGAAATCTCCAAAAGCGTTCATCAATACCGCCTTGACGATTTCATCTTCCTTGCGAATTTTTTGAAAGACTTGCTCGTAATCCATGATTTCTAACGTTGGAACATCCATCTCAACTTGCCCGTCGATCATTGTTGCTAAGCTAGTTGCTGCGTTACCTCCGCCGATATTCACAATCTCCTGTAAAGCATCTAAGCGAAGCAAAGATTTTTTTTGCTTCATTGTATCGCTTCCCTTCTGCCTTTGCAGATGGAAGTGAGATCCAGAATCAGACTGATGCTGCCGTCTCCTATGATCGTAGCACCTAAGAAGTGACCCATTTCACCCAGTTCTTTCCCTAATTTTTTGATGACGATTTCTTTTTGTTGAACTAACTCATCAACAACTAAGGCGTGTTTTTCATCTCCGATCGAAACAATGATCACATGCGGACTGCCGGACTCATCTTCTGGCAATTCCAGTTTTTCCGTTAAACGGGTCAATGGAATGGTTGTTTCTTTGTATTGATAGACCTCTCCTTGGTGAACTTGAATAGCATCCTGTTCTTCAAATCGGTTTACTTTATCTATGATGGCTTGCGGCATCGCAAAGGTTTCTCCACCAGCTTTAACCAGTAGGGCTTGAATAATAGATAAGGTCAGCGGCAGAACGATTTTAAAGGTCGTTCCTTCTCCTGGAACACTGATCGTTTCGATCGTTCCGTTCAAACTGTTGATTTTTTGTTTAACAGCATCCATCCCTACACCACGTCCGGAAATACCGGTCACTTTAGCAGCTGTTGAAAATCCAGGGTGGAAAATCAACTGCTGAATCTCTTCATCGGATAAGCCATCGGTTGATATGCCTTTTTTCTCCGCACTTGCTTTGATGATTTCCGGTTTTAATCCTTTACCGTCATCAGATAGCGTAACGACCACTCTGTTTCCTTCAGGATAAGCTGCCAGTTTAACTGTACCTGTTCTTGGTTTACCTAGTTTTTCCCGTTCATCCGGCATTTCCACACCGTGGTCGGCCGAGTTTCTGAGCAAGTGAATCAGCGGCTCGCCAATTTCAGAAATAACCGTACGGTCTAACTCAGTGTCTTCTCCTTCAGTGACTAACTGGATCTCTTTCCCCAGTTCGTTCGCCAGATCTCTCAGCATTCTAGGGAAACGTTGAACGACCACACTAAAAGGCTGCATCCGTAACTGAAGAACTAACTCTTGCAGTTCTGTTGTAATTCTTCCAACTTGAGTCAGTGGTTCCGAAAGTTCAGATAATTTCTCTTTCTCAGATAAGTCCTCCAAACGGGTACGATGAATTACCAATTCAGATACTAAGTTCATAAATTGATCTAGTCTGGATAGATCTACGCGTATCGTTTGCTTTGCGATCGATTTTTTAGCTGGAGCAGCTTTTGTTGCTTGGTCAGCAGCAGCAGTTGGCGTTTCGACTGCGTTCGCAGCTGTTTCGATTGGAATGACCTCTGCTTTTTTTACGTGCTGCTCTTTTTGGAACGGTTCAATCAGCACTTGTTCAATTTCACTGGTATCCATAATTTGTGCTTTAATGTCTTCAGTATCTGATTTGCTAAGCAGCAGCAGTTTGAAATGATCCTCAAAGTCGCCTTCTTCGATTTTGTCAGAAGCAGGCTCTGTATGCATAATATCGCCTTCCTGCTCTAACTTATTAATGACAAGGAAAGCTCGAGCAGCTTTCATAAAACTCTCATTATCGACTTTTACAGCAATTGAATAGGCTTTGTACTCAGTCTGTTCAGCTTGGGTAATCACTTCTAAGTCAGAGTCTTCCAAGTTAGATAAGATCAGATTCATTTCAGCAGAATGCTGATTACCAGTATCCTCAGTTACTGCATTCCCTTCTGCGTATCCGACAGCTTCCAGACGTTTGACAAGATGAGTGATATCCATATCATCACTTTCTCCGGCCCGCAGCGCTTCTACTATGTCTGTTAATGCATCCAGACAGTCAAATATCAGCGAAATCGACTGTGTGTCTACCTGAGCAGTATGAGATTTAAATAATTCAAAGACATTTTCGACTGAATGGGTTAATTTTGCCATTGTGTTATATCCCATTGTAGCAGCCATTCCCTTTAGGGTATGAGCGGCTCTGAATATAGCATCAATAATCTCACGGTCTTCAGGATTTTGTTCTAAACGCAGCACTTCTTCGTTTAATACTTCTAAATTGGTGTCTGTTTCCTCGAAAAACAGATCGCGGTACGCACTATTATCTTCCATGCTGATCGCCTCCTTCTAAATTGATTTAAACTATTTTTTCATATATAAATGATGCAACTTTTCTTAATCCATATTGATCCGGCTGATAAATAGTCTCTGTTGCTCCTGTAAACAATAGGCCGCCCTTGACTAGAGAATCTGCCATCTTCCGATAAATTTCATCTTTCACTTCCGACTTGAAATAAATCGTCACGTTGCGGCATACGATTGCGTGGAACCCACTCTCATAATTTTCTTGCACTAGATCATGCTGTTTAAACTGGACTTTATCCCTTATTGATCGATGAATCGTATAATATCCATCGTCTTTAGTAAAGTACGTTTCTTTATCTACAAGCGATACATTTTTAAGTTCACCTTCACGGAAGTAGCCTTTCCCAGCTCTTTCAAGAATGGTCGTATCAATATCTGTTGCCAGGATTTTCTGTTTCAATTTGATGTTGTTTTTTTCCATAATAATAGCTAATGAATAGGGTTCTGCACCGATAGAACAAGCGGCACTCCAGATTTTCAATGCATCAAATTTAACCGACAAGTGCGTATTGACCATGAGTTCAAAGTTTTCAAATAAATCTTTATTTCTGAAAAATTCGGTTACATTGATCGTTATGTAATCCAGGAATTGTTTTTTAATGATCTCATCTGTTGAGATACTTCGGGCATATTCTTCTAAAGTAGCAGCTCCAGCCTGTTTCATTACAGTGCCGATTCTGCGCTGCAATTGTTTTTCTTTGTAAGCATTTAAGTTGATTTCCAGATTATCTAGAACCCACTTATAAAAAAACTCAAAATTTAATGTCGACATATCTATCATCCAATCATATGTTTTAATATTCCGCCGATTTCATCCAGCCTTGCTACTTTATCCGAAAATCCTTTTTCTTCCACGTTCCTTGGCATACCGTAAATCACACAAGTCTCTTGATCTTGTGTAATAATATATCCGCCAGCTTTTTTGATGGCCATACTCCCTTTTAATCCATCATTTCCCATTCCAGTGAGCACAACACCCACTAGATGATTTTGATACTTTTCTGCTGCACTTTCAAATAAATAATCGACAGCAGGTCTGACTCCATGAATTTTTTCATCTTCTGTTAAGCGGATTTTATTGTTTTCAATCACCATGTGTTTTCCACCTGGTGCAAGATAAACGATGTCATTGTATATTCGTTCTCCGTCTTCAGCTTCGACGATTTTGAGAGCCGATAAAGTGTTTAGCCGTTTTGCAAATGATGCAGTGAATCCTTTAGGCATATGCTGAACGATAAATATCGGAATACCCACTTTTTCCGGCAATTCTTTTATGACTTCGATAATCGCTTTAGGTCCTCCAGTAGAGGCTCCGATGACGATGGCATCCACGGGTGATGCAAAAGTCTGCTGAACTTTTATAGGTTGTTCGACCTGTTTGACTGCTGGTTTGATGACTGAAAAGTGCGCTTTGATTTTTTTCTCTAACGCTTCGCTGAATAGTGTCCAGTCTTTATTGATATCTTTAGGTCGTGAGATAAAATCTAAAGCGCCAAGTTCCAAAGCTTTTAATGTTGTCTCTTTTCCATCTGTCGATGAGCAGATCAGCAGTACTGGAACATTATATAGATGAGTCAGCTTACTCAACAGGTTCAAGCCAACACTACTTGAATCTTGTATGTCAATCGTGATCAGATCCGGCAGTTCTTTTCTCAATTCGGTAAATAACTCAGTTTCCGTGCTTACCGTTTTAAAAACTTCTACTCCTTCTATATCTCGGAGAATATGGCTCAAGATTTTTCGCATTAATGCGGAAGAGTCCAACACCATAACTTTTATTGACATCTTCCAGCATCCTTCTCTAATAGTGATTTTTGTTCTTATAGTATGTGCAGTTCGCGATTGACCATACGCACAGTCACTTTGAACGTTTCTAAATCAACAAACATGGTTCTTCCCATTTCTCCTCCAGTATGTTCTCCCAGGACAGGAATGTTCATTGAGTATAAGACATCTTTGACCGCCTTTATATTTCGCTTTCCGATCTGGATAGAATCAGGCTTCGAGCTGAATGAAAACATGCTGGCACCTCCAGCAATTTTTGCAATCAGCTTCTTATTGCCTGTCTGCTTAAAAAGCAGCTCAGCTACTTTCGGTATCGCAAGATCAGCAAATTTTTCCCATTTGGTCGTATCTTTGAATCCGCTGCTTTCCGGCAGCATGATATGGATCAGCGCCCCGACTTTAGTAATGGGCTCGTACAAAGCGATTCCCACACAAGAGCCCAGCCCTATCGTAATCAGCTGATTGGGCGGCTCGGAGATTTTATAATCTGAAATCCCCACTTTCACTTGTTCTGACATGACCTATCCTCCATCACTTGATAAAGCATTGCGCTCAATGCTGAATGCTGTCGATTTCTAACAAAGCTCTGATTTCTTCAGCTTGTTCAGCATTGAATAGCAGGTTCGTATCTAAGATAGGAATAATGCCAGTATCTGTTTGAACAAAGTTTGATATATAGGACGTCGCCAGTCCATCCATTTTATCTAATTGTTTTCTGTCTTTTGAAACTTGTGTTTCATAGTACGTTTCAACTGATAAAACTTCATTTACAGCGAGACCGATTTTCTCGCCTTTCCAGTTAACAATGATTGTATCTGAGCGGTCAAGATTTTCAATCTTTATCCCATAAAATCTCTGTGCCATATCTATGAGTGGTGTAATCACTCCTTCTACGTCTTGGATACCAATGACAGAAGCAGACATGTCGGGCACAACTGTTAGATTTTCAATGTGGATGACTCGATCTGTACTCGAGATCGGAATAGCAAAAATCTGTTCTCCTACTCGAAACAAAATATGTTTATTCAATTTAGCCCCTCTTTTCTACAAATTAGACAGGTTGCGCTGTCAAGTTTCCTTCGTCTACTGTCGGTCCAGCTGCTGGTTTGCGTGAATCATTGATCTCAAAACCGGCTGCAGATTCTTTTAATGTCGCAGCGACTTCTTCAAGCGTTCTGATATGAGAAGAGAAATCTTCCATTGTTGCCAGAATTTCTTCTGCATTAGCAGAAACCTCTTGAGTTCCAGCAGAATTTTCTTCCGCTGAAGCTGCAATATTTTCCAGTTGAGCAACCACTTCATCTTTCCGTTCATTGATTACGGTAGAAGACTGCATAACGACGATCATACTCGCTACTAATTGTTCTAATGAGCTCGCAACATTTTCGGAAGCTGTCAACGCTTCGTTGATTTTTTGTGTCTGAACTTCGCTTTCCTGATTCGTTTCTTCTAAATGACTGACCATTCCAGTAGATTTCCCTTGGATAGTATGAATAATATTTTGAATATCTTTGGAAGACTGGGCACTTTGTTCAGCCAATTTGCGAATTTCTTCTGCTACTACAGCGAATCCTCTTCCTGCATCGCCAGCTCTGGCTGCTTCTATCGAAGCATTCAGCGCTAATAGATTCGTTTTCTTAGCAATATTTGTAATGGCCAGAACGATGCCTTCGATACTTTGAATGTCGCCATCCACTTCTTCAATTTGTTCTTTCAAGTTGTTTAAGGTCTCTAAGGTGACTTTCCAGTTTCCATCCACTTCTTGTGTGGCAAAAATGTTATTGCCGTTCAGTATCATTGTTTCATCTGCATGTCCACCCATTTTACCGACTGCTTCGTTGATCTCATTCAAAGCCTGCGACAAGTCGTTCATTTGGGTAGCTGTTTCTTCTGTATCCTGTGTCTGTGAACTCGTTGCTTCTGCTACACCCGTTATCGTTTGAGAAACTTCTGCTGTCGCTCTACTCGTCTGATCCGAAAGTTCAGTCAGAGTTGTAGCCATTTCAGATACATTTTTACTATTTCCTTGAATAGTCGCAATCGTAGATTCAAAAGTATCCATGGTCTTATTAAATGCTAGCGCGATTTGGTGAATCTCATTCCCTTTAGGATCCAGATCAGATCGAGCAGCTTTTTTTGTATTTTCTTTAGATGACTGGCTGCCAGCCGCTTTGTTCACCAAAGCTGAAATAGGATTTTTGAAACTGACTAATTCCCCATAAGATAGACGATTTTTTAGATTTCCATTTTTCACTTGCTCGAATTTCTCCATCAGACTATTGGTAATGGACATGATGAATCCTGCTGCAAAGTAAGAAATAATCGCTGCAAGGATAATCGTAAAAATGATAATGATGATCAGCATAATAGTTAAAGCACCTTTTTCACTGCTCATTTCATTGGCATCGACCATCCCAAAGACCATCAAATCTAAATTAGGAATCCGTTCATAGTAAATTCCGAATGAAGACTGGTTAACAGTCTGATCATAGATCATGCCGGTATTATCATCAGTCATTTCATTTTTTGCTTTGACGAAAAACGGCTTATCTTCATATCGCTGTCCAATAATAGATTCATCTGGAGAAGCCAATACAATTCCATCATTCGTAATAATCTGTACGGATCCTGTTTGTGCAATTTCTGCTTCTCGAACGTCTTGCTTGATTGTCTCTAAGTCCAAATCAACTGCCAGTATTCCAATCGTCGTTCTGCCAGCTACAAGTGGTCTAGTAACTGTCATGCGAGTTCGGTTATTTAGAATAAACGGCTCAGACCATTCCATTCCAAGCGATTCCTTAGCTGTATTAAACCACGGCAGGATTTCAGTAATCGCTTTTCCTTTTAGTGATACAGTAGTTACAGCATTTTCTTCAGTATTTTCTGTCGGTATATAATAAGCATCAGCTATGTAACGATTTCCAGTAGACACATAATTGAGCCGGGAACTCAAGTCTTGTTTGGCATCTTCTACTCCAGAAGAAACCTGGTTCAACAAACTGTCCATCGCCAATCGTTCAACGGTTGACTCTGCTGCTGCTGCAGCGCTATCGATCGTGCTGATAATATTTGTTGTGATCTGACGTTCTTGATCTTCAATTCGCTGCGTTAAAACGAATGTTGTCTGTATGTATGCAAAGGTCAGCGATGCTAGTACCGGGATCAGCATCACGACGGTGAGTGCGATCATAATCGGCCATCTGACGCTTTTGTGATCTTTCTTATGTATGTTTTTTTTTGAACCCTTCAGTTTAGACCAATCGACTTTATTCCATTGACTCTTGAAAGTGTTCCATTGTGCTTTGACTTTATCCATAAATTTACGAACTCCTTCTCAGTGCAACAATGCACCTCATTAAAATATACTTTAAAAAATACTTAACCGACATAGTTTACTATCGGTAAGTATTCTAAAAAGTTTATATTAAAAAAGGAATAATTTAAAATAGAAATCTCACTCTTTAACTTAAAGTTGTTAGAATAGAATGAATAATGGTACCGTATTAAGAAAGAATTGAAGATAAAATTATCCTATTTGATCGTAAAATGATCAGTCGATTCTTTTAATGTACCTGATAATTCTTTTAGATGATGGATCGTATCTAAGAATTCATCCATTGTAGCCAAAATTTCTTCAGCGTTAGCAGAGACTTCTTCTGTTCCTGATGAATTTTCTTCTGCGGAAGAAGCAATATTGACTAATGCACCAACAACTTGTTCTTTTTTCTGCTCGATCGTCGAAGTTGAATCAATGGTTTTATCAATAGATATTACCAGTTCTTCGATTCGTTTAGAAATGTCTGCGTTTGTCTGTGTTACTTCACTCAATGCACTAGTCTGATTTTGACTCTCCTCAAAGACTTCTTCTAATGTATGGACCATTCCGGTTGATTTATCTTGAACATTCGTGATGATCGTACTGATGGTATCAGAAGATTTATGACTTTGTTCAGCCAGTTTTCTGATCTCTTCAGCTACCACAGCAAATCCTTTTCCAGAGTCACCGGCACCTGCCGCTTCTATAGAAGCATTAAGAGATAGCAAGTTCGTCTTTTCTGCAATTCCTTGAATCACTTCCAGAATTTCTTCGATATTTTGAATGTCTTGATCGACCGTCGAAATATTGCCTTTTAACTGCTCTAATGTGCGCAACGTTGAAGACCAATTCTTATTAACATTATCCAGATTAGCGTTATTTTCTTTCAAACCACCCGTAGTCGCATCTGATTTATCAACAATGATCTTTACATGCTTTGAGATATGGTCTACTGAACTCGATAATTCATTCATCTGATGTGCTGTCGCTTCCGTATCCTTTGTTTGTATACTGGTTGCTTCAGCAATTCCGGCAATCGTTTCAGAAACTTCTTCTGTCGCAGATTGTGTCTGTTCTGCAATATTATACAAATTATCAGACATAGCCGTGACATTTGTCGCTTTATCAATGATCATATGAATGACTTGGTTAAATGAACAAGCTGCCTGGTTAAAACTAATGGCAATCTGATGTAATTCATTTCCGTTAGGATCCAGATTCGCTTTTTCCTTTTGTTCTTCAAGCAGTGCTTGCGGGTTTTTTTCTTGTCTTTTCCAAATAAGTCATAATTAAATGCATAAATACGTGCCGTCATGTCCCCGTGCTCTAGTTTATATAGAGCTTGTTGGATAGTACGGGTTATAGAGACAACATACTGAGACACCAGCCATCCGATAATGACAGCGAGTATGAGTGTAATGAATAGAACAATCACAACTCTATTCAAGAACATCTGGTTCTCATTCGCCATTTCATCTGCTGATACTGTACCATATACGGTTAGTCCCAACTGCTCAACGTTCTCATAGTAAATGGGGAAAGAACGATTATTTAGATCGTTGAACAATTCACCTGATTCACCCGTTGCATCTAAAAAGATCGACTGATCCGAGACGTCTTGTCCATTTAATTCCAGATTACTGGTTAGTTGTCTGAATCCTTTATTTGATATAACAAAAGGATAACCGGTACGTCCGATCTGTTTACTGTCAACAAAATCGCTGATGTTTTGCAGATCAAGAGTCACACCTACAACCAGATCCTGGTTAGGTACTTGTCTTATAACAGCCATTGTAGTCGCTTCAGTTTCTTTATCAATATATGTATCTGATACATAAATTTCTTCATCTGTCTGCATTGCTCCATCGAACCAGGCATTAGCCGATAAGTATAAATTTTCTTCAGATAATGTACTTACATTATTCATCCCTGGTTGGTAAACAAAAATATCCGATACATAAGTCAATGATTCTTTCACCAACTCCATCGATCGATTTAATTGTGCTGCGGGAGCGTCTTGTCCTAGTTGTCCGATTTCAGGAGCGTTTGTTACGGCATTAATCGTTGATTCAGCTTCAAGTTCAGCATCTTCCAGAAAGGATATCACTCGTCCCGTCGCTTCTTTTTGCTCTCTGAATAAACGGAGCTCTACCGTTTCCTCCATTTCAAGGTATAACACATAAGATACAAGTACAACTGGTATCAGAACGAGTAAGCTGAAAATCAGAATTAATCGATTTCTAAGAGATTTTTTTCGCTTAATGTTCTTTTTTCGATCAGCTTTAGAAAAGTTTCTGAATTTTTCTTTAACATTTTCTTGAATAGAACCTTCCATTTTATTCCCACGCTTTCTTTTCAGTTAAATTTTACAACCTTTCGTATAATCGAAGACTAAAATATTGTTTAAAGGCTGTTTTCAGTAACCTTACTTCTTTGTAATCGTTAGATAACACTCTTTACATAAATTAAAAGCTTCTATGCCAGCTGATTGTTTTATCAGCAGCATAGAAGCTTTTTTATGATTTATGATTATTCAAATCGATTCCACTTCGAATCTTCCCTAGTATATCCTTCTAAGTGATAACCCTGATTCTCTTCGTCATATAACTGTCTTTCAATAATAGTTTCGTTACGGAGCTGCACTAATAAATCTCCACGTGTATGCTCCACTTCAAGCTGATATGGAACCATTGTTTCCTGAATGGCATTCTCAACTTTCTCCAACAATAAAGCAATATCTTCATCAGACTTGGCTGAAATGACGACATTCGGGTACAAAGTCGGCTCAACATTTCCTTCAACTAAATCTTTTTTATTGTAGACGGTTAACCTTGGAATGTTGTCCATATCCAGTTCTTTCAATAAATCCAAGACCGTTTGTTCATGCCCGGATATATTTTCTTCTGATGCATCAACAACATGCAAAAGCAGATCCACCCCTTTTGACTCTTCTAAAGTCGATTGAAAGGCTTCAATCAGCTGTGTCGGCAGGTCCTGAATAAATCCTACTGTATCAGTTAGGGTTGCTTGCAGACCTGATGGCAAAACGATTTGTCTTGTTAGCGGGTCCAATGTGGCAAATAACTGGTTCTTTTCGTAAGTGCCTGTTTCAGTAATAGCATTTAATAGAGTGGATTTCCCGGCATTTGTATAACCGATTAATCCGATCTGATAGACATTGCTTTGTTTTCTTTGTTCACGGCTGCGTTCTCGGTGAGCTTCAATTTTTTTCAGTTCTCGTCTGATATCTGTCATTTGTCGCTGGATATGTCTGCGGTCTGTCTCTAGTTTCGTTTCACCAGGACCACGTGTACCGATTCCAGCACCTAATCTTGACATATTGACCCCTTGTCCGGCAAGACGCGGCAGCAAGTATGATAACTGTGCCAGTTGTACTTGTAAACGTCCTTCTTTACTCTGGGCTCTTAAAGCAAAAATATCTAAAATAACTTGAATCCGATCAATGACTTTTGTTTCTACTTCTTCCTGGAGGTTGCGGATGTGTCTGGGAGAGAGTTCCTGGTTGAATACAACGGTGGCAGCTTCTGTTTCTTCCACCAAGTGTTTTAAATCATTCACTTTTCCTTTTCCAATAACGGTTTTTGCATCTTGCCGTTCTCTTTTCTGAGTTAATGCTCCGACTACTTCTCCTCCGGCATTTTCGACCAACTGCTTCAGTTCTTCTAATGAGTAAAGAAACTGCTGATCGGTTTCCGTAGTCTGGATGCCGGCAACGATCACTTTTTCATATTGCTCTTCTTGTTCCATCGTCTCACGTCCTTAAAAATACTTCTATTTGTTCTAGAAGCTCAGATTTTGTTTCTGGGTACTCTACTAAATTCCACCAGCCGCTGACCTCCATCCGATTTCTGAACCAGGTCAACTGACGTTTTGCATATCTTCTGGAATTCTGTTTGACTTTTTCTGTCGCTTTTTCTAATGATTCCTCGTCTTCAAAATAGGGAATCCATTCTTTATAGCCGATTCCTTTGATACTTTGCGCATCTGCTGGAACAGAACGGATCAGTTTTTCAGCTTCTTTCAGCAAGCCGAGTTCAAGCATTTCATCCACTCGTGAATCGATACGCTGATATAACAACGCTCGGTCAGTCGTCAGACCAATGATGAAAACATCATACAATTTCTCTTTCTGCTGCTTTTCTAATTGCAGTGCTGAAAAACGTTTTCCAGTCGTTTTAAATACTTCTAGTGCTCGAATCACTCTGCGTACATTGTTAAAATGGATTTTTTCTGCAGCTTCAGGATCAATATCTGCCAGTTTCTTCCATAACGACTCATTGCCATGCTTAGCTGCATAACGCTCCATTTCAGCACGGTAAACTGGATTAGGTGCTGCTGATCCGCCATGAGAGACATTATATAGAAGGGACTCGATATATAACCCCGTTCCGCCCGCAATAATCGGTAGTTTATCTCGGCTGGCGATTTCTTCTATTCTCGCAGAAGCCTTTTCTTTAAAATCAGAAACCGTATACGCTTCTGTCGGTTCAATTTCATCGATCAGATAATGCGGGACCTGGCTTCTTTCTTTCTGGGTCGCTTTTGCTGTACCAATGTCCAGACCTTTATAGATCTGCATAGAATCTCCGCTGATAATTTCTCCATTAAGCTGCTGTGCCAAAGAGATACTTAAACTTGTCTTTCCAACTGCGGTAGGACCGACAATCACAATTACTTTTTCTTTCACGTTCTGCCTCCAGTCACTTTCTGTAACGTTTAGTATACCATATTGACTGATAGGCTCTAAACAAAAAAGCAGCACCTGGTCGGTACTGCTCTCTGTATTAAGCATTCATTTGAGTTTCAATCTTGTCTAACAGTTCATTTCTGCCAGCGACTGCAAAGATAAACTCATCGCCCTGGTTGTCGCTAATAAACAAGCGATTGGAAACCAGCTTGATCGATTTGCTTTTACGAAGCACATGAATATTCTCTAACTTGATGCGCAATGGTTCGTCAGAGAGGCTTCCTTTAAGTGATTTAAAATAGAGCGCCTTATCTGTAAGGATGATCGTTCCACTGATAAAATCATAACGTTTGTGCTTGAGTTTTGCTTTCTTATCTATGATTTGTGTCTCATCAGGTGGAAAAATTGAAGATTCATTACTGTTTTTCAATATACACACCTTCTTTATGAGTCAGTATTGATTTAACCATAGTTTAAAACTTCCCTAAGTTAATCACAACTAAAACACTTCTGATTTTGTTAATCATTTAATAAGGATAAGACTTCATCTTTTGAAAGACTGGAAATGGTTTGTTCATTACCTGTTTCAATAACCGTATCGATCAATTCCCGTTTTTTGGCTTGCAATTCATTGATACGTTCCTCAATCGTTCCAGTAGCGATCAAACGTATGATTTGAACGGCCTTTTTCTGTCCATAGCGATGAACTCGGTCAGCGGCCTGATCTTCGATCGCCGGATTCCACCAAGAATCATATAAGATAACTGTGTCTCCGCCAGTTAGGTTCAGCCCTGTACCGCCTGCTTTGAGTGAAATTAGGAAGAGATCCTTTTCGCCCATATTGAATCGAGTCGTTAAAGTCAGTCGATCTTCATTTTTTGTCTGTCCATCCAGATAATGATAATCAATTTCCTGTTGATCCAGCCGCTCCCGTATGATGCTGAGCATGGATGTGAACTGAGAAAATAATACGACCCGCTTGCCATTCAATCTTGCTTCTTCTAAATATTCAAGCAAACGTTCAAGTTTTGCAGAATGTCCTTCATAGTCGTTTATAACCAGTGAAGGATCGCAGCAGATCTGTCTCAGTCTCGTCATTCCTGCTAAGACTCTGATTCGGTTACGTTCGAATGAGTTCGCTCGAATCATTCCTTTTACTTCTTCTCTGATCAAGCTCAACTGAGATTGATAGATTCGTTTTTGGTCGGTCGTCAGATCAATGTATTCTGTAGTCTCTGTTTTCTCCGGCAGATCACTTAACACATCGCGCTTCAGTCTTCTCAATACAAAAGGACGTATCTTCGCTGCAATTCTGGATTGATCCAGCTGCTTATATCCTTTTCTGTTTTTAAACAGACCTGGCTGAATAATAGAGAATAATGACCACAGTTCTCCAAGATTATTTTCAATCGGTGTTCCAGATAGTGCAAATTTTGTATCTGCTTTAAGCTGATGAACAGCCTGCGTCGTTTTCGCTGCACTGTTTTTAACATTTTGCGACTCATCCAATATGATCGTCTTGAAGGATTGATCCTGATACAGCAAGAAGTCCCTTTGAATCAACGGATAGCTGGTGATGAGGATAACAGAATCTTGATCTTCAGTCTGACTGATGATGGCTTCACGTTCTTCAATCGAACCAGAAACCAGCACTGTATCTAATTCCGGTGCAAATTTCTTAAATTCATGCTGCCAGTTATACAAGACGCTTGATGGACAAATGATCATATACCGTCCGCCAGATTCTTGAATTTTAGATAACAAGAAGGTAATGGTCTGGAGCGTTTTTCCAAGACCCATATCATCCGCCAGCACACCGCCGAAACCATAATGATCCAAGGATTTCAGCCAGTTGTATCCTGTTTTCTGATAAGGACGCAATTCAGCATTCAGATGATCTGGTAAGTCAAAGGTAATATTCTGCGGTTCCAATAACTGCTCAGCCAATCTTTTGAATTGATTTCCTTTTTTAATGATCGAATCTTCTAGAACACTTAACCCTTGAAAAACAGGTACTGACATATTTTCAGATATATCTTTAGATTCAATATCCATCTTCTGGACTGTTTCATTTAACTGTCTGAACTTTTCTTCTTTTAAGTTCAAGATTTTACCATTCGATAAGCGATAGTATTGTTTGTTGTTATTTAATTTCTTGATAATTTCTTTCAGATCTTCTGCGTGTATATCTTCAGCATCGAAACTGACATCCAGCAGGTTAGAATTTCTGTTAAGTTCAATGGAAAGTGATGGAGCAGTTTTCGGCTCATAAACCAGTTGTCTGGCATTGACAGACATAAAGATCTCGAACTGTTCTGCCAGTACAGGCAGACTTTCATACAAGAACTCACTTAATTCATCCAGTGTTTCCAGTACCCAGCGTCCATCTTTGACCACTGCTGTACTTAAAGCTTCATGTGCCATACGCAGCAAGTAGTCTTCTTTGATCAGCTGACGAATCACTACTTTGTCGGCTTCTTCTTCAATCGGCTGATCTCTGAGCGGATAGATGGTAATACTGCCATACTTGAACACTGGACTGACATGCAGCTGGTCATTCACTGTGTCAATGTAGCATTGAGCTACAAGTTCTTCTTGATAGACCGTCTGCTGAACATCTTTATTCATTTCAATATCCAAAAAGGATGAAAGTTGAGAAAGGACAGTTGAAGCAAATTCCGTCAACTCTCTTGATCTCAATACTAATGGAGCGCGTTCTGTTTTATCAAATACTTCCATCAGACTGCTTAACAGCTTATATTGATCGGTCTTCAGAAAGAAGAATTCATGGTTCCATTCCACTAAGTTAGCTCCACGATGAAAATTCAGTTCCAGCTCATTCGCATTTTCTTCAGCGATTGAGAAATGATACAGCTTATCTTTTTTCTCCAGCTTGAAAGACAGTGGAAAGCGGTCAAAAGAATCAGTAATCAGAACATTGTCCAAATCGCTCAGCTTCATCAAATGCTTCGGCGGTCTTCCAAAGCGGACAAATCCGCCATCTGTTTTTTCCAACGTTTTCAAAATCAGCTTCAAGCTTCTCGATGGAATTTCCAGTTCGTTTTTATTCTGATACGAACTCGCGTATCCCACTGGAGTCGCTGAACGGACTAATTGATAGACATCATACAATACTTCAAGCATTTTACGGTCCCATGGATTCAGTCCATGCTGATCTGGATCATACGTGAAATTTTTTCCAAATTCATATGTTCTGCCTTCCAAAATCTCAGAAATAACATGAGGAATATTTTTGACCACGTACAACCGGTCAATACCAGCTTTCATATAGAAGTCATATGCATAGGCGTATCTAGTCCCGCTAATGTTCAGCACAAATTCAAATTTGATTGCCTGATTCTTATAATCGTTAGACTGTCTTGAAATTTCCTGCTTGGAGACTTGTATCAATTGCCGAATGGCTTCTTCACTTTTCTTATACGAAAACATTGGCTCTTTTAATGTAGATTCAGGTCTTGATTGACCGACTTTTTTTAAGTCATTGGATTGGATTTCATTCGCTCTCAACATACTGGCAACCACATGTTTACAAGCTCCGGCATTTTTTTCAAAAGGAAGGCAAGAACAGTGATATTTTTTCGCAACACCATTTGGGTAGAATCTCAGATTGACTTGTTCTGTTTTTTGATCTTCTACACTAAATGATAATGTGTTCGCCGGCTCATCTACACTAGTCAAGTGTACAGTGCCTGCTTTAAATAACTGACTGCCTTCTGAGTAAACGTTGGAACTAGAGGCTAATGAATTAATGGTTGTTTCAGGAAAAAATTGCTTTTTAAACATGCATGTCATCCTTTAAACAGTTTTAAACAGAAGAAAGGATTGCTCCTTAAAGTTCATCTATATATTATAACAAACATTGAAGAAACTTGTAACACATTCACAAAAGAGATACACTAAATCTACGAATTTAGACTAGGAGAATAATCATGCCAAAGAGAAAAATTGTATCCCCTAATTTACCCGACCAGTTAGCTGCAGGAGATCTGGAGGTTCTGTTAGATGTAGAAGATCCCATTATAGAAAATGTTCTGATTGAGAACTGCACAGTTTCGATTGACTCCATTCGAAACTTGGAATTCAGACAAGTTCGTTTCAAAAATGTAATATTTATGAACTTCATTGCCCCAAATGTCTATTTAAAAGATGTTGAATTTGATCATTGTCAGTGTATCAATGCGGAACTCACTGAATCAGCACTAAAACAAGTTGAATTCCGTCAGTGCAGAATGAACGGGATCTCATTTGGTGAGAGCTTTTTAGAGGATGTTCAATTTAATCATTCCATGCTGGATCTTTCCAGCTTTGCCTATGCAAAGCAAAAAAACGTCCGCTTTTCTGATTCCCAGCTAAAAGAGGCTGACTTTTACGAGAATACCTTTAAATCCATTCAGTTTGATCAATGCGATCTGTCAGGCACTCGATTTTCTAATACGTCTCTCAAAGGGGTTGACTTAAGTACTTCAAAATTTGAACAAATCAGTGTTGATATTGACAGTATTAGGGGGGCCATCGTAAACCGCGAACAAGCTCTCGGATTTCTGCAGCTATTAGGATTAGTAGTCAAAGATTAAAGAGTAGATGAACTGAACACAAGCTGATCAGTTCATCTACTCTTTAAATTAATTTAGTATTCAACAGGCTTTCATACCCTTCTCGACCGCCCCAGAATACATAGTTTTCAGCGCCTAATCTATTTCCGACTTCCAATCCTTTTTTCACTTTAGCTGCTGCGTACGCATAAACATCGGCATTGTTAGAAGTAGCTGCACCGTGAACAAATCTTGGATGGGTAAAGTTGTTAACGGTGTTCCAAAGCAGCTTCACTTTACTGTCTTTTAAGTAATCCTCCATTAAATCTACAATAATGTCTTGATTATCAAACGTCTCTCTTAATGTATTCCCTTCTGGAGCAATATCTGCATCATGGAAGCAGAAATAAGGAATGCCCAGCTTTTCAAAAAATTCAAAAGCAGCTTCAACTCTAGCTTTTGCTTTATCCATTGGATCTGAAAATTTATCCCATGGACGGATGGCAGTCCCGCTTCCGGTTTAGCCAGCTTTACCACCGGAATTACTGAGCCGATTGAATTTTCATTTATTTTCGTTTCGCCTATCTTGTATTTATTCCATGCCTTTATGGCTGGAATGAGTTTTATGCTGATGGACGCTTTCGGTGTTGTCATCGGAAATGTTCAAGGCGGCGTAATTGACCTATTCGTTTTCGGTATTTTACAAGGAACAGCAACGAATTGGTACTGGGCAGTGTTAGTCGGTTTATGCTATGCCCCGATCTACTATTTCGTATTCAAGTCCGTTATAGAAAAACGACATGTTCTGACACCAGGACGAGAATTAGAAGATGATGAAGTAACAAATGAAACAGCTTCTCCATCTGCTGAATCAGGAGATTTGGGAACTGCCATCGTTCAAGCTTTAGGCGGCAGCCATAACATTAAGAGCATCGACAACTGTTTTACTCGTTTAAGATTAGTTTTAGGCGATACCTCTCTTGTTGACGAAGCGGTATTGAAAAAGACCGGTGCAGCTGGAACGGTTCAACTAGATGAGACCAACTACCAAGTGATTTATGGACCAAAAGTAGAAAATATTGCACCACAAGTGAAGGGAGCAGCAAATTATCATGATGAATAAAAAAAGTAAAATCGTACTCGTAGGTGGCGGTTCAACATGGACGCCAGGAATTCTCAAAGCAATGACGACACATTTAAAACAATTTCCATTAGAAAAAGTTACCTTGTATGATATTGATGAAGAACGTCAGAAAGTTATAGGAGAATTCGCAAAAATCTTATTTAAAGAAGAAGCGCCCGAAGTAACAGTATCTTATACCACTGATGAAGAAGAAGCTTATTCAGATATAGACTTTGTCTTTTGCCAAATGAGAACTGGCGGATTTGAGATGCGCGACAAAGATGAAAAAATACCGTTACAGCATGGTGTAATTGGTCAGGAAACATGCGGACCAGGCGGGTTTGCTTATGGATTGCGTTCGATTCGCGACATGGAGAAAATGGTTAAAAGCGTTCGAACCTATTCCCCTGACGCTTGGATTTTAAATTATACAAATCCAGCAGCAATTGTAGCCCTTGCCTTGGATAAGATCTTCCCTAAAGAAGATAAGATTCTAAATATCTGTGATCAGCCAGTCAACTTGCTGCGCTCTTTTGCCAGCTTGATCGATTTCGATGCTAGTAACTTTGAACCAGTTTATTTCGGATTGAATCACTACGGCTGGTTCACCCATCTTTATGACGAAACGGGACATGACCGCATGCCGGAAATCAAAGACATTATTTTGAACGGCGGGTTCAGACCAGTTGATGCAGAACAGCGAGATCAATCCTGGTTAGACACTTATGCAATGGTTGAAGATATGCTGAAAGACTTCCCGGATTATCTGCCAAACACCTATTTACAGTACTACCTATACCCTGAGTATAAATTATCTAAAATGGATCCTAACCGCACTAGAACCGACGAAGTTCGCGAAGGACGCGAAAAGAAAGTCTTTGAAGAATGCCGAAGAATTGTAGAAAATGGGACGGCTAAAGACTCTTCTGTCGTTCATAATGATGCCCACGGAGATATGATGGTTGAAGTCGCTGCATCTATTGCTCACAACTTGAGAAAAACCTACGTTGTTATGGTCAGAAACAATGGAATCGTCTCAAATCTGCCGGACGACAGTATGGTCGAAGTCGCTGCATCTCTAGGTGCTAACGGTCCTCACCCTTATGCAGTCGGTGAAATCGAAACCTTTTATAAAGGGTTGATCGAATCGCAGCATGCATATGAGAAATTAACAGTTGAAGCCTATATGGAAGGTTCTTATACTAAAGCCCTCCAAGCTTTGACCATGAATCGGACAGTCGTAGACGCGAAAAAAGCACGCAGACTGCTGGATGACTTGATTGAAGCCAATAAAGCTTATTGGCCAGAACTAAAATAGAAGTCTGACCGTTGACGTTTTGCTCTACAAGAAAAACAAATAAAAGATAAAACTCCATCAATTACAGGGACATATAATCCTTGAATTTGATGGAGTTTTTTAGACATCCAACCTTTAATGTTATGATAGTCGTCTTTGTTTTTCGAATCGTTGCCATAAGTCTATTAAGCATAAATTGATGAAACGGTTGCTATCCTGGTTTTTCAACTAGTCGAAGAAGATTTTCTTTATTTTGAGGCGGCAATGCAGCAGGATTGCAATCAATTCTAGTGTAATTAGTTCACCAGAGTGGTTCTAATCTCCTATTGCAACTCGTTCTATTGACAGCACTGTAATGAAGTGGTTCCAATATGCCTATTGCAACTCGTTCTATTGACAGCACTGTAATGAAGTGGTTCCAATATGCGTATTGCAACTCGTTCTATTGACAGTATTGTAATGAAGTGGTTCCAATATGCGTATTGCAACACGTTCTGTTGACAGTACTATAATGAAATGGTTCCAATATGCGTATTGCAACTCGTTCTGTTGACAGTACTGTAATGAAATGGTTCCAATATGCGTATTGCAACTCGTTCTGTTGACAGTACTATAATGAAGTGGTTCCAATCTCCTTATTGCAACACGTTCTGTTGACAGTACT
>OMJG01000708.1_pt1 | contig 23169 bp, 21 predicted proteins | sample 1646431 | NCBI WGS metagenome assembly OMJG01 (sample SAMN03771674, study PRJEB25209) | food metagenome | isolation source: Cotija cheese | place: Mexico:Jalisco,Michoacan | collected 2011-12-12
TGCGGCGACCGCCACGGCGCTGGTGGTGCGCTCGGCACGACGCGGCGAACTCACCGGACCCAGACTGCCGGTGCGCCGCGACGCCCGGCTGGACCTGCGGGGCGCCGCCGGACGCACCGCCGAACGGATCTCAGACCTCGTCGACCAGGCCGGCGCCTTCGTCCAGGTGGTGGCCCGGGAATCGAGCGCCAAGGAGTCCGAGCTGCGCGCCCGGCTCGGGCTGGACAATTAGGAGCGAGGGGCAACCCCTTGAACCCCGGCGGCGGCCCGGGCGGGTGGTGGAGGCTCCATCGCAGGCCGGTCAGTTGCCGGGCGCGGTAGGGTTGTCGATCGGTTCCGCTGTATCGCGGGGCACGCACCTGCACGGCACACCTGCACGGGCACTGACTACAAGGACGGGCATGAGAACAGCGGAGATCGGCCAGCGATTCCTCGACTTCTTCGAGAGCAAGGGCCATGCCGTGGTGCCCAGCGCCTCGTTGCTGTACAACGATCCGACCCTGCTCTTCGTCAACGCCGGGATGGTGCCCTTCAAGCACTATCTGATGGGCGTCGAGCCCCCACCGTGGAAGCGCGCCACCAGCATCCAGAAGTGCGTGCGCACCCTCGACATCGAGGAGGTCGGCAAGACCACCCGCCACGGCACCTTCTTCCAGATGCTCGGCAACTTCTCCTTCGGCGACTACTTCAAGCACGAGGCCATCACCTGGGCCTGGGAACTGGTCACCACCCCTCAGGACCGGGGCGGTTTCGGATTCGACCCCGCCGACATCTGGGTCACCGTGCTGGGACCCGGCTTCCACCCCGACTACCCCGAGGGCGACATCGAGGCCCGCCGTACCTGGCTGGAGGTCGGCGTCCCCGCCGACCACATCCAGGGCCGCAGCCTCAAGGACAACTACTGGCACATGGGCGTTCCCGGTCCCGGTGGCCCCTGCTCCGAGATCTACATCGACCGCGGCCCCGAATACGGCGTCGAGGGGGGACCCGAGGCCGACGAGGACCGCTACCTCGAGATCTGGAACCTCGTCTTCGAGACCGAGGACCTCTCGGCGGTGCGCGCCAAGGACGACTTCGACATCGCCTCCCCGCTCCGGAGCCTCAACATCGACACCGGCGCCGGCCTGGAGCGCATCGCCCTGCTGTTGCAGGGCGTGGGCAACATGTACGAGACCGATCAGGTGTACCCGGTCATCGCCAAGGCCGCCGAGATGTCGGGCAAGCGCTACGGCGCCGACCATGACGACGACGTGCGGATGCGGGTGGTCGCCGACCACGTCCGCTCCTCCCTCATGCTCATGACAGACGGCGTCACCCCCGGCAATGAGGCCCGCGGCTACGTGCTGCGCCGCCTGCTGCGCCGCGTGGTGCGGGCCATGCGACTGCTCGGCGTCGACCGGCCGGTGCTGCCCGAACTGCTGCCGATCTCCCGCGACCTGATGGCCGACACCTACCCCGACGTCCTCACCCAGTGGGACCGGGTCATCGGGGCGGCCACCGCCGAGGAGGAGACCTTCCGGCGCACCCTCACCTCCGGCACCACGATGCTCGACGACGCCGTCACCCGGACCCGCGCCGCGGGCTCGTCGACCCTGTCGGGTCAGAAGGCCTTCCAGCTCCACGACACCTACGGCTTCCCCATCGACCTCACCCTCGAGATGGCCGCCGAGCAGGGCCTGGACGTCGACCGTGCCGGATTCGACGCGCTGATGGCCGAGCAGAAGGAGCGCGCCAAGGCCGACGCCCGCGCCAAGAAGGGGCTCACCACCAGCACCGAGGCCTACTCCGAGCTGCGCGCCAAGGGGGAGACGCCGTTCCTCGGCTACACCGACCTGTCGGTGCCCACCAGCGTCACCGGCATCATCGCCGACGGCCGGTCGGTGACCAGCGCCCCGACCGGTTCTGTCGTCGAGGTGGTGCTCGCCGAGACCCCGTTCTACGCGGAGATGGGCGGACAGGACTCCGACACCGGCGTCATCCGCGCCTCCGGATTCGACCTGGACGTCCTCGACGTCCAGCGCCCCGTCCCCGGACTGGTCGTCCACAAGGTGCGACTGGACGGTGATCTGGCCGTCGGGGATCAGGTTCAGGCCGACGTCGACCCCGCCAACCGGTTCGGCGCCTGCCAGGCTCACACCGCCACCCACGTCATCCACGCCGCACTGCGCGAACTGGTGGGCCCCACGGCCACCCAGGCCGGCTCCTACAACAAGCCCGGCTACCTGCGCTTCGACTTCTCCGCCCGCCAGGGGCTGTCCGACGAGCTTCGCCGCGAGATCGAGGAGCGCTGCAACGAGGCGATCCACGACGACTTCGAGGTCACCGACACCCAGATGCCCCTCGAGCAGGCCAAGGCGATGGGCGCGATGGCCATGTTCGGCGAGAAGTATCCGCCGATCGTGCGGATGGTCGAGCTCAACGGCCCCTGGTCGCGCGAGCTGTGCGGCGGCACCCACGTGCCCACCACCGGGAGGATCGGGCTGCTCAACCTGCTCGGCGAGCAGTCCATCGGTTCGGGCACCCGTCGCGTCGAGGCCCTCGTCTCCACCGACGCCTTCCACCAGATGGCCGCCGAGCGCGCCCTGGTCAACGAGCTCACCGGCATCCTCAAGGTGCAGCCGGACCAGCTCACCGACCGGGTCACCAAACTGGTCGCCGACCTCAAGGAGGCCGACCGCAGGATGGCTGCCGTCCGGTCCAAGGAGCTGCTGGGACACGTCGACCCGCTGGTCTCCTCGCTGGCCCCCGCCGGCCCCTTCGACCTGATCGCCGGCACCGTGGCAGGAGTCTCCGGGACCGACCTGCGCAAGCTGGCCACCGAGGTGCGTGCCCGGGTGTCCGAGCGTCCGGCGGTCATCGCCCTGATCGGTGGCGAGACGGCCAAGCCGGCCATCATCGTCGCCACCACAGAGTCCGCCCGCGCCAAGGGCGCCAGGGCCGGTGCGCTGCTGCGCGCCGCCGTCGCGCCCATCAACGGCCGTGGCGGCGGCAAGGACGACATGGCCCAGGGAGCCGGATCCGACCTGTCGGGCGCCGACGCGGCGCTCAAGCTGGTCGCCGCCGAACTGTCGGCGCAGAACTGAGCCGAGCGTCCATGGAGCTGTTCGGCACGCGGATCGCCGTCGACTGGGGCAAGGCGAGGATCGGGGTGGCCGCCTGCGACCCCCGCGGGATCCTCGCCTACCCGGTCGAGACCGTCGCCACCAGGGACAGGCCCATCGCCAGGCTCGTCGAGATCATCGCCGAGTACGAGCCGGTGGAGATCATCATGGGCCTTCCCGTCGCCCTGGACGGCACCGAGAGGATCGCCGCTCGCGATGTGCGCCGCGCCGGGCAGAGACTCGCCGAGGCGGTGGCGCCGATCCCGGTCCGCTACGTGGATGAGAGAATGACCACCAGGACCGCGGCCCGCGCACTCCACGAGGCCGGGCGCGACGCACGACACCAGCGCTCGGTCATCGATCAGGCCGCCGCCGTGGCCATTCTCGAGCACGTGTTGGAGCAAGCCCGCACCTCGGGCGCGGAAGGAGACCGCCGGTGAGCGGATCGTTCAACGAGGAGCCGGACCCGCACAAGGAGTTCTGGTACAGGTTCAGGTCGGCCTTCGCGGTGATCCTGTCGGTGGCGGTGCTGGTGGGCGGGGGCTGGTTCGTCATTGACAAGGCCCACGGCGCCTACATCTCCTACCGCACCGCCGACGACTACCTCGGCGAGGGGGAGAAGGCCGTCATGGTGCGAGTGCCGGTCGGCGCCTCGGTGACCGAGGTGGGCGACATCCTGCTCGACAGCGACGTCATCAAGTCGATGAAGGCCTTCAAGAAGGCGGTCCGCGAGGCCAGCACCAACCCCACCATCCAGGCCGGCCAGTACAAGCTCAAGACCCACATGAGCGCCGCCAACGCCCTGGAGATCCTGGCGGATCCCAAGAACATCCAGCACACCCGGATCACGCTCACCGAGGGGCTCACCGTCGCCGAGCAGACCCAGGTGCTGGCCAAGGGCACCGGCCTGCCGGCCGCCCAGTTCACCAAGGCCCGCGCCGACGTCAAGAAGCTCGGGCTGCCCAGCTGGGCCGGCGGGAAGCCCGAGGGCTTCATGTTCCCCGACACCTACGAGGTGGCCGACCAGCCCAACGCCATGGCCATCCTGCAGCAGCAGACCAAGCAGTTCACCAAGGTGAGCAACTCCATCAACTTCACCGGCCAGGCCGGCACCATCAAGCGCACCCCCTACCAGGCCCTCGTGGTCGCCTCCATCCTGGAGAAGGAGGGCAACAACGCGAAGGACAAGAAGATGATCGCCGGGATCATCTACAACCGGCTGGCCAAGGGCATGAAGCTGGAGTCCGACGCCACCGTGCTGTACGCCAACAACGCGACCAGCAAACTCACCACCACCGATGAGCAGCGCCGCAAGCAGTCCCCGTACAACACCTACGTCACCGCCGGTCTGCCGCCCACCCCCATCAACAACCCCGGCTCCGAGTCGATGGAGGCCGCGGTCACCCCCACGAAGTCCGACAACCTGTACTGGGTGGTCACCGACCCGCAGAAGGGCACCACGGCCTTCTCGAAGACGCTGGCCGAGCACAACCAGAACGTCAAGAAGTTCCAGGCCTGGTGCCAGGCCCACAAGGGGAAGTGCTGAGGATGCCCACCACCCAGCAGTGCGCGGTGATCGGGCACCCGGTGGCCCACTCGCTCTCCCCGGCCATCCACCGCGCCGCCTACCGCAGCCTCGGCCTGGACTGGAGCTACCGGGCCGTCGACGTCGAACCGGGCGGCCTGCCCGCCTTCGTCGCCGGACTCGACGAGACCTGGCGGGGACTGTCGGTGACCGCCCCCCACAAGATCGACCTGGTCGGCCTCGGCGCCCCCGACGAGACCGTCAGGCGGCTCGGAGTCGCCAACACCTGGGTGCGCACCGCCGACGGCCCGGTCGTGGCCAACACCGACGTCACCGGGTTCGTGCTGGCCTGCCGCACCCGTGGCCTGCCCGCCCCGGGCTCGGTCGCCGTGGTCGGCGCAGGGGCCACCGCCCGCTCCGTGATCGCCGCGGCCGCGCAGCTGGGTGCCCACGACCTCACCATCGTCTCCCGGTCCCTGGAGCGCTCCTCCCAGGCCCTGATGCTGGCCGCCGAGCTGGGCCTGGAGGCCCAGTGGATGCCGCTGGGCGAGGCCGGGCCCGGCGCCCTGTCGGGCGTCGACCTGCTCGTCTCCACAGTGCCGGCCGCCGGTCTGGCCGAGGTCGCCGAGGGCCTGGTGGCCGGCGTCGCGACCGTCTTCGACGTCGTCTACGATCCGTGGCCGACGCCCCTGGCCACCGCCGCCGCACACGCCGGGGCGCCCGTCCTGGACGGACTCGACCTGCTGGCCGGCCAGGCCGTCGACCAGGTGCGGCTGATGACCGGCCATGAGGTCCCGTTGGACCTGCTGAGGTCTGCTGCGCAAGACGGCCTCAATGCCCGTCTGTGATTCTGAGAGGGTGGAGCCATGCTGCGATACATGACGGCGGGGGAGTCCCACGGTCAGGCCCTGGTGGCCACCATGGAGGGCATCCCCGCCCACGTCCGGGTCGGTGCCGAGGAGATCTCCGAGGACCTGCGACGACGGCGCCTGGGCGTGGGTCGCGGAGCCCGGATGGCCTTCGAGGCCGATGAGCTCGATCTGCTGTGCGGCTTCCGTCACGGCGAGACCCTCGGATCCCCGATCGCGATCCGGATCGGCAACAGCGAGTGGCCGAAATGGCGCCAGGTGATGAGCCCGGCGGCGGTGGACCCCGCCGAACTGGAGGGCCAGGCCCGGGCAGCGGCCCTCACCCGGCCGCGTCCCGGCCACGCCGACCTGGCAGGTATGCAGAAGTACGACTTCGACGAGTCCCGGCCCCTCCTGGAGCGCGCCTCGGCCCGCGAGACGGCCTCGCGGGTGGCCCTGGGCGCGGTCGCCAAGGCCTTCCTGCGCCAGGGCTTCGGCATCGAGATCCTCTCCCACGTCGTCCAGCTCGGCCCGGTCACGGTCCCTGCAGACCTGCGCCCCCGGCCCGCCGACCTGGCGCGGATCGACGCCGACCCGGTGCGCTGCGCCGACCCGGCCACCTCGGCCCGGATGATCGAGGAGGTGGAGGCCTGCCGGCGCGAGGGCGACACCATGGGTGGCGTCGTCGAGGTGCTGGCCGAGGGCCTGCCGCCGGGCCTGGGATCCCATTCGCAGGGCGACCGGCGGCTCGACGGCCGGCTGGCGGGGGCCCTGATGGGCATCCAGGCCATCAAGGGGGTCGAGATGGGCGACGGCTTCGCCCTGGCCGGACGCCGCGGATCCGCCGCCCATGACGAGATCGTGGCCACCGGCGAGGGGGTCCACCGTCTCACCGATCACGCCGGGGGCACCGAGGGCGGCATGAGCACCGGGGAGACGCTGCGGGTGCGCGCCGCGATGAAGCCCATCGCCACCGTGCCCAGGGCGCTGCGCACCATCGACACCAGCACCGGCGAGCCGGCCCGCGCCCACCACCAGCGCTCCGACATCACGGCGGTCCCCGCCGCCGGCGTCGTCGCCGAGGCGATGGTGGCCCTGGTGCTGGCCGAGTGCGCCCTGGAGAAGTTCGGCGGCGACTCGCTGGCCGAGACCCGCCGCAACCACGAGTCCTACCTGGCCCGGATCGCCGAGCGGCATCTGGAGATCGCACCCCATGAGTGAGGCCGGGAGGAGCGCCGTCTCCGCGCCGTCCGTCATCGCCGTCATCGGGGCGCCGGGATCGGGCAAGTCCACGGTCGGGCCGCTGCTGGCCGCCCGGCTGGGGCAGCGCTTCGTCGACGTCGACACCGTCATCGAGGAACTCGAGGGCAGGCCGATCTCCGACATCTTCGTCACCGACGGGGAGCCCTATTTCCGCGAGCTCGAGGCCCGCCGGACGCTGGCCGAACTGGCCGCCGGAGGAGTCGTGTCCCTGGGCGGCGGAGCCCCGCTGACCCCCGAGATCAGCGAGGCCCTCGGCGCGGTGTGCGTCGTCTGGCTGGAGGTCAGCGCCCGCACCGCCTCGGCGAGGGTGGGTCTCAACGACGCCACCCGGCCGCTGCTGATGGGCAACGTGCACTCGCGGATGGTGCGCCTGATGGCTGAGCGCCGCCCGGTCTACGCCGCCCCCGCCGACATCCACATCGTCACCGACCGGCAGGGCCCCGAGCAGATCGTCGAGGAGATCTGCGCCCGGCTCGCCGACCTTCCAGGTCCCCAACCCGCAGTCTGAGAGAGGAGCGTCATGAGCGTCGTCGAGGTCAACGGTCCGGCACCCTACGAGGTGCGCATCGGATCGGGGGTGACAGCCGGTCTCGAACAGCTCACGGTGGGCAGTCGGGTCGCGGTGATCCACCCCGCCTCCGTCAACCACCTCGCCGCCAGAGTCGCCGACCTGGTCGGCGAGATCGTCGACATCGAGGTGCCAGACGCGGAGGCCGCGAAGACCCCGGCGGTGCTGTCCGGCTGCTGGGACCGTCTCGCCGATGCCGGCCTGGGCCGCGGCGACATCGTCGTCGGCCTGGGCGGGGGAGCGACCACCGACCTGGCCGGATTCGTCGCCGCGACCTGGATGCGGGGGGTGCGCCTGATCCAGGTGCCCACGACCGTGCTCGGCATGGCCGACGCCGCCGTCGGCGGCAAGACCGGAATCAACATCGACGCCGGCAAGAACCTCGTCGGAGCCTTCCACGAACCGGTGGCGGTGCTGTGCGACACCGACTCCCTCAACGGCCTGCCGGTCCGCGAGGTGCGCTCGGGGATGGCCGAGATCGTCAAGTGCGGGTTCATCAACGACCCGGTCATCCTCAACGTCATCGGCAAGGATCCCGCCCAGGTCCTCAACACCGACTCCGACGCCTTCCACGACGTCCTGGCCCGGGCGGTGCGGGTCAAGGCCTCCGTGGTGTCCGCCGATCTCACCGAGTCCACCTCCCGGGGATCGGAGGTCGGCCGGGAGAGGCTCAACTACGGCCACACCCTGGCCCACGCCATCGAGGCCCATCAGCACTTCACCTGGCGCCACGGCGAGGCCGACGCCATCGGGATGATCTTCGCCGCCGAGCTGTCGGCCCGCGAGATCGGGCTGTCGACCGACACGGTGGCGCGCACCCGGGCCGTGATGGCGGCACTGGGGCTGCCCACGACCTTCGACGCGACGCCGTGGCCCGAGCTGCGCGCCACCATGAACCTCGACAAGAAGGTCCGCCGCGGGGTGCTGCGCTTCGTGGGGCTTCGAGCCCCCGGCCACGTGCAGATGATCGAGGGGCCCGACGAGGAGGTGCTGAGGGAGTGCTACGAGACCCTGAGGCCCCGCCGCCAGCACGCCGCCTGATCCCTCAGGGCAGCTCCAGGCCGATCCCGGCCGCCCCGGCCAGCAGCCGTCCCAGCACCTCCAGGTGACTGGGGTCGATCGCCGCGCCGTGCAGCTGATCGGCCCCCGACAGGCCGTCGATCGACCCACCGGAGATCACCAGGCCGGGCCCGGCCGGGGAGCTGCGGGAGCTCCGCCGGCCGGTGATCCGCACCTGGTGGAAGGCCGCGCCGTCCAGCACGCAGTCCTCGATGCGGACCTGCTCCAGATGTGCCGAGGAGAAGTCGGCACCGGTCATCCGGCAGCCGGTGAACCGGACCCGGCGCAGTGAGGCCATCCGGAACTGCGCCATGTCGAGCACGCAGCCGCGCAGCCACACGTCCTCCAGGCTGCACCCGCTGAGCACCGCACCGGTGAGCCGGCACTCTCCGGCCTCGGTGCGCTGCCAGCCGGAGTCCCGCCAGGATGAGGCCGCCAGGTCGCAGGACTCCAGGACGACGTCGGCCCACTGGCTGTGATCCCAGGAGCACTCCGGGGCTCTCATCGACCGGGCCCGCACCCCGGACAGGTCGACCCCCTCCAGCGTGCAGCCCGACCAGTCGGCACCCGTCAGGTCAACCTCCTCCATCAGTTCGTCGGCGCCCGGCACGGCCGACCGGGCGGCCTGTGAATCCGGGAGCCTGGGGGGCGTCGGCGGCCCGGGCGCGGGGGCGGGACGCTGTCTTCGGGAAGCCATGGCGGCACTCTACGGGCCCCTGCCTGTGGAGCCGGGAGGGCCTCCTGAGGTAGGATCGGAAAGTCTGGGCTGTGTGCGATCAGTCCGTGCTCCATCGAAAGGCAGCGACCTGTGGTCATCTCCACCAATGACATCAAGAACGGCACCGTGCTCGACCTCGACGGTCAGCTCTGGACGGTCATCTGGTTCCAGCACCACAAGCCGGGCAAGGGCAACACCGTGGTGCGTACCAAGCTCAAGCACGTCCTGACCGGAAAGGTCGTCGACCGGACCTTCAACTCCGACACCAAGGTGGAGTCGGCCGCGGTGGACCGCCGCGACATGCAGTACCTCTACCAGGACGCCGACTCCTACGTCTTCATGGACGAGACGAGCTACGAGCAGATCCCCGTCCCCGCCGAGACCGTCGGCGAGGCCAAGGACTTCATGCTGGAGAACCAGACCGTCACCATCGCCCTCCACGAGGGCAACGCCCTCTACATCGACCTGCCCGCGTCGGTCGAGCTGAAGATCACCTACACCGAGCCCGGCCTCCAGGGAGACCGCTCCACCGGCGGCACCAAGCCCGCCACGCTGGAGACCGGCCGCGAGATCCAGGTCCCGCTGTTCATCAGCGAGGGCGAGACGGTCAAGGTGGACACCCGCAACGGTGACTACCTCGGCCGCGTGTCCGACAAGTGAGCCAGCAGTACCACGTGAACGAGAACACGGACGGCTCCGACCAGCCGCGCAGGATCGAGCGGATCGGCGAGATCGAGGCCGAGAAGGTCTCGGGGGACATCCAGAAGCACGCCGACCTGTCGACCCGGTCGAAGGCCCGCAAACAGGCGCTGGACGTCCTCTTCGAGGCCGATCTCATGAGCACCGACCCGATCGACGTGCTGGCGCTGCGCCCCACGGTGGTCGACAATCCGGTGCGGGCCTTCGCCGCCGAGCTGGTGCGCGGCGTCTCGGAGCACCTCGCCGACATCGACGAGGCCCTCATCGCCTGCCTGGCGTCCGGATGGACCCTGGACAGGATGCCCAGGGTCGACCGCGTCCTGGCCCGCATCGGCGCCTACGAGATCCTGTTCAGCGAGGTGCCGAACCCGAGCGCCATCGCCGAGGCCCTCGAGCTGGGCGGGGAGTTCTCCACCGATGAGTCCGCGAACTTCCTCAACGGCCTGCTCACCGGCGTCTCGGAGGCCCAGCGCCGTGCGCGGGCCCAGGCCCCCGAGGACCCGACGGCCTGACCCCGGGAGGGGGTGCGGACGGCGGTCCGTGGCCCCCGCCCGGCTGAACATCGCGCCCATCGTTGTGGGAAAACAACCAATACCGGGGCAAAAGCCCCTGACCAGCGGCGAAGCTGTGCGCACTGCGGATACTCTGCGATCACCGGGCACCACCCGGGACTCCACGGGAGGTCAACCGATCGCAGATTGGAGCAGAGACGTGTCCATTCCCACTCTCTCCCCGGAACAGCTCAGCGCGGCCCGACAGGCCGCCACCCGTGCACGACGGGCACGGGCCGACCTCAAGGCGAGACTGCGCAACGGCGAGATCAGTCTCGGACAGGCCCTCGACGAGGCGGCGGCCGATGACGTCCTCGCCCATGTCAAGGTCGTCGACATCCTCAAATCCCTGCCCAGGGTGGGGGAGAAGCGCGCCACCGAGATCATGGAGCGCCTCGACATCGCCCCCAACAGAAGGCTGCGGGGGCTGGGGCGTCACCAGTCGGCCGGTCTGCGCGCCGAGTTCCCACCCTCCGGAAAGTAGCCGACCTGCACCCGAGGGCGTCGACGCTCTAGGCTGACCCCTATGCCCCTCACCTCCGGACCAGAGCCCGCCATCCCCGCCGCCAGGGGTCGACGCCGACCCGGGAGGCCACAGGTGGTGGTCGTCTCCGGGCCCACGGCGGTGGGGAAGGGAACTGTCGTGGCCGCACTCCAGCGCGCCCACCCCGAGATCGTCGTGTCCCGCTCGGCGACCACCCGGCCGCCGCGCCCCGGTGAGCGCGACGGCGTCGAGTACGACTTCGTCGACGACGACGAGTTCGACAGGCTGGTCGCCTCGGGCGGCCTGCTGGAGTGGGCGGTGGTCCACAACAGCCACCGCTACGGCACCCCCCGCAGGATGGTCGAGGAGGCGGTGGCCGAGGGCCGCACCGTCGTCCTGGAGATCGACATGCAGGGGGCCCGGCAGGTGCGCGAGTCCTACCCGAGGGCCGAGCACATCTTCCTGGCGCCGCCGTCCTGGGCCGAACTGGTGCGCCGACTCGTCGGACGCGGCACCGAGACCCCCGAGCAGCAGGAGCGTCGGCTGCGCACCGCACGCACCGAGCTGGCCAGTGCCGGGGAGTTCGACGCCGTGGTCGTCAACGACACCGTTGAACATGCCGTCGAATCGCTGGTAGAGTTACTGGGTCTGTGACCAAGCCACTCGTTGGCGCATTCTTCATCCAGATGTGAGGACATTCCTTGACCGAGACCACTCCAGAGGGCATCGTCAATCCCCCGATCGATCAGCTCCTCGAGCACGTCGACTCCAAGTACCGACTGGTCCTGTTCGCCGCGAAGCGGGCCCGCCAGATCAACGCCTACTACTCCCAGCTGGCCGAGGGGCTGCTGGAGAACGTCGGCCCGCTGGTCGAGACCGACAACAACGAGAAGCCCCTGTCGATCGCGATGCGGGAGATCCAGGCCGGGGTCATCGAGACCCACGAGATGAACGCCGAGGAGATCGCCGCCGAGGCCGCAGCCGCCCAGCAGGCCCCCGCCGTCGAGCTGGACGACCCCTTCTCCGACCTCACCCCGCCCGCCTGATCCGGCCGTGGCCACCGTCGTCCTCGGCGTGGGCGGCGGTATCGCCGCCTACAAGTCCTGTTATCTGGTGCGCCGCCTCAAGGAGGCCGGCCACCGGGTGCACGTCATCCCCACCCGCTCCGCCCTGGAGTTCGTCGGCCGCCCGACCTGGGAGGCCCTCTCCGGTGAGCAGGTGCACACCGGAGTCTTCGACGACGTCCCGGGCGTCGAGCACGTCCGTCTGGCCGAGCAGGCCGACCTGGTGGTCGTGGCCCCCGCCACCGCCGACCTGGTCGCCAGGATCGCCGCCGGCCGGGGGGACGACCTGTTGACCACCACGATCCTGGCCACCCGCGCCCCGGTCCTGGTGGCGCCCGCGATGCACACCGGCATGTGGGAGAACCCCGCCACCGTCGACAACGTCGCCACGCTGCGCCGTCGCGGGCTGATCGTCAAGGATCCCGCGAGCGGACGCCTCACCGGCCCCGACTCGGGGCCCGGCCGATTCCCCGAACCCGACGAGCTGGCCGATCTGGCGGCACTGCTGCTCGACGACCCCGCCGCCGGTTCCGCGATGGCCGTCCAGGACCTGGCCGGACGCCGCGTGGTGATCAGCGCGGGCGGCACCCGTGAGGCCCTGGATCCGGTGCGCTACCTGGGCAACTCCTCCTCGGGGCGGATGGGCGCGGCCCTGGCCGCCGACGCCGACGCCCGGGGCGCCGACGTCACCCTCGTGGCCGCCCACCTGGAGGTGCCCGTGCCGTCCTGCGTCCGCGAGGTCCGAGTCTCGAGCACCGAGGACCTCGAAGCAGCGATGCGGCGCGAGGCCGCGGAGGCCGACATCGTCATCATGGCGGCCGCCGCCGCCGACTTCGCCCCCGAGTCGGTCAGCGACCTCAAGATCAAGAAGCACGAGGGGCGGAGCCGGGTCGGCGACCGGATGAGCCTCGACCTGGTGCAGACCCCCGACGTGCTGGCCGGACTGGTCGCCGGGCGCCATCGCGACCAGGTGATCGTCGGCTTCGCGGCCGAGACCGCCCCCGACCGCGACGAGCTCCTCGCCCTGGCACGCGCCAAGCTGGAGCGCAAGGGGTGCGACCTCCTGGCGGTCAACGATGTGAGTTCGGGACGGGTCTTCGGTAAGGTCGACACGGACGTCACCGTGATCCGCCAGCAGGGGTCCGGACGACGTGTCAGGGGCTCCAAGATGATGGCCGCCCACGCCATCCTCGCCGAGGCCTGTTCGCTGCTGGCCCCCTGAGGGGAACCCACACGGCCCGGAACGGGCCACGATGCGCGGCTCTTCGCCGCGCGGTCAGGAATGTCGCATGCCCATCTCACCCACCCCAGCCCGGCTGTTCAGCTCAGAGTCGGTCACCGAGGGACACCCCGACAAGATCGCCGACGCCATCTCCGACTCGGTGCTCGACGCGATGATCGCCGAGGATCCCCAGTCCCATGTGGCCGTCGAGACCCTCGTCACCACCGGACAGGTGATGGTCTGCGGCGAGGTGACCACCGAGGCCTACGTCGACATCGCCGGCATCGCCCGTGACAAGATCCTCGAGATCGGCTACGACTCCTCCTCCAAGGGCTTCGACGGCGCCTCCTGCGGCGTCTCGGTGGCCATCGACGCCCAGAGCCCCGATATCGCCCAGGGCGTGAACACCGCATACGAGGCCCGGCACGGCTCCACCGACTCGATCGACGCCCAGGGGGCCGGGGACCAGGGGCTGATGTTCGGATACGCCTGCACCGACACCGAGTCCCTCATGCCGCTGCCCATCGACCTGGCCCACGCCCTGTCGCTGCGGCTGACCCGGGTCCGCAAGGACGGCACCCTGGACTACCTCGGCCCCGACGGCAAGACCCAGGTCACCATCCGCTACGACGAGGCCGGACGGCCCGTCGGCGTCGACACCGTGGTGGTCTCGACCCAGCACCGCGACGGGGTGAGCATCGAGGGCACGATCGCCCCCGACCTGCGCCGTCACGTCATCGATCCGGTGCTGGAGAGCTACGGGCTGCCCACCACCGGGCTCGAGGTGCTGGTGAATCCGACCGGCAAGTTCGTGATCGGCGGGCCGATGGGCGACGCCGGGCTGACCGGCCGCAAGATCATCGTCGACACCTACGGCGGGATGGCCCGTCACGGCGGCGGCGCCTTCTCCGGCAAGGACCCCTCCAAGGTGGACCGCTCCGCCTCCTACGCCATGCGCTGGGTCGCCAAGAACGTGGTGGCCGCCGGCCTGGCCGAGCGCTGCGAGTGCCAGGTGGCCTACGCCATCGGGCGGGCACGCCCGGTGAGCCTGAGAGTGGAGACCTTCGGCACCAACAAGGCCGACGAGGCCGCCATCGAGAGGGCCGTCTCCGAGGTCTTCGACCTGCGCCCGGCCGCCATCGTGGCCGACCTGGACCTGCTCCACCCCATCTACTCCCAGCTGGTGGCCGGGGGACACTTCGGCCGTGCGCTGCCGGGAGTCAACTGGGAGCTCACCGATCGCACCGACGACCTGCTGGCGGCCGTCGACCACTGATCGACCGGGTCTGAGCGTGGACGATGCGATGACGATGTTCCGGGAACCGGTGGCCACCTGGTTCCGCGACGTCTTCGCCGCGCCCACCCCGGTGCAGTCGGCCACCTGGACGACGGTGGCCACCGGTGGGCACGCGCTGGTGATCGCACCCACCGGGTCGGGCAAGACCCTGGCCGCCTTCCTCTGGGCCCTGGACCGGCTCACCGACCCCGACCGGAAGCCCTCCAGCGGCGTCGGAGTGCTCTACATCTCCCCGCTCAAGGCCCTGGGCAGCGACATCGAGAAGAACCTGCGCGCCCCCCTGGCCGGCATCCGCAACACCGCCGAGAGGCTCGGCCAGGGGTGCCGGCCGGTGAAGGTGGCGGTGCGCACCGGCGACACCCCGCCCGCCGAGCGCACCCGCATCGCGGCCCACCCTCCCGACATCCTCATCACCACCCCCGAGACCCTCTACCTGATGCTCACCTCCTCGGCCAGACGGGTGCTGGCCGACGTCGGCACCGTCATCGTCGACGAGGTGCACGCCGTCGCCGGGTCCAAGCGGGGCTCCCACCTGGCCCTGTCCCTGGAGCGCCTCGACTCACTGGTGGGCCACGACGTCCAGCGCATCGGGCTGTCGGCCACCGTGCGGCCGCCCGACGACGTCGCCGCCTTCCTGGCCGGCGACCGCCCGGTGACCGTCGTCTCCCCGCCGGCCGCCAAGAGGTGGGACGTCGGGGTGAGGGTTCCGGTGGCCGACATGTCCGACCTGCCCGACTCCCCGCCCACCGACGACTCCCTGCTGTCCGACCCTCTTCTGACCGGGGGAGACACCGACACCCTCGCCGTCGACGTCTCCGACTCGGCCCTGCCGACCCGGGCCTCCATCTGGCCCTGGATCGAGCGCGAGGTCTACGCGGAGGTCATCGCGGGGCGCTCCACCCTGGTCTTCGTCAATGCCCGGCGCACCGCCGAGCGCCTCACCAGCCGGCTCAACGAGCTGTGGGCCGCCGAGCACGATCCGGACTCGCTGAACCCCGGCGGCCGGCGCCCTCCCGCCGACATCATGGCCTCCTCCGAGGAGGTGGGCCACGCCCCGGCGGTGATCGCCCGCGCCCACCACGGATCGGTGTCCAAGGACGAGCGCCGGCGCACCGAGGAGGATCTGCGCTCGGGATCCCTGCGCTGCGTGGTGGCCACCTCCTCCCTGGAACTGGGCATCGACATGGGCCTGGTCGACCGCGTCATCCAGATCGAGGCCCCGCCCAGCGTCTCCAGCGCCCTGCAGCGGATCGGGCGGGCCGGCCACAGCGTCGGCGCGGTCTCCCGCGGATCGGTCTACCCGAAGACCCGCCTGGACCTGCTGCACGCCGCCGTGGTCACCTCCCGGATGCTCGACGGGCGCATCGAGGCCCTCCACATCCCCCGCAACCCCCTCGACGTCCTCGCCCAGCAGACCGTCGCCGCCACCGTGGCCGCACCCGACGGGCTGCGGCTGGCCGACTGGTACGCCACCGTGCGCCGCGCCAGGCCCTTCGCCGACCTGCCGGAACGCGCCATGGACCAGGTCATCGCCATGCTCACCGGCTCCTACGCCTCGGCCGACCTGTCGGACCTGCGCGCCCGCCTCGTCCTGGAGAACGGCGTGCTCACCGCTCGCCCCGGCGCCCTGAGGCTGGCCACCACCTCGGGGGGCACCATCCCCGACCGGGGCCTGTTCGGCGTCTTCCTGGCCGGGGAGGGGGAGGGACGCCGGGTCGGCGAGCTCGACGAGGAGATGGTCTACGAGTCCCGGGTCGGCGACGTCTTCACCCTGGGCGCCTCCTCCTGGCGGATCGCCGAGATCACCCGCGACCAGGTGCGTGTCACACCGGCCCCCGGGCACACCGGCAGACTGCCCTTCTGGCACGGGGACGACCAGGGCCGCCCCGCCGAGCTGGGCCGGGCCATCGGCGAGGTCACCCGCCGACTCCACGCCGACCCGGACCTGGTCGAGACCCTCGACTTCCTCGACGACCACGCCGCCGCCAACATCACCGGTTTCCTGGACGCCCAGGCCGAGGCCACCGGCGTCCTCCCCGATGACCGCCACATCGTCATGGAGCGCTTCCACGACGAGGTCGGCGACTGGCGGATCGTGGTCCACAGCCCGTGGGGGCGACCCGTCAACGCCGCCTGGGCGCTGGCCATCGGCGCTCGTCTGGGCGAGCGCCTGGGCATCGACGCCCAGGCCGTGGCCGGGGACGACGGCCTGGTGCTGCGGATCCCCGACACCGACTCCCCGCCGGGTGCCGATCTGCTGGTCTTCGACCCGGAGGAGATCTCCGATCTGGTGACCTCAGGGGTGGGGGACACCGCCCTGTTCGCCGGGCGGTTCCGCGAGTGCGCCGCCCGCGCCCTGCTGCTGCCGCGCACCGACCCGGGACGGCGCGCGCCCCTGTGGCAGCAGCGGCTGCGCGCCGGACAGCTGCTGGAGGCGGTGAGGGGCCACCGCGACTTCCCCATCATCGTCGAGACCGTGCGCGAGTGCCTGGCCGACGTCTACGACATGGCGGCCCTGCGCACCCTGATGACCGACCTGGCATCCCACCGGATCACGGTGGCCGAGGTGACGACCGGCGCTCCCAGTCCGCTGGCCAGCGCCCTCATGTTCAACTACACCGGCGCCTTCATGTACTCCGGCGACACCCCGCTGGCCGAACGCCGCGCCGCCGCCCTCTCCCTGGACCCGGAGCTGCTGGGGCGGCTGATGGGCACCCTGGACCTGCGCGAACTGCTGGATCCCGGAATCATCGACGAGGTGGTCGCCGAGCTCCAGCACACCCGCGCCGACCGCCGCGCCCGCGACGACGAGGGACTGGTGGACCTGCTGGCCCGGCTCGGTCCGGTGCCCGTGGCAGAGCTGGACGCCCGGACCGCCGACGGCCTGGATGCCGGCCGGGCCGCCGACCGGCTGGGGGAGAGGGTCGCCCGGGTGAGGATCGCCGGGGTGGAGCACCTGGCGGTGGCCCAGGATCTCGGACTGCTGCGCGACGGGCTCGGCATCCCGGTGCCGGCCGGTCATGCCGCTTCCGGCCAGGGGGGACGCGACCCCCTCACCCAGTTGGTGGGTCGTTGGGCCCGGTGCCACGGGCCGTTCACCGCCGAGGAGGCGGCCCGCGCATTCGGGCTGGGGGCGGCGACGATGTCCTTCGTGCTGGAACGCTGCGCATCCTCGGGCGAGCTGGTGCACGGGCGATTCCGCGACGGGGTGGAGGCCTCCGAGTACTGCCACGCACGGGTGCTGTCGCGGATCCGCGGACGGGCGCTGGCCCGCGCCCGCGATCAGGTGGCGCCGGCCTCGCCGAGCGCCCTGACCCGGTTCAGCATGGACTGGCACCGGATCGGGGCGCAGGGCCTGCGCGGCGCCGACGGCGTCATGGAGGCCCTCGACGCGCTGGCCGGGGCCGCCCTGCCCGCCTCGATGTGGGAGTCCGCCGTGCTGCCCGCCCGGGTCGCCGACTACCGCCCGGCGATGCTGGACGAGCTCACCGCCTCCGGCGACATCCTCGTGCTGCCCGCCGGCGCCGGGACCTCGGCCGACCCCGTCCTGAGGCTGGTGCGTCCCGAGGACGCCGGCCTGTTCCCGCCGCCCCCCGGGGCCGGCCCCGACGAGCCGTCGGCGAGGGTTCTGGAGGGTATCGGCTCCGGTTCGGTGCTGCTGGGACCGTTGGTCGCCGAACTGGGCACATCCCGGCTGGCCGAACTGGTGTGGGGCCTGGTGGCATCCGGCCTGCTGGCCCCCGACGGGTTCTCCCCGGTGCGCGCCCATCTGGCGGGCGGACGCCGCCGCCCGTCCTCGCGGCGCCGCTCCTACTCCCGGTCGAGGCCCAGGATGGCCCGATACGCGATGACGGCCTCGGCGCCGGGGTCGGGCAGCGTCCCGCCGGACCTGTCGGGACGGTGGCATGCCGTGGATCAGCACAGCAGGGGTGCCTCGACCCCCGAGCAGCGCCTCACCGATGCCGCAGGGCTTCTCCTGGACCGGTTCGGCATCCTCACCCGCGGCTCGGTGCCCGACGACGTCGAAGGTGGATTCGCCGCGCTCTATCAGGTGCTGGCCCGCCTCGAGGAGGCCGGGAAGGTGATGCGCGGCTACCTGGTGGAGGGCCTGGGAGGGGCGCAGTTCGCCGCCCCGGCCGTCATCGACCGGCTGCGCACCTTCGCCGACGGACCGGACGCCACCGGGTGGCCGTCGGGAGCCCGCGACCCGCGGGTCGAGGCGCTGGCGGCGGTGGATCCGGCCAACCCCTACGGCGCGGCGTTGAACTGGCCCGAGCAGGACGGCGTCTCACCCTCCCGCAGCGCGGGGGCGACGGTGGTCATCGCCGACGGACTGGTGCTGGCGCATCTGTCGAAGGGCGGACGGCACCTGTCCCTGTTCATCGATGCGCTGCCCGAGGGGATCAGCGCCGAGACCGCGACCGGCATGGTCGTCGACACCCTGGCTGACTGGCTGGGCCGTACCGGCGCACGAGCGCTGACTGTCGAGAAGATCAACGGAGAACCCGTGCACGCCAGCGCACTGCGCGCCGTGATGGGTGCCCACGGTGCGGGCATCACCCCGAAGGGCATGCGGATCGAGGGGACCCGTGCCCGAGGGTGACACCGTCCACCGGCTCGCCGACCGTCTCGCCCCGGCTGCCGGGCGTCTGGTCACCGGCTGCCAGTTGCGGGTGCCGCGGCTGGCGGTCGCCGACCTCACCGGAGAGACCCTGACGGGGGTGAGGGCCCGCGGCAAGCACCTGCTGATGGACTTCTCGCTCGACGCCTGGACCCTCCACACCCATCTGCGAATGGAGGGCACCTGGCGGGTCCACCCGGCGGGGGAGCGCTGGCGGCTTCCCGGCCACACCGCCAGGGTGGTGCTGAGGCTGGCGGGGATCGGCGGCGGATCGCAGGTGGAGCTGGTCGGTCACGACCTCGGGCTGGTGGAGCTGTGGCCCACCGCCGACTTCGAGGAGCATCTCGGATGGTTGGGACCCGACCCCCTGGAACCGGAGTGGGACGAGGAGGGCCGCGATGAGGCCCTGCGGCGAGCGGTCTCCGGACCGCGTCGCCCCATCGGGGTGACGCTGCTCGACCAGTCGGTGATGGCCGGGGTGGGCAACGAGTACCGCGCCGAGACGTGCTTCCTGTGCGGCATTCATCCCGCCAGGCCCACCGGCGAGGTGGACGTCGCAGCCGTGATCGACCGGGCGGCCGCGCTCATGCAGGCCAACCGCAGAGGCCCCTACCGCGTCACCACGGGCGACAACCGGCGTGGCGAGCGGACCTACGTCTTCGGGCGCAATCACCAGCCCTGCCGGCGGTGCGGCACCCTCATCCGGCAGGGCACCCTCGGGGCCTCCGGCCGTCCGGGCGAGGAGCGGATCATCTGGTGGTGCCCCAGCTGTCAGCGGTGAACCAGGGCAGGTAGCACGCGGTGCTACGGTTGGGTCATGGCCACGAACGCTGAGATCAGTCAGCGCGATCTGCGGATGCGGTCGCGCGAGATCATGGACGCCGTGGAACACGGAGAGACCTTCACCGTGACCCGCGACGGGCGGGAGATCGCCGTACTGGTCCCGATCGGTTCGCGGCGCCGGTTCGTCCCGACCGATGAGTTCCTGAGGCTGGGCCGAGGCCTGGCCCAGATCGACGAGGCGGGGTTCCGCGAGAGCCTTGATGAGATGGCGGAGCAGTTCCAGGACGATCCGTATGACCGGTGACCGGGACACAGCCCCGCGTGGTCTGTTCGACACGAACATCATCATTCACTGGCCTCGGCTGGCTCCCGCCCAGCTTCCGGTCGAGGCCTCGATATCGGCCGTCACTGTCGCCGAGCTGGCGGCGTCGATCCATGCCGATGTGAGCGCGACGGAACGGGCGGCGCGCCTGGATCTCCTGGAGCGTGTCGAGAGCGCCTTCGAGCCGCTGCCGTTCGACGTCAGGGCGGCACGCATGTACGGGCGCATTGCAGCGGCCGTTCGTGAGGCCGGGCGTTCGCCACGGGCCCGGGTGGCCGATCAGATGATCGCGGCGACCGCCGCTGCGAACGAACTGCCGCTGTTCACCACGAATGCCCGTGACTTCGCCGGGCTGGACGGCATCGTCACTGTGGTGGGGATTGCCCGCCTCCGGCTCTGATATCGGTAGGGTCTATCGGCCGCCGGTCAGCAGCGTCAGAATCTCGTGAACCTGGTTGACCAGCTGAACGGGATAAGGGGCCGGATCGACCCGGGTGATTCGGGTGAGCGACATCGACTTCACCTGTTCGCACATCGCGACAGTCGGGCTGGTGCCCGATGGCGTGAGGTTGACGCGGGTCGACCATCCCCGATCGGTGTGGGTGAGCGGGACGGCGATGATGAGGCCGCGCGCCCTGTGGAGCGCCGGTTCTGAGAGGACGAGCCACTGGCGGTGCTTGGCCTGCTCTCTGCCGACGGTCGGATCCATGCTCGCCCAGGCGACGTCCCCCCGGGCCGGCATGCGAGTCATCTGTCCGCCTCGAAGCGTTCGATGGCGTCCTCGGCGTCTGCTGCGAACGCCGAGTCGGCCTCGTCGAGTGAGTCGAGGAACTCCTTGTCAGGCGTCTCGGCCTCGAGCGCGGCCCAGAACCGGGCCTTCCGACGCTCACCGAGCATCTGCTCGATGAGCTGGCCCTGGGTCACGTGGTCTGCGTGGGCTGCGTCACGGACCTGGTCGCGCACCGCTCGAGGAACCTTGATCGTAGCCATCTCAGTCATACTGAGATGGGACCTCGCTGGTGTCTTGGCCGAGGTCTGTTCGAAGTCACCGCCTTGTCACACACCCTCACGAAGTGCGCCGGCATCGATGACGTGGAGGCCGCCACCGCCAGATGGGTCGAGTGGTACAACACCCGCAGACCCCACTCCTCACTGGACTGCATGACCCCAACCCCCGACCCTCAGAAACAACCTCCAGAGCCTCCACGAAACCCGGGGCTTGACAAAATGTTCGACCGCTGAGGAGCCCCGTCCCGCCGACGCATGTCGGCCCCGGCCCCTACGATCAGGGGTATGACCGAGGCGCTGCTGGAACCCACCGAGCAGGTGGCCCATGTCTGCGTCTCCTCGGGCCTTGCCCACCTGGACCGGCCCTTCGACTATCTGGTGCCCGGGGACATGGACGGGGTGGCCCCCGGGGTGCGGGTGAGGGTGCGGTTGGCCGGGCGCCTGCTGGACGGCATCGTCCTGGCGGTCGATCACGATCGGGCTCCCGGCGTCACCCTTCAGCCTCTGCAACGGCTGGTCTCCGAGCAGGTCGTCGTCACCGAGGCCCAGGTGAGGCTGGCGAGCCTGGTGGCCGAGCGCTGGGCCGGGACCCTCGACGAGGTGCTGCGGTGGTGCGTCCCGGCCCGTCACGCCGCCACCGAGAAGGCTGAGCCCAGGGCCTGGCCGCGCGTCGACACCGGCCCGGCGACCCACATCTCCGGGGCGCTGCGGGCCCTCGACGACGGGCGTCGGTTCCTGGACCTGGTCGCCGGGGGGGCACGTCCGCGCGCCCACTGGCGGGTCGCCCCAGTCACCGGGCCCGGGGACACCGACCGGCTGGGGGACTGGCGGGCCGGGATCGTGCAGGCGGTCGGTGCGGCCCTGTCCTCAGGCCGCGGGGCGCTGTGCTGCCTTCCCACCGTCGAGGCCGCCGAGGAACTCACCGGGCTGCTCACCGACTCCCTCGGTGCGGGGACGGTCGCCGTCCTGCACGCCGACCAGCCGGTGGCCACCCGATGGCGCAACTACCTGGCGGTGATCCGCGGCCAGGCCCGCGTCGTCGTCGGCACCCGTTCCGCGGTGCTGGCGCCATTGGCCGATCCGGGGCTCATCGTCGTGTGGGACGAGACCTCGGACCTGCACGACGAGCCCCGCGCCCCCTACCCCAACACCCGAGACGTCGCGGCGCTGCGCGCCACCGCCGAGCACTGCGCCCTGCTGTTGGCCGGCTACTCCTGCTCGACGCGGGCGGCCGGCTGGCTGGGCAGCGGCTGGCTCGCCGGCATCACCACCCCGCTGCCCAGGCTGCGCGCCGCCACCGCACGGGTACGGGCACCCGGCGACTCCGACCTCGCCCTGCAGCGTGACCCGCTGGCCCGCCGGGTCCGTCTGCCCGACCTGGCGATGTCGACCATCTCCCACGGTCTGCTGAGCGGCCCGGTGCTGGTGGCGGTGCCCCGCGCCGGGGACCTCATCCGCCCCAGTTGCGGATCCTGCCGCGAACCCATCGCCTGCCCGGTCTGCTCCGGCCCCGTCAAGGGACGCCGCCAGGCCGGCGGGTCGACGCAGCTGACCTGCACCTGGTGCGGCCATCAGCTGGAGGACTGGCGTTGCGCCAACTGCGGATCGACCACCGTGCGCTCCGGTGTGGTCGGGGCGGCCACCACCGCCGCCGAGCTCGGCCGCTCCTTCCCCGACGTCACCGTCATCGACTCCTCGGGGGACCACATCCACGAGGCCGTCGGCGACGAACCGGCCCTGGTGGTCGCCACCCCGGGAGCCGAGCCCGCAGCGTCCTCCGGATATGCCGCGGCCGTCATCCTGGACGCCGTGCAGGCCCTGGCGCGCCCCGGCCTGGACGCCGTCGCCCAGACCCTCGACCATTGGTTCCACGTCGCCGCACGGGTCCGATCGGGATCCGAGGACGGCCGCGTCGTGATCGTCGGGCCGCCCGAGGACCGCGCCGTGCAGGCCCTCATCCGCAGCGACCCGATCGGTTGGGCGGGCGCCGAGCTGGCCGAGCGGGCCGAGGCGGGCTTCCCCCCGGCGGCCTACCG
>OMJG01000710.1_pt1 | contig 23165 bp, 23 predicted proteins | sample 1646431 | NCBI WGS metagenome assembly OMJG01 (sample SAMN03771674, study PRJEB25209) | food metagenome | isolation source: Cotija cheese | place: Mexico:Jalisco,Michoacan | collected 2011-12-12
CTGCGATTCTCGACGAGACCGGGCGGTTTCCCGGCCCAGAGGGGCTGATCGGGCCCCGGTCTCGTCGAGAATCGCAGTGCTGTTCGGGTTGACCTGTGGCTCAGGCGGCCACCGGCGCCTCCTGGGGTACAGCCTCCTGGGGCGCCGCGACCTGCTGGGACCTCTCCGCCACTGCCGCGGCCTTGGCGTCGCGCATCGCCTCGGCCAGGTGCATCTGCCGGGTGACGAACTCGTGGACGTGGCAGGTGTAGCCGTTCTCGCGGCCCAGCTTCGCGATATAGCCGTTGATGTAGTCCACCTCGGTGGGACGGCCCTTCGAGAAGTCCTGGTGCATCGACGGGTAGTGCAGCGGATTGCCGACCTTGCTCACGTAGTTCACCGAGTCGACCTCCTCCTGACGGCTCATGATGAGCTCGATGCCCGCCCTCTCGCAGGCGTCGTAGGCCTCGTCGACCAGCGTCCGGGTGATCTCGTCGGCCCCGTCATAGGCCGCGTACTGGCCCATCGTCGAGGTGAACATGGTGCACAGGGTGTTGACCACGGAGTTGAAGATCACCTTGGCCATCAGCGTGCCGTTGAGATTGCGCGTGAGCTCGGGATTGAGATCGGCCGCGCGGAAGTCGCGCTCGATGGCACGGGTGGTCTCGTCGGGCTGCTCGGTGGCGTTGACCATGTGCATGGTGCCGGCACCCGGGGCGCCGATGAAGTCGACATCGCCCGGCCCGTTGAGGACGGTGGCGATCAGCGCGGTGCCGGCCACGATGTGCTCGTCGGGGAAGTAGCGGCGCACCTTGTCGAGGTGCCCCATCCCGTTCATGGCGGTGAACAGGTACTGATCGGGCCCGAACAGGTGCGCGCAGCGCGCCAGCACGTCGTCGAGCTGCATCTGCTTGACGAAGAGGATCCACACGTCGGGGTGGCCCTCGTACTCCTCGGGGGTGGACAGGTTGATCGGCACCAGGTGACGGTCGACGTGGTCGCGGGAGACGTACACGCCGCCCTGCTCGCGCACGGCGTCGACGTTGGGCGCCCAGGTGTCGACGAAGTCGACGTCCAGGCCCGCGACCTCCTGGAGGAGCACGCCGTAGCGGTATCCCATGGCTCCTGCACCGATGACTGTGTACTTCATCTTCTCGACTTCCCTTGATCCTGGGTTGTGGTGAATGTGGGCTGTGCGGACTGGGACAGGTATGAAAAAACCCGCCGTCCCCGGGGGACAACGGGATGCGCGTCTCACTCGCTCTCGTGCGGGCGGGACGCGCTAACCAATAAGCTCGCCGCTGGTCGGCGATGTCTGCCTCATGACCTGCACGTTAGGTCGTCCCGAGGGGTGGGAGGAGCCGTCCCAAAATATGGTCGGACCATTCTTGGCGTTGGGGGCCGGGGACCGCGCAGGGATCAGTGCACCGCCGTGCCACGGTCGTAGAGGCTGCTCTCCTGCCTCCCGCTGAGGATCGCGAACAGCACTCCGACCAGCAGATACGCCACGGCCAGGCCGATGAGATGGGGGTGCGAGATGCCGTGGACGGGCAGTACCAGGGCGGCCACCGCCGCCCCGCCGACGTACAGGGCGTTGTAGATCATGTCGTAGACGATGAAGATTCGGCCCTTGTAGGCGTCGTCGATGTGGGCCTGGCAGATCGTGTCCACCCCGGCCTTGACCGATTGCGCGAAGAGCCCGACGAGGAAGGACGCCACGAGCAGGCCCCAGCGGTTGAGCATCGCTCCCGGGAAGACCTGGATGACGCCGGTGGCCAGCATCATCGCGATGAGGGCACGGCGCATCCCCATCGCGCGCACCACCCTGGGCATGAAGCCGGCCGAGAGCACGAAGCCGGCACCCATCACCACCCCCCACACGGCCATGTCGCCCATTGCGCCGTTGACGTCGGCCTTGGCGTGGAAGTAGTTCCGGTAGCCCAGCATCATGGCCACCGAGTAGACGCCGAAGAGCAGCCTCTGGAACCCGACCAGGACGAGCCCCGACCTCACCACCGGCAGCGTGCCCAGGTGCCGGAAGCCGTCGATGATGCCGTGCAGCACCTGGGACGCCGACCTGCTGGGGTCCGGGACGGTCGGGCCCAGCTCGTCGCGCCCGAACCGGGTGCCCAGGAAGGCCGAGAAGGCGAAGAGCACTGCGGAGATGCAGAAGATGATGGTGTCGGCGTGGTGCACCGGCATCCAGTGGCCGCCGACCAGCCGGACCGCGGCGGCCACCACGACGCCGATCATGAGGCCCAGCGGTCCGATCACCGGCATGATCGACGACGCCGTGAGGTACTCCCGGCGATCGATGGTGTGCTCCAGACCTGCGGTGAGAGCCGCCAGCAGGTAGCGGTTGAGGCTCATGGCGATGAGCAGCAGGAACAGCAGGGTGAGGTGGGCCGGGTTCTGCCGGGCCCCGTCCCAGACCAGGAAGGCGACGGCCAGGGCGATGATGCAGCGCAGCCCGTCGGTGCCCACCAGGATGCGCTGGCGCGGCCAGCGGTCCAGGGTCAGGGAGATGAACGGTCCGATGATGCTGAACGGCAGCATGGTGATGGCCAGCACCATGGCGATCGACCAGGCGTCGGGCTGCTGCTCGGGGGACAACAGGACGTAAGAGGCCAGCCCGGTCTGGAGGGTGCCGTCGGCTGCCTGGGTGGAGACCCGCACGCCGAGGATTCGCCGGAACCGCGGAAGTCGCCACAGGCGGCGCAGTCCCTCGCTGAAGGCCACTGAGGTCCCCTCTCGGTCGTCGGCCGTTCCATCCCAGATCCTAGGTGGACGGCGGAAGCCATGACGCCCTGCCGCGTACCGGGAGGACGGGCTGGGCGTCGGTGCGCCGCGTCAGTGCAGCGTGTGCGAGTTCTGAGCTGTGCTCAGATCCAACCGCTGGTCCTGGCCTGGGCCGCCGCCTCGTCCCTGGTGTGGGCCCCGAGCCTCCTGGTGAGCGAGGAGATGACGTTGCGGGTGGATCCGGTTGTGAGCCCGAGACTTCCTGCGATCTGATCGGTGGGCCAGTGCTTCGCCACCATGCCCAGGACGGCCAGCTCCCGTGACGAGAGTGGGCAGGGTTCGGCCCTGAGAGCCTGGGCGGCGAGATCCGGGCTGATCGCGTAGTGGCCGTCGATCATGGCGTCGAGTGACGGGGCCAGGCGACGCCCGGCGGCCGACCGGGCCAGGTATCCGTCGGCTCCCGCCCGGATGGCGGCTCGCAGATGCCCGGGGCCGAGAGCAGGGGAGAGGATCAGGATCTTCCCGAGGTATCCGAGATCCCTGAGGATGGTGACAAGCCCGACGCAGTCGACGGTCGTGTTCTCCTCATCGAGGACTACCGCAGCAGGGTCGTGTTCGAGGACTTCTGTCGCAAGGCCGGATCTGAAGGGCAGGACGGTGGCCGGATCCGGTGTGAGTCTCCAGATCCCCCCGCTGCTGGCCGGATCAGGGGTGGAGGTGGCCAATGCCGCCGTCATTCCGATGGTCACCGCGATCGCTGTGGCCTGGTCGGGCTGTCCCTGCTGGGCCTGGGGCTGGGGATGGTGCGGATGGTCTCGGCCCTGCCCATCGGCTATGTCGTCGTCTCCCTGTTCTGCGGGCGGATGGAGATGGGACTGGCGCTGTGGTCCTGGCCTGTGAAGTATGCCGGGGATCCCATCGCCGCAGCGCTGGCGGCGTCGATCTTCGCCTGCGGCGCCGTCGTCTTCCTGTGGCGCACTCCCCGGCCCCGTGCCGTCGACGAGGACCTGTGAGCCCATGCGATGACAAGGCTGAAAGCGGCGATGGTGTGGTCGCGGGCTGCATATGTGGCTTCGATGCGGCGCTATGGCCGGTTGAAGGACGTGGGGACGACTGTCGCGACGCCTCGTCCCGGTAGAATGCGGGCATGAGACCAGTGGACGTTGACATGCGGCGTCTACGCCGAGTGTGCGAGCGCTACGGAGTCGCGTCCCTTGAAGTGTTCGGTTCAGTCGCGAGGGGGGAGGACGGACCGGACAGCGACGTCGATCTGTTGTTCACCTTGAAGCCTGGATTCCGCCTCGGGTTCTCTCTGTTCGATTTGGAGGATGACCTCTCGGCCGTGTTCGGCCGCCCGGTGGATCTGGTCAGACGCAGCTCCGTCAACCAGTACATCCGTCAGCAGGTGCTCGACGATGCCAGGCCCCTGTATGCGGCGTGAGTTTCTCATTCTCTCGGAGCTGAGGGACGCCGCGATCGCGGCTCGGGACCTCGTGGGTGACCTGTCCGCTCCTGATATCAACGCAGACCCGATGCGGAGAGCGGCGCTGCTGTGGCAGTTCACCGTGCTTGGGGAGGCCGCTAACCAGATCCCGGATGGGATCCGCGATGCGAATCCGCAGATCCCGTGGAGAGCAGCTTCCCGCATGCGGAACCGGATAGTGCACGGCTACTGGGACATCGACGTCGAGACATTGGTGGCTACGGCGGCCGACGACCTGCCGGCGATGATCGCGGAACTTGAAGCTCTCATCGGCCAATTCACCTGATGCCGCGCCCCTCATCCCGACCCCGGATTAACGCGCCCGGAGCGGGGCGACAGGATAGTGTCATGACAGTGCTGTCAGACCTTGAGATCGCCCGCGTCGCTCACATGGAACCCATCGGGGAGGTGGCGGCACGGGCGGGGATAGAACCGGAGTTCCTCGAGTTCTACGGCAACGACGTCGCCAAGATCTCGCTGGAGGCCGCCGAGGCTCACGAGAACCGCCCTCGCGCCAAGTACGTCGTCGTCACCGCGATCACGCCCACTCCGCTCGGGGAGGGCAAGACCACCACGGCGGTCGGTATCGCACAGGGTCTGGAGAAGATCGGCAGGCACTCCATGCTGGCCCTTCGTCAGCCCTCCATGGGCCCCACCTTCGGCATCAAGGGCGGCGCGGCCGGCGCCGGATACTCCCAGGTGCTGCCCATGGAGAAGCTCAACCTGCACCTCACCGGCGACTTCCACTCCATCACCGCCGCCCACAACCTCCTGGCCGCGATGATCGACAACCACCTCCACCAGGGCAACGAGCTCGACATCGAACCCCACTCCATCTCCTGGCGCCGGGTCGTGGACATCAACGATCGCGCCCTGCGCAACGTCATCGTCGGCCTGGGCAGCCGCATCGACGGCGTCCCCCGCGAGACGGGGTTCGACATCACCGCCGCCAGCGAGGTCGGCGTCATCCTCTCTCTGGCCACCTCGCTGAAGGACCTGCGCTCCCGGCTGGGCCGCATCGTCATCGGCTACAACCGCGCCAAGCAGCCCGTCACCGCCGAGGACCTTCACGCCGCCGGCTCGATGACCGTCATCCTGCGCGACGCCCTGAAGCCCAACCTGCTGCAGACCATTGAGAACACGCCCGTCCTGGTGCACACCGGCCCCTTCGGCAATATCGCCACCGGCAACTCCTCGGTGGTCGCCGACCAGATCGGCATCACCAGCGCCGACTACCTGCTGACCGAGGCCGGCTTCGGCTCCGACATGGGCGCCGAACGGTTCTTCAACGTCAAATGCCGGGTCTCCGGGCTCCACCCCGACGCCGCCGTGATGGTGGTCACAATCCGCGCGCTCAAGACCCATTCGGGCCGCTACAAGGTGGTTCCCGGCAAGCCGCTGCCCGAGGGCATGACCCTCGACAATCCCGACGACGTCTGGGCCGGCGCGCCGAACCTGCGCAAGCACATCGAGATCGTCCGCAATTTCGGGGTGACGCCGGTGGTCGCCCTCAACCTGTTCCCGGGCGACCACGACGACGAGATCGACGTCGTCCGCCAGATCGCAGAGGAGTGCGGAGCCCACTTCGCGGCCTCCAGCCATGTGGTCGACGGCGGCGACGGGGCCACCGATCTGGCCCGGGCCGTCGTCGCCGCCTGCGAGGAGCCCACCAGGTTCCGCTACACCTACCACCTCGAATCGCCCCTGGCGGCCAAGATCGAGGCCGTCGCCACCCGCGTCTACGGCGCCGATGGCATCGACGTCGCGCCGGCCGCCGCCAAGGAGCTCGCCCACTTCGAGGAGCTCGGCTACGGCCACTTCCCGGTGGTGATGGCCAAGACCCACCTGTCGCTGTCCCACGACCCTGCGCTCAAGGGCGCCCCGACCGGCTGGCGCCTTCCGGTCCGCGAGGTGCGGGCCGCGGTGGGCGCCGGATATGTCTACGCGATCTGCGGGGACATGCGCACGATGCCCGGGCTGGGGAAGCACCCGGCCGCCGAGAGGATCGACATCGACGAGAACGGGGAGACGGTCGGCCTGTTCTAGACTCCACCCATGGCCAGCCAACGCGCCGAGGACGCCCGCCGACGGATCGAGCTCGATGAGATGGACCGGCGCCGTGAGGGCGCCGCCGCCCAGAAGCTCATCGACGCCTTCGTCGAGGAAGCGCGGGCCAAGGGCCTGCCCACCGAACCGCTGCGCGCCCAGCTGCTCGACGGCCACCGCGCCAAGACCGGCAGACAGGGCTGGTATCTCAACGCCAAGGAGTCCCTGGCGATCGGGGAGAACGGCGAGTACTACCAGCTCGTGGTGCCCGGCGGCCTCAAGGAGCGGCTGCGCGGCGTGACCCTCGAGCCCTCGCTGCCGCCGCTGCACGTCGGCAAGGGCGGGCGCGACGGCGAGACCGGCTACCTCAAGGAGTTTCTGGAATGGCGGTTGAACGCCGGCTGATCGTATTCGTGACGCTGGCGCCGTTCCGCCCCCTGCCCCGGCGGCGATCCCGGCGGTGGGGCAGGATCCCCAGGAACCAGGCCACCACCGCGGCGCTCACGAAGAAGCCGTAGGGGATGACGCGCAGACCCGTGGCGGTACGGTCCTTGACGGCCACGACGTCGTCATCCCGGTTCCCGCTGCTGGCTCGGTGCGCCACCAGGGTGACATGCTGGCCGACCGCATATTTGCGCGGATTGCTGTAGGAGCTGCTCGTCGTGGTGCCCTTCTCGCCCTCGTAGCGGTACTCGATGACGGCGACGGTCGAGCCGCCCGGATGAGTGAGGGAGCGCAACGGCGAGGAGTCCTCGCTCGGGGCCGTATGGATCGCGGTGACGGTGCCGGTGAGGGTCTGGCCCTCCTTGAGGAAGTCCTCGTCGCGATCGGCGAGGGCCATGTAGAGCACCCCGACCGCCAGCAGGTACACCACTCCCAGGACCGCGACCACCCGCTGGACTCTGCCCATGGACTCAGTATGTCTCAGGCGCTGAATCTCAGAGGCACTCGGCCAGTTCGGAGGCGTGACGCCGCATCGCCCTGGTGGCCCGCGAGCAGCGGGCGCGGACCGCCTCCGGCGTCATCGTGTAGCGCTGCGCGGTGCGGTCGTGTCCCAGCCCCTCGGCGTAGACGCTCATGAGGACCGGCCGGCTGCTCCGGTTGACGATGCCCATCCGGGATGCGGCGTCGATCAGGTCGCGGGCGCGCTCCCCGGGCGCTGCCTCGGCCCAGGGGTCGACGCCGTGATCGGGGATCGTGCGCGCCTGCTCGCGCCCGGAACGGCGTCTGCCGGCCGAGATGACGTGGAGGCAGTCCAGAGCGATGTTCGTGCACACCTTGCGGGTCCGCGTCACCGGGAAGGTCATGATCCGGATCCACGCCTCGGCGACGTAATCGTCCAGATCCGCCCGCCGATCGCGTCGCGCCAGCCCGCACAGCAGGGGCAGGAGGGCCTGCAGGAGGGCGTGAGCGGCGAACCTCTCGTCCTCCCGCGCCCGACCGCCCGGGTCTTCGCTGTCCGGGGTCACACCGCCCTGCCCTCGACCGGCCCGCTCCTCGCCGGCCCGGGCCGCCTTCAGGTATCTCACCGCCAGGTCGTCGTCGACGCGCAGACGCCGGGGCAGATCCCGCAGCTCCGGCCCCGCCCCCCGCTCCTCCCAGAACTCGCACTCCCGCTCCCACTGCACCGCCAGTGCCGCCACGAGGAACCCCGACATGACCCACCTCCGGACGTCCGTCCCAACCGATGGCGTCAGTCCAGCAAGGAGGTGTTGCCCCAGGTGTTGCCCGAACACGGTCAGGTGTTGCCCGTTTCGCGGATGTGTTGTCCGTTCCGGCGAAGTGTTGCCCGGACGGTCCGACCTTTCGGTGGCTTGGCCCCGTCACCCTGGAGCAGCAGCTCCCAACACGCCGTCCCTCAGCTCTGTGGGGCGCCGGGACGGCGTGTTGGGAGTAATTTCTCCAGCTATCACGGCCCGGTCCTGGTCCGACCATTCGGTGGACCCGCTCCTACTCCTCGGCCAGGGCCTCCGTCGGCGTCGCCAGGGCGGCACGACGTCCGGGGAGGACGGAGGCCAGGGAGGCGGCGAGGAAGCAGACCAGCACCAGCCCGATCGTCGTCGTCCAGTCCACCGAGAAGGTCACCGCCGTCGACGTCCCCGCCATCTTGAAGATCGATCTGATCCCGATCCAGGCGAAGAAGGAGCCGCACAGAACGCCGACGATCACAGCGGCCATCGCCATCTGCACCGCCTCGAAGAACAGCATGAGGCGCAGCGAGTTCCGCTGCATGCCCATCGCCCTCAGCAGCGCCGATTCGCGGCCGCGCTCCAGCACCGACAGGCCCAGGGTGTTCGCCACCCCGATGAGAGCGATGATCACCGCCACCCCGAACAGGGCCGTCATGACCACCAGAAGCACCTTGAGCACCTGCTCCAGGATGCCGGCGATGAAGGCCCCGCCCCCGACCGCGAGCTCCGGATGGGACTGCATGATCTCGGCGATGGGAGCCATCGTCCGGGCCATGTCCGTGCGGTCGGACATCGTCCCCCACACCGCCGCCGGCACCGTCGACGACGACAACTTGTTGAGGTCGGAGACCGACACCAGCATGGCGTCCGAGGAATCCAGAGCCTTGGTGCGGTCCACCGTCAACGTCACCGGCCCGCGGTCGCCGGTGAGCACCAGCTTCGAGCCCTTCTTCGCGGTGCCCCCGGCGACCAGCACAGTGCCCGGCCTCACCTGGGAGGCGACGTCCGGGGAGATCTGGTCGATGTCGGAGCCCGCCAGGACCAGCACCTTCTGCTTGGTGGCCCCGCTGGTCACCAGGGCCCCGTCGAGGGTCGTCGAGGCCTTGAGGTTGGGAAGCTTCTCCACCTCATCGGCCACCCCGCCCGGCAACTCGGCCGACTTCGCCGGAGTCACCTTGCCGGTCTGCGGGTTGAAGCTCTGCGGCTGGGTGGAGACGGTGACGTCGACCGGGTAGTTCTCGTCGATGAGCTTCATCACCGTCGACTGGGTGGTGGACGCCCCGACCTGCAGGGTCACGATGATCCCGACCGCCAGCATGAGGACGCCGGTGGTCAGGGCGGTGCGCACCGGATTGCGGATCGCGTTGGCGGTCGACAGTTTCGCGGTGGACCCGAAGGGGCGCAGCACCAGTCCGAGCCCGCGGATCACCCAGGGCACATAGACCGGCGTCGAGACCAGCACGGCGATCCCCAGTACCGCGGCGCAGCCCATCGCCCAGGCGATACTCCAGGAGTCGGCGCGCAGGGACTGCCAGGCCAGCAGGCCTCCGGCCACCAGCAGCACGCAGGAGACGACGACCAGGACGATCGAGGTGCGCCTGCGTTCGACGGTGGCGGCGGGTCTCAGGGCTTCCAGTGGGGCGACGCGGGTGGCCCGCAGACTGGGGACGAAGGCGGCCAGCACGGTGGCCAGCACCCCGATCCCGAACTCGGCCGCCAGCTCGCTCCAGGGCATCACCAGCCCGAAGTCCAGCGCACCGGTGTAGGCGCACCCGGCCAGCGCGATGAGCACCCCCAGGCCGACCCCCAGCAGGGACCCGACGGCCCCGACGATCACCGACTCGACGAAGAACTGGCCGCGCACCTGGCCGCCCGAGGCCCCGACAGCGCGCAGCAGGCCGATCTGACGGCGTCGCTGGGCCAGCAGGATGAGGAAGGTGGTGAAGATGATGATCATGCCGACCATCAGGGCGATCCCCGCGAAGGCGAAGAGCATGTACTTGAAGACGTCGAAATCCCCGGTCAGCGCGGTCACCGCCTCGCGCTGGTAGTCGGCGGCCGGCGTCACCTGCAGGGTGCCCGACGTCGTCCCCGGCTTCGGCATGCCGGCCATGCCCTTCAGGGAGTCGCGGATGGCGGTCGCCACCGCTGACGGGTCGGCGCCGGAGTCGATCTTCACCAGCCAGGTCGTCGAGGAGGAGTCGGCGGCCACGGCGTCATGGGTCATGTAGGCGGTCTGGGCGAACAGGGATCCGGGGTCGTCGGACAGGCCGGTCACCGTGAGCTTCGTGTCGCCGATGGTCACCTGGTCGCCGACCTCGACGCCGAGCTTGGAGGCGGCGTCGGTGGACAGCGTGATCTGGTCCGACGACGTCGGCCAGTCGCCTGTGGCCAGCCCGGCCCAGCGGAATGGCGAACTCGGGAGGCCGTAGACATTGGCCTGGACGGCGTGGTCGCCGTTCTCCAGGGGCTGGGTGGTCTGAGCGGTGGGCTCGGCGGCCGCGACTCCCCTGACCTCCTTGATCGCCGAGGTGACCGAGTCCGGATCGGCCTCTGACGAGCCGACATCGACGACGACGTCCGCCTTCGAGGTGACCAGGGACTGCTGCTGGCCCAGCGCCGAGCTCTGGGACCGGATGAACACCGAGACCCCGACCATGAAGCCGATCGAGATGGCGATGGCGATGAGGGTGGCGACGTAGCGGGTGGGGTGGAAGCGGACCTCCGCCAGGGCGTTGCGCAGCATCAGGCCTCCAGACCGGCCATCGCGGCGCTGACTGCTTCGGCGGTGGGGGAGGCGATGTCGTCGACGATGTGCCCGTCCAGAAGCATGAGCACCCGGTCGGCGTAGGAGGCGGCGCGGGCGTCGTGGGTCACCATGATGATGGTCTGGCCCAGGTCGGTGGCGCAGTGGCGCAGGTAGTCCAGCAGCGCGGTGCCGGACTTCGAGTCCAGGGCGCCGGTGGGTTCGTCGGCGAAGACGACCGAGGGTCTGGTGATCATGGCCCGGGCGCAGGCGACGCGCTGCTGCTGGCCGCCCGACAGCTCGGAGGGGCGGTGGGTGAGCCGGTCGGCGATCCCCAGCCCCTCGACCAGCGTCGTGAAGAGCTCAGGATCGGCCTTGGCCCCGGCCAGGTCCAGGGGCAGCAGGATGTTCTGCTTCGCGGTGAGGGTGGGCAGCAGATTGAAGGACTGGAAGATGAACCCCACCTGGTCGCGGCGGGCCCGGGTGAGCTGCTTGTCGGGCAGGGAGGACAGCTCGGTGCCGGCCAGGAAGACCGAGCCCGAGGTGATCCGGTCCAGTCCGGCGAGGCAGTGCATGAGGGTGGACTTCCCCGAACCGGAGGGGCCCATGATCGCCGAGAAGGAGCCGCGTGCGAATCCGACGGAGACACCGTCCAGCGCGGTGACCTGGGTGTCGCCGGTGCCGTAGACCTTGGTGAGCCTGACGCCGGCCGAGGCGGCCTGCGCGGGATCGGGTGATGCGGCGACCGCGGGCGACGGGGCTGTCGGCGCAGCAGCGTGCGCGGATCCGGGGCGGGGGACAGGGCTGGAGTGGTGCGCATCGTCGGAGGATGCGGGGGAGCCGGGGGTGTCCGCGAGTCCGCGTCGAGGCGCCGGGACGTCGCCCTCAGGCTCGGGCTCGGGGTCGGAAACCGGCGGTTCGAACGGGCTGGAGCGACGCGGTGTGGACATCTCTGCCTTTCGACGGACGACGTGCGGCCTGTCTCCCACCCTAGAGTGCGATGTCCGGATCAGTGCAGGCACCACGCCCGCCCGGAGAGTGTGTCGGATCCGGGGGCGTCTGTTCCCCACTTTCCGACAACACTGAACGAGTTACTGAACGAGTTCGTCAGGATCAGGAGACGAGGCCCACCTCGTGGGCGAAGAGCACCAGCCCGACCCGGTCGCGGCACTCCAGCTTGGACAGCAGCCGGCCGATGTGTGTCTTGACGGTGCCCTCGGCCATGTAGAGGTTCGCGGCGATCTCGGAGTTCGTGGCTCCCTTGGCGATCTCCACCAGCACCTCGCGCTCCCGGTCGGTCAGCACCGAGAGGCGCTCGTCGGACTCGCGAGGGTTGTTGGGCAGGGTGGGGACGACGTGTTCGAGGAGCCGCTTGGTGGCCGAGGGTGCGACGACGGCCTCCCCCTCCGCGACGTTGCGGATGGCGGAGAGGAGTTCGGCGGGGCGGGCGTCCTTGAGGAGGAAGCCGGAGGCGCCGGCCTTGAGCCCCGCGTATACGTACTCGTCGAGGTCGAAGGTGGTGAGGATCATCACCTTGGTGTCCAGGGGGGAGGCGGCGATGCGGCGGGTGGCCTCCACGCCGTCCATGACCGGCATCCGGATGTCCATGAGAGCGACGTCGACCGGGATGCGGCGCAGCACGTCAAGGGCCTCGGCGCCGTTGGAGGCCTCACCGACCACCTCCATGCCGTCCTCGGCCTCGATGAGCATGCGGAAGCCCGAGCGGACCAGGGACTGGTCGTCGACCAGCAGGACGCGGATCGGTTCTGGCATGACACCTCCGGGAATCGGCAACACCACATGGTAGTGGACCCGGCGTCCGGGAGGGTGACGAGAGTGGTGGCGGATGCATCTGCAGAGCAGAGTATATCTCTTACATCTGATATGTCGTGTGTCGTATATTATGAGTGTGAGATGGGTCGTGGAGTTCTCTGAGGAGGTGCGCGCCTGGTACGTGCAGCTCACTCCTGCCGGGAAGGCAGCCACGGACCGGATTCTTGAACGTCTGGCAGCTCAGGGCAACATGCTTCGGATGCCGCACTCAAGATCGCTCGGTGACGGGCTGTACGAGTTGCGCTTCTCGTGCGAGGGCGTCAATCGACGTATCACCTACGTGTACGACCCTGATCGGAAGGCTGTGACATTGACCACCTTCCGCAAGCAACGCCAGAACGAACGTGCCGAGATTCTCCGGGCACGTCGGACCCAGGCCGCACACCTTGCGGCTCGTCGAACTCAGAGGAGAGGCAAGAGGCAATGAGCACCACCCCGTGGGAGCAGGTCAGGGATGAGTCTCTGGCCGCCATGACCGACGAAGAGCGGGACGATTACGACGCAGCGGCGGTCGAGGCCGAGGCCCGGCTCCAGCTGGCAGAGCTCGTCTACAACGCTCGCACCGCAGCAGGTCTGTCCCAGACAGAGCTCGCGCGCCGTGCCAACACCCGGCAAAGCGTGATTTCCGCGATCGAGAATGGGGCCCAGGCACCCGGCGGAGTGATGCTCGCCCGCATCGCCCATGCTCTCGGAGGCACCCTCGAGATTCAGGTCGCCGCCTGACTTCACAGACCTCCATGGGGCGGATCCCAGCGTCGGCGGCACGCGTGTACGCGCATGAACGACAAGGTTGGGCGCGTGTGGCGGCATCTCAGGCGGCCGGTACCCGGTGCACCTCCAGGCGGAGGTCGAGTGCCGTGAGGACCTTGACGATGGTCGTCCAGGTGGGATTGCCGGTCTCCGACAGGGCGCGGTACAGGCCGTCGCGGCTCATTCCGGCGCGTCGGGCGAGTTCACTCATATTGCCAGAACGGGCGATGATGCCCAGGGCGGTGGGAAGGGCCGAAGGATCCGAGGAGGAGTCTTCCAGTGCCGTCTGGAGCAGCAGCGCAGCGTCGTCGTCGGTCGTGATGTAATCCGCTGCGTCGAACAGGTCGTATGTCTCGTTGCTCATGATGTCCCGTCCTGATGATCGTGTCGCCAGCGGGTGGCGAGGGTCCGCGCTCTTGCGATGTCCTTGTTCTGTGTCGACTTGTCGCCTCCGCACAGCAGAAGGATGAGGGTATTGGCCTCTCGGAGGTAGTAGATGCGGTAGCCGGGTCCGGTATGGATCCTCAGTTCGAACAGCCCCGCTCCCACCGGCTTGGTATCGCCTGGGTAGCCCTGGCCAAGTAGTTCGAGCCGCATGAGGATCCGACTTCTACCGCGGCCGTCGCATCCCTCTGCACCATGTGGAAACCCTCTCACGCTGGATCCGGGCCGGAGCCTGACCGCGGGAGGGATCCGGGCAGACCGATTTCCCGACAGATCGGGGTTCTCAGCCGAAATGGGCCGGATGGTCCGAACTGCCGGGGAATCGGTCGCGTCGCCGCGCCCCCGCGCCGTCAGCCCTTGACGCACAGCAGCGTCTGGAGGCGGGCCACGACGCTGACGAGGTCGGTCTGGGCGGCGATCACGTCGTCGATGTCCTTGTAGGCGGCGGGGATCTCGTCGATGACGCCGGTGTCCTTACGGCATTCGATGCCGGCGGTCTGGACGGCCAGGTCGTCGGCGGTGAAGGTCCGCTTTGCCGCGCGCCGCGACATCCGGCGTCCGGCCCCGTGGGAGGCGGACTGGTAGGAGGTCTCGTTGCCCAGGCCGGTCACGATGTAGGAACCGGTGCCCATGGATCCGGGGATGACGCCCATGTCTCCTGCGCCGGCGCGGATGGCGCCCTTGCGGGTGACGATGAGCTCCTCCCCGTCGTGGGTCTCCACGGCGACGTAGTTGTGGTGGCAGCGGATGGGGTCCTCGAAGGCGATGCCGTCGATGGCCCGGGACAGTTCGTCGCAGATGGCGGCGAGCATGACGTCGCGGTTGAGCAGGGCGTAGGCCTGCGCCCACCACAGGTCGTGGAGGTAGTGCTCCATCTGCGGCGAGCCCGCGATGAACACGGCCAGGTCGCGGTCGGCCAGGTTCTGGTTGTGGGCCAGTCCCTGGGCGATGCCCATGTGGACCTGGGCGAGCTGGTTGCCGGTTCCCCTGGATCCGGAGTGCAGCGTCACCCACACCCGGCCGTCGTCGCCGGAGCACAGCTCGATGAAGTGGTTTCCCCCGCCCAGGGTGCCCACCTGCCCGCCGGCCTTCGCCTCGGCCCGTCCGGTGCGCGCGGACGCAGTGAGATCCCGGGCGTACAACTGCTGGAACTCGCCCATCACCGTCTGGTACCGGGCCTTGAGATCGGGGTGCCGCGCGATGGTCCGGGCCTCGCCGTTGTGCATGGAGAATCCCACCGGCACAGCCCGCTCGATCTGGTGCCGCAGCCCCGCGAGGTCCTCGGGCAGCTGGTCGGGGCGCAGGTTGGTGCGCACCGCCGTCATGCCGCAGCCGATGTCGACGCCCACGGCGGCCGGGGCGACGGCCTGGCTCATCGCGATGACCGATCCGACGGTGGCGCCCAGGCCGTAGTGGACGTCGGGCATCACCCGGACGCCGCGGGTCCAGGGCAGCGCCGCCACATTGCGCAGCTGAGCTCGAGCGGCCTCCTCGATACCGGCCTCCTCGGCCCACATCAAGGTGTTGTCGGTGCCGGACAACGGCACCGGAAAAATGGACATGATGCATCTCCTGTCAGGTGTTTTCGGGCGCACTGATTCCATTTCCGGCGGAATTGTTGACACAGATGTCCGCGAGTTGCTCCTGGCCGCTGATGACGGCTTGGAACATTGGATGGAAGTGGGGTGCGATCCCTGGGGGTGACCCCGGGTGAGACGTCGTCAGGCCGCTACGGGCCCGTCATTGCTCAGTTTCGGGGTTTCGGCAGTCGCTCGTCCAGCGACCGCCCTCGCCCGTTGAGGGCGTCGAGCTTGAGGGTGCCACGGCGCGGCAGGACGGTCGCGTATGTGCGACTTCTCTGCTGTGTGGCCATGGCCGGTGTCCTCTCTCGATTGCGTCGTCCGCGACGCGAGAAGAAAGTCTGCCACACCGATTTCAGGAATGCAATATGAGGCTGCATTTCTGTCCCGGGATCAGGTGTTCCGGGTCTCCCAGACCTCAGGGGACTTTGTCGAGCGGTTGTCGGGGTTCGTGAGCGGTGGGGAATGGGCTGGCGTAGCGTGACGCTGCACTCAGAAGAACCTCACAGCATGACAGGGAAGTGACGAGGCGTGAGCAGGACCGTGGCCGTCGAGGAGCCGAGCGCCGACGTACCTCCTTTCAAGCGGCGTCGTCTCCTCCTCGTCCTCCTCGCCCCGCTGTTCATGGCCCTGGTCGCCGTCTCGGTGATCAACGTCGCCCTCGCCCCGATCGGCAACGACCTTCACGCGACGTCGTCCGGCCTGCAATGGGTGCTGTCGGGCTACGCGCTGGCCTTCGGCGTCCTGCTGGTGCCCGCCGGGCGGATCGGCGACGCCACCGGCCGCAAACGGATGCTGCTCATCGGCCTGGCCTTCTTCACCCTCGGCTCGATCATCAGCGCTCTGTCCCCGACGATCCAGGTACTCAACCTGTCGCGGATCGTCCAGGGGATCGGCTCCGGGCTGCTCAACCCGCAGGTCGTCGGCATCATCCAGCAGCACTTCCGCGGCCAGGACCGCGCCCGCGCCTTCGCCATGTTCGGGACGACGGTGGCTCTGGCGACCGCCATCGGGCCGGTGATCGGCGGGCTGCTCATCGCACTGCTCGGGCCCGACGCCGGCTGGCGCTGGATGTTCGGGATGAACGTCCCCATCGGCGTCCTGGCCATCTGGGCCGGTTCCTACTGGGTGCCGGGCGACTACCGCCCGAAAGGATCCCGCCTCGACCTCGACCCGGTCGGCATCGTGCTGCTCGCCCTGGCCCTGCTCTGCGTCATGTTCCCCTTCCTGGAGCGCGGCCTGGGGACGGGCGCCTGGATCACCCTGCCGATCGGCCTGGCGCTGAGCCTCGTGTGGATCCGGTGGGAGTCCCGCTACCGGCGTCTCGGCAGGGAGCCCATGGTCGATCTCGACATCTTCGCCAACCGCGCCTTCAGCAACGGCATCCTCATCGTCTCGGTGTACTTCCTCGGCTCCACCTCGATCTGGATCGTGATACCGCTCTTCGTCCAGAACCACCTCGGCCACCAGGCCCTGTTCGCCGCTCTGCTGGGGCTGCCGTCGTCGATCTTCGCGGGCATCGGCTCCCAGATCTCCGGCCGGTACGTCCTGGACGCCGGCCGTCGGATGGTCATCGCCGGCCTGTCGGTCGCCGGCCTGGGCGTCATCCTGATACTCGGCACCGGCATGGGCGTGGAGTGGCTCGGCTGGCCGGCCTGGACGCTGGTCTTCCCGCTGGCGGTGATCGGAATCAGCCAGGGCTTCACCGTCTCCCCGAACCAGACCCTGACCCTGGCGGCTGTCGACCCCCGCTACGGCGGGGTCGCCGGAGGCATCCTGCAGACCGGCCAGCGGATCGGCCAGGCGGTCGGCACGGCGATCATCCCCGGCATCCTGTTCACCCTCACCGAGCAGACCGACTCCTGGATCACGGCCTTCATCGCCGCGCTGACAGTCATCGCCGTCTTCGTCGCCCTGGCGATCGCGGTGTCGGTGGTGGATCGACGCCGTGAGAAGGCTGCGATCACGGCCTGACAAGGGAACTCATGGCTGTCTACGGGGCAGGGCGGGCCCCTGTGCTTCCTGTCATAGAATCCACAGATCTGAGATTCTTTTAGGTTTTTTGAAACGGTGTTCTGTGGGTGGCCGGAAATGGTCCGATCTGACTTGTTCTCGGCGAGCGGAAGGTTCAGAGTAATTGATGTCCGGTTCGAAACCCCGATCCGGAGAACATCAATGAAAGGTCATGATTATGGCTAAGGGTCCCGCTCCGAAGCTCCCCGTTCTCAAGCCCCGCAAGAAGGTGCGCAAGCCCGCTCCGAAGAAGGTTGTGCGCAAGCCGGCCCCGAAGAAGTCCGCTCGTCGCCACTGACGCGATTCAGAGTCGCCGCTGACGCGGTGACGCCGGATCACCGAAGGGACGAGGCCCTCATGTCGCGGTGCGGCATGCCGTGATCCGGCGGCTGAAGGTGCGGGGCGCTGTTCATCCAGGCGCCCCGCACCAGTCCGCGCCCATGAACCACAGTCCTTCCAGAATCAGGGGCCCATGTCGACCAGCACGTCCATCAGATCATCCGTCGCCATGATGGCGCCCTACACGAAGGGTCACCGCTTCGCGATTGTTTCAGGGATCATTCTTGGAATCATCGCAGTATTCGGACAGGCGGCTGCACTGAATGTCTTCGGCAAATTCATCGACGACGTCATCGTTCCCGCCGACTTCTCAGCATTTCCTCATGTCGCGATCCTCTACGCTGTCATCTCGGTGGCGATGATCGCCAGCGGCTGCGTCTCCCAGGTGGCCCTGGCCTCCGGAGGGGAGGGAGTCGTCCGCTCCCTGCGCTCCGAGCTGTTCCGCCGCATCATGTCGATGCCGGCGTCCTTCTTCGACCGCAATGAACCCGGCGACCTGCTCACCCGCATCGACTCAGACGTCGACGAGGTGGAGGTCTTCGCCGTCTCAGGCATCGACACGGCCGCCAACGCCGTCTTCCAGGTCGTCGTCTTCACCGGCATGCTCGTATGGCTCGACCCCGAACTCACCCTCGTGGCCCTGGTCATCGTCCCCGTCGTCCTGATCGCCACCAAGTTGCTCGGACGTCGGATGGCCGCCGTGGAGGCCGAGGCCCGGCGCCGCGCCTCCAACCTCATGGGAGTGGCCGAGCAGTCGGTCAACGGGGAGGCCGACGCCCGGGCCTTCGGATGGGTCGGGGCGCTGACCCGGCGTTTCGACGAGGAAGGACGCCATGCCCAGGCCGCCGCTGTCAAGGAGACCCGGGTGGGTCAGGTCCTCGAGGCCGTCGGCATCCTCGCCGTCGTCGTTGCGGCCCTGGCCGTCATCGGCTTCGGCGTCTACCAGTTGTCGAGCAGAACCATCACGATCGGCACCCTCACCATCTTCCTGGGTTTCCTCATGGAGCTCTACGAGCCCATCACCGACCTGGGCTCTCTCGGGGCCTCCGGAGCTGCAGCAGCGGTGAGCGCCGGGCGGATCAACGAGATCTTCACCGCCGAGAACACCACTCCCGAACCGGCGGCCCCCGGCCCCGCCCCCGCCACGCCGACCGATCTGCGCTTCGACGCCGTCACCTTCTCCTACCCCGGCCGGGCGAGGGTGCTCGATGCGGTGAGCTTCGCAGTGCGCCCCGGCGAGGTGGTCGCCCTGGTCGGCGATTCCGGCGCCGGCAAGTCGACCATCGCCAGGCTCGCCCATCGCGCCTACGATCCGTCGGGCGGGCGGGTGCTGCTCGGCGGGCGGGATCTGCGGACCCTCGGCTCATCGACCGTCACCGGCAACGTCGCGGTGGTCAATCAGTTCCCCGCGCTGCTCGACACGACCATCATCGAGAACGTGCGCGCGGCCCGGCCCCGGGCGGGCCGCGATGAGGTGGATTCGGCGATTCGCGCCGTAGGACTGGACGACGTTGCGGCAGCTTTCCCGGAGGGTCTGGAGACCCAGGTCGGGCCGCACGGCCGTGGGCTGTCGGGCGGGCAGCGTGAACGCGTCGCGATCGCCTGCGCCCTGCTGTGCCGGGCGCCGGTGCTCATCCTCGACGAGCCCACCAATGGGCTGGATCAGGCCTCGGTGACCGACTTCACCGCCATGATCGCCGCCCTCCCCGGCGATCGGGCCATCCTCCTCATCACCCACGACCAGGCCGTCGCCCGATGCGCCGACCGTCTCCTCGTGCTGTCCCATGGAAGGGTGGCCGCCCAGCCCACCCCCACGCCGCTCGCGCCGCGACGGGCCATGACGCCGGCCCGGCTCCCGCGCCGCGCCCTGGCCCCGGTCGCCTCACAGGCGGGGAACAGCAGCACCCCAGTATCGCCACCGGATCGTTGGCTGTGATGGAACCATGACAGGACAACACGGACTCGGCGAGTCGTTCAGCAGGCGCAGACTTCTGGCTCTGGGCGGTGGAGTGGGCCTGCTGGCCCTGGCGGGGTGCTCGACGACCAGTGCCTCGAGTACGTCGAGCGCGGGTGCCTCCGGAGCCTCCGTGGGTGCCGCTGGGAGTGCGGCGGCCTCCCCGACAGCGACCGTCAGCACCCTGAAGGCCGGTACCTACAAGGCCACCTTCGGCAGCGGGGCGTCGGCCGCGGGCGGGGCCGGAGGGGCCGGAGGCGGGGCCGGGGGAGCGGCCCCCAGTGGCATGCCGAGCGGAGCCGAACCCAGCGGAGCGGCCCCCAGCGGCGGAGCACCGGGCGGTACGGGTGGTGGTGCAGGTGGTGCAGCCCCCTCCGGCGGCAAGCCCAGCGGCTCGGCGCCGTCGGCCATGCCCAGCGGTTCGGCCGGAGCCGGCGGTGGCCAGGGCGGCGGAGCGGGTAGTGGCCAAGGAGGTGGCGGTGGCCAGGGCGGCTCCGTCACCCAGCTGCTGAGCGGCGCCTACCTGGTCAACGGCGTCAAGGCCACCATCGACGGCGGCACCTGGACCAGCACCAAGGCTGACCAGAACGTCTTCCTGGTGGTCAACGGCGGATCCCTGACACTCACCAACGCCACCATCGTCAAGTCCGGCAACTCCTCCAACGAGGACGCCTGCAACTTCTACGGGCTCAACTCCGCCGTCCTGGTCGTCGGCAAGGGCTCGACGGCCACCATGACCGGATGCACCGTCAAGACCGCGGCCGAGGGGTCGAACGCCGTCTTCGCGGCGTCGTCGGGAAAGGTCACGATCGACGGGATCACCATCTCGACGACGAAGGGATCCTCGCGCGGTCTGGACGGCACCTACTCCGGGCAGATCACCGCCTCCGACGTCGACATCACGACCAAGGGACAGCACTGCGCCTGCCTGGCCACCGACCGCGGCGCCGCCGTCATCACAGTCACCGGGGACTCGACGTTGTCCTCGGCCGGGAACGGCTCCCCGCTCGTCTACAGCACCGGGGACATCTCGGTCACCGGTGCCACCGGAACCGCCACCGGGGCCGGGACGATGGTCATCGAGGGCAAGAACCAGATCGCCATCACCGACTGCACCTTCACCAGTACGGCATCGACCGGGATGATGATCTACCAGTCCTTCTCCGGTGACGCCGCCGATTCCGACGCCACGGCGTCGAAGTCCTCCATGACGATCAAGAACTCGACCGTCACCGCCAACGGCACCGAGCCGATGATCTACGTCACCAACACCAACTGCCAGGTGAACGTGTCCTCGTCCAGGCTCGTGCACAAGTCCTCCACCGCTCTGCTCTCCCTGGCCAAGGACCAGTGGGGGACGTCGGGATCCAACGGAGGGCACGCCGCGGTCACCTTCAGCGGCTGCACCCTCACCGGGGCGATGAGCGCCGACAGCATCTCCAAGGCCACGGTCGCGCTGAAGAACGGCACGAAGGTCACCGGCTCGAAGGTCTCGGGGTCTGTCACGGTGACGAAGGACTCCACCTCCTCACTCGCTGCCTGACAACTAACTAGGTATCAGGATCTGGACAGCTGCTGGACAGTTGGCAGACATTGACTGGGGTGGATGAGAACAGACGACAGCACCCCGGAATCCACCCCGACGAACCCCGATGACCCGAAGAATCCCCAGGACTCCGCCGGGCAGGGCGGCATGAGCCGACGAGACCTGCTGAGATCGGCGGGCCTCGTCGGCCTCGGCGGGATCGGAGGGATCGGGCTGACCGGAGCCGGCGTCTACGTCAGACGGGCCAGGCGCACCGCGGCCAAGGCCGCCGCGGCCGCGACCCCTACCGTCGACCCGTCGAAGGTCTACCTGAGCAAATACCTCGCCGACGGGAAGCTCACCGTCTGGTCCATGAAGTACAGGCTCACCGACTCCCAGACCGAACCCGCCGTCTACAACACCGCGACCCAGGGTGCGCGCCACCAGGCGCTCATGGCCAAGAAGATGTCCCAGTCCTGGGCGGTCGACAGCCCCTTGATGGTGCTGGATCCCTACGGCACCACCAGGACCGGCCTCTACGTCTACTTCGACGCCGCCACCTCGGGGAAGCTCAGTGTCTCCTGCGCCACCGCCTCCACCGCGACCTTCAGCGCTGTCGCCGCAAACCACGCATCCAAGGGATTCGAGGGGCTCGTCGTCGCCCTGGTGCCCGGGGCCCGGAACACCCTCACCTTGACCTGGACGCCGACGTCCGGGGCGAAGAAGGTGATCACGGCGTCGATCCCCGCCCCGGCCACCCTCTCGGGCTACGGCACCCAGATCTCCGCAAGCGTCTCCGACGAGAGCGCCCTGACGCCGGGGCTCTTCGCGCTCACCGGGGTGGTCGGGCCCCAGGGCAACAACACCTACCTTTTCGACAATCACGGAGTGATGCGCGCCGAACTGCTGGCCACCGACCAGGAGCACTACCACGTCGTCGTCGAGGACGGCCGACTGATCACCAACACCAGCTCCAGCCAGATCAGCGTGCTCGACCACCTCGGCCATGCCGATCCGATCATCGACTTCAACGGCTACACCACCCATCACGACCTGGTCGTCGTCGGCGATATCGTCTACGCCCTGGCCAGCCGGTCCGGCTCAGGACGGGTGGAGGACAGGGTCCTGCGGATCGACCTGAACTCCGGCGAGGTGGCCGAGTGCGTCGACCTGCAGAAGGTGCTGCCGAACTACGAGAAGCTCGCTCACACCCGGTCGACCGCCACAGCGGACCCCTACGGTGTCGTCGGGGAGGACTGGGCCCATCTCAACACCGTCCAGGTGGTCGGCGATGTGATGTACCTGTCATCGCGGGAGACGTCGACCATCATCGCTCTGGACAATGCGCTGGACGCCGACTCCACGCCGAGCGTGCGGTACATGATCGGCACCCCCGCGCTGTGGAAGGGCACCGGATACCAGAAGCACTTCCTCACCGCCTCCGGATCGCCGACCGGCAATGCGGGGCAGCACTCCGTGGAGCGCATCCACGATCCGGAGCTGCCCGCCGGCCAGTACTACCTGGAGATGTTCAACAACAACTACTGGTATCTGGGAACACGTGCTGACAAGGACTGGAAGGGGATCGGGCCGTCGAACGCATCGGCCACCGCGACCAAGGGCACCAGCCACTGGCTGCGCTATCTGGTGGACGAGAAGGCCGGCACCTACAAGGAGGCCTTCCGCGTCGACGTGCCCTATTCCTCGGTGGTCTCAAACGTCTTCCGGCTGGGTGGTGGGACGATCTCCGACAATGCCGTGGTGCACTCGGGCAAGGCCTACCTCTTCTCCGAGCGAAGGCCCGACGGCACGGTCCTGGCGACCTACCGCTACGACTCCACAAGCCTGGGCTACCGGGCCTACAAGGACTCCTTCAAGGGATTCTGGTATGCGTGATTTCCGGGCAGGGGGCCGACCCCCTTGCATCCCCCGGGCGGTGGGTTGAGCGGAGGTCGGGTCCGCGGCGCGGGCCTCGTGGTCGTGGTTCGGGGCAGGGGGCCGACCCCCTTGCATCCCCCGGGCGGTGGGTTGAGCGGAGGTCGG
>OMJG01000711.1_pt1 | contig 23162 bp, 17 predicted proteins | sample 1646431 | NCBI WGS metagenome assembly OMJG01 (sample SAMN03771674, study PRJEB25209) | food metagenome | isolation source: Cotija cheese | place: Mexico:Jalisco,Michoacan | collected 2011-12-12
ATCCATGATTTCTTAAAACTTATAAAAATGTCTAACTTTTTTATTGCACTTCATATAAAAGACTATTTCTATTTTTATTTAATTATTAATTTGTCGAGCCGAAAAATGATGAATTCCTTTATTTCTTTCTTCAAATCCTTCGGTCTTACTAACAATATAACGAGGTCGATTATTTACTTGATCCAAAACTCTACCTAGATAACTACCGAGTATACCAATTGATAGCATCAATAGCCCCAAGGTGAATAATAACACTGTTATACCAATTGATGCAAAGCTATAATTACTTGTCGCAATTAGATATCCCAATGAGAACACTCCACTGGCCAAGGGCACAATTGAAAATAAATTAACGAAGTGCAATGGTTTCATGGAAAACGATGTAATCCCATCAACTGCTAATTTAATCATTTTTGACAAAGGATATTTCGTTTCACCGGCAATTCGTTCTTGACGATGATACAAAACACTCGTTTGTTTGAAACCAATCCATGTCACTTGTCCACGAACAAAAGGATCTTTTTCATGTAGTTTTAGTAACTGTTGGACAGCTCGTCGACCCATTAAACGAAAATCACCTGTATCCAAAGGCATGTTGATCGTTGCTAATTTTTGGAAAGTTCGGTAAAACATTTTGGCAGTGAATTTTTTAAAAATCGTTTCACCATCTCTTTGCATTCTTTTACCATAAACTATCTGATAACCTTCGCGCCATTTTTTTATCATCTGTGGAATCACTTCAGGTGGATCTTGCAAATCGGCATCCATAACTACGACTGCATCCCCTTTGGTGTATTCCAAACCGGCCGTAATAGCCAATTGGTGTCCAAAATTACGTGAGAATTCAACTAGTTTGATGTGGTCATTTTGAGCTAAAGCCCGTTTGATGATTTCCACCGATTTATCTTTTGAACCATCATCAACAAAAATCAGTTCATATTTTTCTTCTTGCTGTTCAATATAATTTAATAACGTATCAATCGTAGCCTGAATACCAGCTTCTTCATTGAAGACTGGTAAAACGATTGAGATCAATTCATTTTTCATGAGAACATTCCTTTCATTGATTATTTATAAATACTTGATAAATCATAAAGCGTTCCTGATTGTCCGGGTCCACCTTGACCAGGTTGACCATTCTTCATTGATTTCTTCATTGATTTCTTCATTTTCTTTAATTGTTTCTTAGTCAACTTCTTCTTACCTGTTGGCTTTTGCGAATTGCCATTTGGTCCTCCACTAGGAGCATTACCGCTTGGGGCATTGCCAGTGTTACTTGAAGAACTAGGTTTTGATGGTGGATTTGTTGAACCACTTGGCATTTGACCATTAGATTTAGTCTTTGAAGCAACTGTCACCGAACTAGAATTATTAGTTTGGGTATTACTACTACTTAAAGTGACCTTTTTGGCATGTTTCTTGATCCAATTTACAATTTGATTATTGGAACCGCCAGTCTTGCCACCAGAATAGTAATATTTGACCTTGCCTTCTTTGACTAATTTCTTAAATTGTTTCAAGGTAATAGCTTTATCAGTTCCGTTAAAACCACCCATAGCCATGACTGCTTCACCAGTTTTAATAATGTATGGAGCAGCTGTACTTGAGTCATCAGTAGCAAATAAGTACTCAGCGTTGCCTTGATGTTTTTGCAAATACTTCAAAAGTGTTGTATCGACTTGAGAATTACCCATGCCGCCACCACCGCCTACTGAAGAAAGCAATGATGGCCCAGCACTTGGAATTCCGTCACTAGAACCAGCTAAGGTTGGTGTCAATGACCACCAAGTTGGAGCTAACATAACAATTATTAAAGCTGTAATTGGCCAAACTCGTTTATTCTTCAACTTGATTGCAATCCAAGGTAAAACGAATAATGGAATTGAAATGATAATCCCAGCAATCAATAAGATCCAGCTTAAAGTTGGATAGTAGTCATTCAAATACCAAGCTTGTAAAATACTTGTTGCTAGAATTGAAATCGGCAAAAGCATAGACCAGAGTGATTTTTCTCTCCATTGCTTGATCATTGTATAGATTCCGATCCCGGCTAAAGCAGCCATCGCTGGAGCCAACATGATCGTATAGTATGGATGGAAGAAACTAGCTACTGAGAAAAATCCTCCGACAGGAACTAGCCAGCCTAACCAAAGCCAAAGTTCTTTTCTTTGTGGCGTCAAAGCATACCATTTCTTCATCTTGGAATTTCTGAAATAGGCGTAACTAGAAATGACACCAAAAACTGCTAATAACATTAACCAACTAATTTGTGGTCCTAATTCTTTTTGTAATAATCTGAATGGTCCAGCAGTACCAATATTGAAGGCACCGCCTCCACCACCAGTCATTGTTCCTTGTTTCTTATTACCCGAAGGGATACTTGGAGCATTGCCCTTTTTAGAACTAGGCTTTGCAGGTGGATTACCTTTTGAACTAGATTTCTTAGTCCCACTAGGTGGCATTGGAGCATTATTTGATTTCTTACTATTAGACTTCTTAGAACCTGACGGTGGTGTCATTGATTTAGAATTCTTAGAAGACTTATTACCCATACCTGGGAACGCTCCACCTGTACCGGTTGTTTGTCCTAACAAACGTTGCGTTCCATTATATCCAAAGGCTAGTTCCAAAGCAGAGTTTGTTTCGGACCCACCTTCATAAGGTCGATTAGATGAATTAGTCATATCAACTGACAATGGCCAAATCAAAGTGAAAACTGCTAAAAAGACTGTTGCAATCGACAAATGCATTATTTTCTTTTTCCAGTTAACTTGAGCACTTAACCAATAGTAAAGATAAAGTGCTGGTAAGATCATGAAAGCTTGTAACATTTTGATGTTGAACGAAAAGCCAACTAATGCAAAGCCAATCCACAAAAAGCGCTGCTGTTGCTTCAAAACTGCCTTTTGAACGAACCAGACTGACAATAATAGGAAGAAAACTAAAGTTGCATCCATATTATTAGTTCTAGAATCTGCTACAACGATTGGCGTTAAGGTCATAATTAATGCCGCAATTCGTGCTGGAATTTTACCAAAACGTTTCGAAACTAGGTTGTAAATCAAGTAAACGGACCCAATTCCAAATAAAATTGATGGTAAAACAACACTCCAGCCGTGAACACCAAAAATTTTTGCGCTGATTGTCATAAACCATAGAGCTACTGGTGGCTTATCAACAGTAATAAAACCAGCAGGATCAAAACTGGCATACCAGAAGTTTTTGAAACTCTTGGTCATACTAACGATTGCCGCAGTATAGAAATTATTAGCCTCTCCTGCCTCCCAAATATTCCAGGCATACAGAAATGCCGCTAAGATCAAAATGGCAATCAGCCAATAATCATACTTAATATTTCTTAATTTATCGAAAAAATTATTTTGACGCCTTGTCTCACGTCGTAAATTTTTTGATTCCATCATTTATCTTCTCCCATCTTAGAAAACAATATTTATAAAGAAACAAATGATTGAATAAACTAGTATCAAACATAAAATCGATTTTAATTGTGATTTATTTTTCATCTGCTCAAATTCCTTTCGTTATGACAAGGACAAGATTATCCAAAATAGCTTAAATTAAGCTTAAATTAAAAAATATGCTTTATAATTATATTCAGAATCAATAAAAGGAGTACAAAATGTCAAATAATATAAGAATTTTAGTAGTTGAAGACGATGAAAACTTAGCTAATAATATTGCTGCCTTTTTAAGTGACTTTTCACAAGTTGATATTGAAAGTGACGGCTTGAGCGGTAAATTTGCTGCAACCGAGGATGTCTACGATTTGATAATCTTAGATATTATGTTGCCGGAAATGAATGGCTATGATGTTTTAAAGAATATCCGCAAAGATAAAATCAACACGCCGGTACTGATTTTAACTGCCAAGGCTGACATCGACGACAAGGTTCATGGGTTCAATCTCGGCGCTGATGACTACCTAACTAAACCTTTCCATCGTGAAGAATTACTGGCTCGGGTCAAGGCACTTCTCAAACGAAGTGGTACTTTAGCAGACGACTCTATTTTGCGAATCAGAAATCTTGAAGTTAATTTGAACACTCACGAAACTACCAGTGACGGCGAAACTATTGCTTTAAATGGCAAAGAATATGATTTATTAGTCTACTTATTGCAGAATAAGAATACTATTTTGACTAAAGATCAAATCTTTGAACGCATTTGGGGCTTTGATTCTGATACTTCCATCACAGTTGTTGAAGTTTATATGAGTAATTTGCGTAAAAAGCTACGACCATCTCAAAACGATAATTTAATTAAAACTATCAGAAACGTTGGGTATATTTTCCAAGATGAAACTGAAGTCTAAACAATCTAAAATTACTCGCCGCCAACAGTTCAAACTATTCTTATCAATCATGGCCTCTTTTGCTGTTTTGTTCTTAACCTTAGGATTCATTATCTTTAATTTGTTTCAATCATCAACTTACAAAAGCATCGATAAAGATATGCGCGAACAAGTTGCTTCCGTCAAAAAACAACCTAACATACAAAAACAAACCGATCCTAATCCTGGACCCGACCATCCCGTCCAACAAAATAAACCTAATCCAAAGATGCCTTTTCAAGCTTCAATCTTAGTTTTTGATGATAACGGTAAATTATTGAATAAAAGTAGCTTGGGTAATCGCTATTCGGTTTTGAAAAACATCAATTTAAATAAAAAAAATATTAATAAAAAACAAACCATCGTTGTTCATAATATGAATTTCCGTTCAGTTTTAATAAAAGTTTCCAAAAATAATAATAATCCTATGTATGCTGGTCATTATGTTTTGATCATGCAAAATATTGATACTCAGATTCAGACAATGAAGAATTTTGAAAAAATCTTAATCCTAACTTTCTTCATCTTTTGGATCATAGCTTTGGTGATTTCCTATTTCTTAGCTCGCATCAATATGTTGCCAATCGTCAAATCTTGGAAGCAACAAACCGAATTCGTCAATGATGCAGCCCACGAATTGCGGACTCCTTTGACCATCATTCAAGGAAAACTCGAGTACATGTTGACAAAGCCAAATAAAAAAATCATCGACGAAGCAGAAGCTATTTCTGTTTCTCTCGATGAAGTTAGTCGTCTTAATTCTTTAACTAACAATCTTCTGGATCTAGCCCGTTTTGACCAAGCTACGACCAAATTGAATTTCGAATATACTAAACCACAATTATTTTTAAAAGATCCAATTGAACCATTCAAAGATATTATCAATTCTCAATCAAAAGTCTTTCAAATCAATCTCAATCATCAACCCACTTTATATTTAGACCGCAATAAAATTAAACAATTACTGATAATCTTATTAGACAATGCCACCAAATATACTCCTAAAAATGGCACTATTAAAATTTACGATCAAGTTGAAGGTTCTAAATATCAGTTCATCATTTCTGATACTGGAGTTGGTATTAATGACAGTGATAAGAAAAAAATCTTCGGTAGATTTTACCGTGTCGACAAGTCTAGAAATCAAAGCAGTGGCGGACACGGACTAGGCTTGGCAATCGCTAAACAAATCGTTGCTAACCATCAGGGACATATCTTCGTTCGTGACAATCTCCCCCACGGCAGTGAGTTCGTTGTTGAACTACCAATCAAGCATAAATAAAAAAGTAAAAAAATATTAACCAACCTCAAATAAGAGAGTTGGTTAATATTTTTTATTTTCTTTTTCATAAATCATAGTTCATTTCTCAAAAACTCAATTTTAAATTTTTGAATTAGTCAGTTCTTAATAAAATGATAAGATTTCAAAGTTGTATATGGGAGGAATCTTATGAAAAAGAATAGCTTATTATTATTAATTTTAATCAGTAGTCTCTTGTTATTATTCAGCACTACTTCTGTTAAAGCAGAAACAACTGATACTTCTGTAACTGACGCTGACGTTGCTCAAGTTTTCCCACACAAGGATAATACCGAAATAATTGTCAGCTACATTCTTGAAGATCAAAAAGAATTAGTTTTAAAAACCACTGAAAAAAATGTTCTCGATATCGAAGCTCTAAAAAAGGAACTTGGTGAAGACAATGTTTTAGATGATTTAGAGAAAAATGAAACTACCGTCAAATTAAATCCAAATAAAATCTCTTTTAAATTATTCGTTAATAATCAAAAATCATTTACCTTATCTGTTCATAAAACAGACGGCGAAGAAATTTTTAATTATGATGTCAACGATACGAATCAAACCAGAGATATTGCTATTCCAACTGATGATGAAGATGAATCTGGTTGGGTCTTCTCGGAAATGTTAAAAGTCAGCGAAGGCCCTATTCTTGAACATAGTGATGGATCTAGTACTCGTCCACTTTTATATTTTGGTGATTATAACTACGCTATCCAAAAGATGTCGATCAGTGATGCTTTTAGCCCTCGTGGAATATCACGAATCGATAGTTTAACTACTCCGGGAACTGCTGTTTTGTACGCAAGTAAGGGCAGCCGAATTGAAGATGGCATTAAAGCAAAAGGTAATCACATTTATACTGACCACTACGGTGATCATCAAGAAAACGACTATGACATGATTCCAATTATCGACATGGGATTGAAAGGAAAACCACGTGGTATTGAAGATCGATCGATTGGTTCTTCACGTAGTTATACTTCAAATAATTTATACAACTATGTTGTTAAAAGTGATGGTATTGGCGTTCCAGGTGTTAGTGGCCCCAATAAAATTGGTGAAAGCTATGCTATGCTAGATACGCCCAAATTTTATTATCGGACTAATCCACAAACTGGATTGGAAGAACAAAAAATGGTTTTTCATCAAAAAGCCTTTTATGCCTATAAAAAAGGTCGCAATAATCCAGAAATCACTACTACTATTAAATTGAGTTTCAACAAGGTTGGACGCGTACAAACAAAAATTGCTTTTAAAAATACTGGAAAATATGCTTTTGGTAACTTCGTAGGTCTTTCCAATCATGATCTTTCCTTAAATAAAGATAATCAAGAAATTAAAGATAACCGCGGTAAAGGAATCGGTAACTATGTAAAATTGCGCGCATTAGGTAATCATCGTGGAATGTACATGCAATCTGGAGACAATCAAGTTCGAACTACTTATTATCTAAATCGTGAAAATGGTCCTGCTGGTTGGGCCGGTCGTTCTTCAAGTAAATCTTATATTGCTACCAAAGGATTCATGCACAGTCCGGGACTAATTGAAGTTATTGGTTCCTCTAACGAAAGATATTACCCATGGAAAGTCGGAAAAGACGATCACACATGGAGTTTATTAGGTGGTACCAAACCGACAAAGTTTTTCAACGACGATATACCTGGCTATCGCTCACCATACGTTGCAGAACACCTCTATAATGCTTTTTCAGATTATTGGGATAAAGGAGATCTTGGCAGAGAAGATGTTAGCGGTCGCCTGGGAGTTAAAGAAAATGACCCGACTTGGGATGCCGGTTTAACAATGCGAACATCCCCTAGGGACTTATTGACTGGTCAAACTATCAAATTGGAATATGAATCGCAAATTGATGTCAAAGGGACAACTTTTAACCCTGTCTTCGAACTAGATTTACACGGAACCAACGACAACCCTCAAATCATTTCCGACAAAGAATTCCAAAATAATAAGGGTAAATTACCAATTACTGGTACCTGGTATGATTTTGATAGTACTGATGTTACGATGTATTACTCAATTGACAGTGAGGATCCTGAAGATGAACAAATTCTCTTTAATCGTTTTCAATCTCAAAAGGACGCTTTTAACGGTAAACTCAATGACATCACAAAAGTTAATTTACCGTTAAAAGGTTTAGATTCTGGTATGCATACGATTCGATTCTACATGGTCGATAAAGAAGGTCATCGTTCACAAATGCAAGAACACGTCTTAAAAATCAGTAAACCAGTTACCAATGAACCCCAAATTGATGTAACTTCTCCAAGAGCAACTTCTAAAGACCCTTATAAGGTCTACGGTGAATCAATCGACATTAAGGGAACTTGGTCCGATAAAAATAGTGAAAAAATCAAGTATATTTCTTATCAAATCAACAATTACGACGAAAAAATCATTCGTGAAAATATCCCCAATCCTACTTTAGGAAAACAAAACATCGGTGATATTGATGGCTTAGATATTTCTTGTTGCAATAACTTCGACAAAAATAAAATCGTTTTTAAAATCGTCGATGAAGAAGGCCTCGTCGGTACTGACAGTTTCTACTTCCAACATGTTCCTGGAGGTCTAACCTTATCAGCACCGGAAGAAATCGACTTTGGAACTCTAGCAGTTTCTCCTACTGGTGGCACTCCCGTCAAACCAACTATTAAAGAAGGCAAAATTGTTTTAGGTGATTACCGTCAACAAGATGCTCCTCCTATCTCGGTTAGTCTAAAAATGGATAAATTCTATAAAGAAGAAGAACATAATGACCAAGGTGGCGGTGATGATAGTTTAGCCAATATCGATATTCCTGATAAACCAGATACTAAAATTGAAATTCCTAAAGAAGCCTTAGTTCACGATGTTTACTGGAAAGATAAACTCATCAATGGCAATGATTTGATTATCGGCCAGTCAGCGCAAAAAACTGGTCCTCAATGGGAATACAAGACTAATTTGACTGAGGATGTTTTAAAAAACCTCAAAATCAGATTCAGATCTAACGAAAACGGCGCTTCGAGTAGAAAATATGTCAGTCATTGGACTTGGCAAACAGTTGATTCAGTTCAGTAATTTTTAACCACAAATTCAATTTGAGTTTGTGGTTTTTTGTTAAGTTATGTTTTAATAAAAATATATTGATATTATGAGGTGTCCCAGTATGGATAAAGAAAAAATCCAAGATTATTGGTTCAATTTTTTGCGTGATAAAAACTCGCTCTATTACCCACTAGGAGATATTACAACTTTCGGTGGCGAACCATACAAATTAGCGCATTTAGTTTATGACGGCATAAAAACCGCCACAACTTCTGCCTATGACTTGTATGAACCAAATGAGTACATGCCCCAAGTTGGTGATTACAACATCATTTTAGATGGTGATGAGAACCCACTTTGTATCACTGAAACATTGGTTACTGAAGTTGTTCCATTTAAGTATGTCAGTGCTGAACACGCTTACCATGAAGGTGAAGGCAATCAAACTTTAGACTACTGGCGAAAAATACATACTGACTTTTTCAAAAAGGAATATCAAGCTGCTGGCAAAGAATTCAATGATGAAATTCCTTGTTTGTGTGAAGTCTTCAAACGTGTCTACTAAAAAAGCGAGACTAGATATCACTCTAGTTTCGCTTTTTTAATTATCTTTTTTTTCGTCCAAAGCTTCAGAAATCTTCTTTAGATACATGACCATTTCGTTTTCTTTAGTTTCTTCTGGTTCAGCTTCTTCTTCGCGACCCTTGATAATTTTATTCATCACTTTAACTAACAAGAACACTACAAAGGCGATAATCAAGAAGTTAATGATAGATTCAATGAACGTCCCATATTTGAAGGTTGCATCCCCTACTTTGAAAACTAAACTACTCAAGTCAATCTTACCTAAGAACAAACCAATCAACGGATTGATCAAGTTGCTTACTAAAGATTGGACAATAGCTGTAAAAGCAGCACCCATAATTACACCAACGGCCAAGTCCATAACATTGCCGCGACTAATAAAATCTTTGAATTCCTTTATCATAAATTACGATCTCCTAAATTGATTTCTATCTTTAATTATGGCGTTTTTAGGGGCTTTTGTGCAAATAATTCGCTAAAATTAATTATACAAAACGTCAAAATTTTCACATTGCTAAGACAGATTTAATTTATAATGCTAGTAGAAAGGTTGTGAATGCATGAACGATTTCGATATGTACAAGATGATATTAGAAATCATCGCCGATAAAAATCCTAAAGATCTCCAAGCTCTGCTTGACGAATCTCAACACTATCAATTTGTTAAGAATTATATTGCCAGTGACGAACCCAATTCTTTTTTGATCCAAAATATCCAAGATATGACACTTAATATGATAAATGACGGTCTAATTTCAGCTGTCGTCAGCCCTCTCAAATACGTGACTTTAATTAAATTCAACGGCTTAACCGTTCTAGGATTTCAATACTTAAAAAAACTTAAAGAACAAGACACCAGACAAACAATCGAAAAAATCCTCAATCAAGAAGGACACGTTGTATCCTCAAAAAATCTCACTGAAATTTTATCAAAATTGATTTTTTAGTTAAGACTAACTTATTTACAAATGTCAACTAATTTTATCCTTTGACACAATTCAAATTAAAGATTAGTCTGTATTTGTAACAAGTTTTCTAATCATACGGAGGTTTTTTTATGTCAAAGGCTAATGTAGTAATTGTGGGTGCCTCACACGGTGGCCATCAATCAATTTTGGAATTATTAAAACGTTATGATGACGTGGATATTAAATTATTTGAAGCTGGAGATTTCGTTTCATTCATGTCCTGTGGGATGGAACTTTATCTAGAAAACAGCGTCACCGACGTCAATGATGTTCGTAATTTTGCTCCAAGTGATTTTGCTGATGATAAGAATGTTTCAATCCTTAACAATCACGAAGTTACTAAAATCAATGCTGATAAAAAGAGTGTTACTGTCATCGATACAAAAGATAACAGTCAGACAGAATATCCTTACGATAAGTTGATTTTAAGTTCAGGTGTTACACCTAAGTCAATTCCTGTTCCTGGAAACGACCTTAAAAATGTTTATTTAATGCGTGGTTACGACTGGGCAACTAACATCAAAGCTAAGCTAGAAGATACTAATGTTAAGAATATCACCGTGGTTGGTGCTGGATACATTGGTATTGAAGCTGCTGAAGCCAGTGTCAAAGCTGGTAAAAACGTTACGTTGATGGATGTTATCGATCGTCCACTAGGTACTTATCTGGATCATGAAATGACAGACATTTTAGCTAAACATCTTGAGGAAAAAGGTGTCAAAGTTATTACTGGAGCTAACATCAAGGAATATGTAGGTTCTGATAAAGTCACAGCAGTGAAAACTGATAAAGAAGAAATTCCAAGTGACCTAGTCATTCAAGCAGCTGGTGTACAACCTAATACTGATTGGCTCAAAGGAACTGTCGACCTTGACGATCGTGGTTGGATCAAAACTAATGAATATCTACAAACTAACTTGCCTGATGTTTATGCTATTGGAGATGCTACTCTGGCTTACTCAATTCCAGCTGACAATCATGTTCCTATCGCTTTGGCAACCGTCGCTCGTCGTGAAGCCAGATACGTTGTAAAGCATCTATTTGAAAAGAAACCTGCTCTACCATTTGGTGGTGTCGTTGGTTCTTCAGCTTTGAGCGTCTTTGATTATCACTTCACAGAAAGTGGTCTCAACAGTTTCACTGCAAAACGTTCCAACGTTGAAGTTGCTAAATCATTTTATACTGGTAGCTTAAGACCGGCTTATGTTCCTGCTGGAAAAGATAATCCAGAAGTTTATGTCCAATTATTCTTCAATCCAAGTTCACACGTTTTACTAGGCGGTGCCGTTCTTTCAACTTATGACATCACTGCTCAAGGAAACGTCTTGGCCTTGGCAATTCAACACAAGTTAACGGTTGAAGATTTAGCAGATGCTGACTTCTTCTTCCAACCTGGCTTTGACAGACAATGGAGCATTTTAAACGTTGCTGCTCAACATGCTTTAGGTGAAAAAGATTTCTAAAAAATAATAGAGCTAGAACTGTTTAACTGCAGTCCTAGCTCTATTATTTTTTATACCGCTGGTGGGATTCGAACCCATACATGGAAAACCATACAACGACCTGAACGTTGCGCGTCTGCCAATTCCGCCACAGCGGCAAATAATACAAATAATCTCTCAATTAGATTACAATGAAAATGATACTACAAATGGAGGTCGTTGTAATGGAAAAAATTAGTAAAAATGTTTTGAGTCAAGTTATCACTCCACGTGATCCCGAATCATATAAAGGAAATTACGGCAAAGTTCTCATCATTGCAGGTTCTACTCAATTTGGTGGTGCCGCAGTCATGTGTAGTAGTGCAGCTATTCACAGTGGTGCTGGATTAGTAACTGTCGCTACAACACCCGAAAAATTTACTGCTATCAACGTCAAAATTCCTGAAGCCATGACCATTGACTATCACGATAAAAAAGCCTTATTAACGGGCATTATCAATAATCAAGTCATCGCCATTGGCCCAGGTTTAGGAACTTCAACCATTGCTAAAGGTTTAGTTAAAGCCGTCTTGAACAATACTAAAACAGATCAAACAGTAATCCTTGATGCTTCTGCTTTAACAATCATTGCCGATGAAAAAATTCCACTCCAAACAACAGCAAACATTATTTTGACACCACACCAAGGTGAATGGCAACGACTTTCTAACTTAGCAATCACTGAACAAATTGAACTAAATAATAAAACTAATTTACATGAATTAAATCCTGATGCACTGTTGGTCTTAAAGAAGCATCAATCAGAAATTTACTATCATGACCAAGTTTCAAAAATTACTGTGGGAAATCCTGGTATGGCAACTGGCGGTATGGGAGATACTTTAACCGGCATCATTGCTGGATTTGTCGCTCAATTTGGCTTCTCCTTAAAGACAGTTCAAGCGTCCCTATTTCTACACAGTGAAATCGGTGATAAATTAAACGAGAAAAATTATGTCATCTTACCTTCTTCAATTATTGAAAAAATTCCTAAGTATATGGCTAAATTTAGTTCAAAAGAAAAATAAAGCATCTATTCAGATAACGGCAGCCGTTAATCGACTACATCTGAATAGATGCTATTTTTGACTCTGAATTCAATCACGCTTTTTTTATTTCATTCTTAAGATTTGTCTGATACGATCAACTCTTGAACCAACGATTTTATTGGCCAAAGATGTTTTCAAAACTAAATATCCGTAAATAACTCCACCTAAGCCTGCTTCTAGAATCAACACTACTACACTGATAATTCGATCTGAATTACCAACAAAATGGAACACGATCCAATTTACTAGTAATACTGAAACAAACATTATCAGGGAGAATAAAATGATTCCACTAATCCTTCTCGAAATCCGGCCAGTATTGAATGGATAAATTGCATGTAATTTTGCCAACATAAGCCAACAAACAACACCCATACCAATACTTGTAGCAACTAGTGGTCCAAATTCATGGAATAACCAAATCATTGGCAATTGCACAACTACCTTTACGATAAATCCATAAACAAAATACTTAATAGCCAAACGATTTCGATATAACGCTTGTAAAACGGCTGACAAAACGGTGAACAATCCTAGTAATATAGAAATAACTGATGAGAATTGCAACATCAAAACACCTAAAGCGTCATAACGATAAAATGTTGTCCATAATGGTTGGGCCACTGCATACATCCCTAATGATGCGGGAATCATAATGAAGAAGAACAATTCCAAAGTATTAGAAATTTGATTTTCGATTTTTTCTTTATTGCCCTTCGAATACAATCCAGATAGGATTGGTACCGCTGTAACGGCCATAGCGGTAGATAATGAAACAATGATCATGATTAGTTTATTAGCTTGAAAACCAAACAATGAGTAGTAATTATCTAATTGTGCTCCACTTGCATTAACGAATAATCTCATAAATTGATTAAACGTTGATTGATCATACAAGTTAAAAAATGTTATCCCTGCATCCAAGATAATGAATGGCAATGCTTGTTGGAAAATTTCGCGAGTAAAGTTATTTTCATTAACATTTGCAACAGGTTTACCATTACGAGACAAACTTCTTAATTTTGGCAGTCGTTTTAAAATTGCTAAAATCAGAATAACGATTGCCACAGCAGCACCGATGAAAGCCGCAAAGGTCGATTGAACAACGGCATTAATATAGCTACCCTTACTTACTATCATGATCATATAAGTTGCTATCAACATATAAATAACACGAGCTATTTGTTCGATAAATTGTGAAATAGCCGATGGAGCCATATCAGAATATCCTTGTAAATATCCTCTTAAAATACTCAAAATAGGAATAATCAAAACGGCTACCGCTAATGATTTAATAACTGGAATACTTCTAGGATCGCCGTCAGTAAACATAACTGCCAAGAGGGGCGCTCCAAAGAACATGATTGCTCCAAAAATAACACCCATAAAGGTCATAATTTTGAGACCATGTTTGAATAATTTATTCCCAGTTGCATATTGATCCAACGCATTGTAATGTGAAATCTGTTTAGAAATTGCTCCAGGAATTCCTGCTGTCGAAACAATCAGGAATAAACTATAGATATTGTATCCCTTTGCGAACAATGCATTAGCTGCTGGATAATCAGACCCCATCCAGGCCATCCATGGGATAATATATATTGCTCCCAAAATACGAGAAAAAATACTGCCGGCTGTCATCAAAGCTGAACCTTTCAACATCGTATCTTGCGAAGATTCAGGGTTTAAAACTGGCATTACTTCTTCTTGGCTTTTATTTACGCCCAAAACTTGCACCACCTTAAAAACTATCCATTTAATTATAGCAAAGTTCTTATCATAAAAATTTTAAATTACTCTTAAATTACGCAAATTGCAAATTTATTTACACAAGTATTACTAATTTTACAGAACGATTAAATTGTAAAGCTTTTTGAAGATTAATTCATGTTAGAATGAATTTGTTGTTTCGGAAGTAAGCCGTTTTAATACAACTCACCCACAGTTCTGCATCATGCAATTATTCATAGCAATCAAACAAATTTTTCATTATTTTTATCATCTCAGACAAGATAATAAAGAACTTACTTCTTCGTTGCAACAAAAAAAGGTTTCGGAATAATCCGAAGCCTTTTCTTTTACCCTATTTAACTACGATATTAACAATCTTATTAGGAATGACGATCACTTTGACGATATTCTTACCATCAATGAATTTTTGAACCTTTTCATCATTTCTAGCTAATTCTTCTAATTTAGCTTTATCAGTGTCAGTAGCAACTTCAAGCTTATCACGAAGTTTACCATTAACTTGCACGATAATTTCAACTGTATCAGAAACTAGCTTACTTTCGTCATATGTTGGCCATTTAGCATATGAAATTGATTCATCATGACCAAACTTGCTCCACAACTCTTCCATCATATGTGGTGCGATTGGAGCTAACAATTGAACAAGTCCTTCAGCGTAAGCCTTTGGCATTGTATCAACCTTATGAGCTTCATTGACGAAGACCATCATTTGTGAAATAGCAGTATTGAAATGCAAAACGTCGAAGTCTTCAGTTACTTTCTTAACTGTTTCATTGTAAACTTTGTCCAATTTACCATCGTTCGTATCAGTCAAGAAACCTTCACGAATCGTGCTGTAGTCATCGTCATTGATGAACAAGTTCCAAACACGGTCCAAGAACTTAGCTGAACCGGACAAACCATTTTCTGACCAAGCAATTGAAGCATCCAAAGGACCCATGAACATTTCATAAGTTCTCAAAGTATCAGCACCATAAGATTCAACAACATCATCAGGGTTAACAACATTCCCCTTTGATTTAGACATCTTTTCGTGACCTTTACCAAGAATCATACCTTGGTTGAATAGTTTTTGGAATGGTTCTTTAGTTGGTACGACACCCAAATCATACAAGACCTTGTGCCAGAATCTTGCATACAACAAGTGAAGTACGGCATGTTCTGCACCACCAATATATAGATCAACTGGCAACCATTGCTTCAACAAGTCATAATCGGCAAGTTTTTCATTATTATGTGGATCGATATATCTCAAGTAGTACCATGATGAACCAGCCCATTGTGGCATTGTATTAGTTTCACGACGGCCCTTACGACCGTTCTTATCAACCACATTGACCCAATCCGTCAAGTTAGCTAATGGGCTTTCACCTGTACCTGAAGGCTTAATATCAGAATCTTCAGGAAGTTTTAATGGCAATTCATCTTCTGGAACTAGTGAAGTTGTACCGTCTTCCCAGTGAATAACAGGAATTGGTTCACCCCAGTATCTTTGACGAGAGAAGACCCAATCACGAAGACGATAGTTAACTTTCTTTTCACCAAAGCCTTTATCTTCAAGGTATTCAACCGCACGATTGATAGCATCTTCTTTGTTCAAGCCGTCCAAGAAGTCAGAATTGATGTGCTTACCTTCACCAGTAATAGCACCATCTTCGAGATTTCCTTCAATAACTTGTGTCATTGGCAAATCAAATTTCTTAGCAAAGGCAAAGTCACGATCATCATGGGCAGGAACGGCCATAACAGCGCCTGTACCATAAGTAACTAAGACATAATCAGAAATCCAAATAGGAATTCTCTTACCATTTACAGGATTGATAGCATAAGCACCAGTGAAAACACCAGTCTTTTCGTCGTTCAAATCAGTTCTATCAAGATCTGACTTGTGAGAAACTTCCTCTTTATAAGCATCAACTGCAGCCTTTTGTTCTGGAGTTGTAATCTTATCGACTAACTTATGTTCTGGAGCCAAAGTCATGTACTCAACACCAAAAATAGTATCAGGACGAGTTGTAAAGACATTGACTGAATCATCTGAGTCAGCAATTGGGAAAGTGATTTGTGCTCCGACTGAACGGCCAATCCAGTTTCTTTGCATTTCCTTGATACTTTCTGGCCAATCAATATCGTCAAGGTCATCCAACAATCTGTCAGCATAAGCTGTGATCTTCAACATCCATTGACGCATAGGCTTTCTAACGACTGGGAATCCACCACGTTCAGTTTTACCGTCGATGATTTCTTCGTTAGCAACAACAGTACCTAAATCTGGTGACCAGTTAACCAAAGTTTCTGATTCGTAAGCCAAACCTTTTTTGTACATTTGTTCAAAGATCCATTGGGTCCACCTGTAAAACTTAGGATCAGTTGTTTGAACTTCACGGTCCCAATCATATGAAAAACCTAATGAATTGATTTGACGTTTGAAATTTTGAATGTTCTTTTCTGTAAATTCAGCTGGATTGTGACCAGTATTGATAGCATATTGTTCAGCTGGTAGTCCAAATGCATCAAAACCCATTGGATGTAAAACATTGTATCCTTGAGCACGTTTCATTCTAGCTACAATATCAGTAGCTGTATATCCTTCAGGATGTCCAACGTGAAGACCCTGACCTGATGGATAAGGGAACATATCCAAGGCATAAAAGTTCTTCTTATTTGGGTCTTCAGTAGTTCTGAAAGTATCATGTTCCTTCCAGTACTTTTGCCATTTTTTCTCAACGGTGTTGTGATTGTACATATTTTTCCTCCTATAAAAAAAGTCCTATGACTATATAAATATAATCATAGGACGAATTATCGCGTTACCACCTAAGTTCCACACTTTCATGTGACTCTCGAAATCCTTAACGAGGATCAAGCGTAGTCACTTACTAAAAGTTCGGCAACTATTATCAGTGGACGAGTTCGAATATAAAAATCTACGCATTCACATCCCCATGCGCTTTCTGAAAAGTATTTTTATAATCTACTACTTCCGTTGCTTTATATCTTATACCAATAATGTTTGTCCGACAACCAATAAATCTGAATTTAAATTATTTAATTGTTTAATGTTGTCGATTGAAGTACCTGCTTGAGTGGCAATTGAATCGATCGTATCACCACTTTGCACAGTTACTGATTTATTTTGACTATCACTATCAGAATCATTGGAACTGTAATCATTTTGAACATTGATCGTGGAAGTATAATCATCGTTAGATGGTACATACTTCTTAACGCCATCACGTTCATCTTGTACAAAGACAGGAGCTTGTTGGTCACCATATGCATCGCCAACATTACCAGTGTCATCTGAAATTTTGTTAGACAAATTAGTCACAGAAACATTATTTTCTTCATTGCCAATAATCTTTGTCACAGTCAAAGTTTTACCCGGATAAATATAATTGTCAGTCTTCAAGTCGTTCAAACTCATCAAAGTTTCTGCCGACATATTAAATTTATCAGCAATTGACTGCAAGGTATCGCCTTGAGCGACCGTATAAGTTTGATCCTTATCTGAAGCATTTGTATCAAATTGCGTTAAATGATATTTTTCAATCATATTATTAAGTTTATCAGCATAAGTTGTATCCGTCGCATAACGTCCTGTCAAATACTTAGTTGCATCTTTGTACGATGTAGTATTACTCTTCCAAGCACCTGCATAGAGTTGTGAATCACCACTAGTTCCACCTCGAAGTAATGAAACATAGTCTTCCAATGATTCCTTGTAGGAAGGATACTTTCTAAAATTAGAACTGATGGAATACAAATTACCTGATCCATCATCTTCTTGAGTTCCCATATTAACTGATTCGCCGTCATAATCTCCTTTAATACCAAAGAGATTGTAATTAGGTGCACTAGCTAAGCCACTAGTTCCCCAGCCACTTTCGACCATAGCTTGGGCAATCATGACCGAAGCGTACAAATCATTGTTGGAAGCAAGCTTACGAGCAGAATTACCAATATAATCGATAAATTGTTCATCGCCGATTCCTTTAGAACTAACTGGAGTTACTGTACCTGTTGCAATATTTTGATTTAACAAATTATTGACAGACAATGCTTCAGCCTTAACTGTTGTAGGTTTTGAGAATCCTACTTCGGCAACTGCGGTACCAACGAACATACTTGACCCAAGAAGCGTCAAATTTCTTCGTAAGTTTGCGTTCTTAGCTTTTTTATTATTTAATCTAGTCAAACGGCTATCTTCGAGTTTGCGTTCATAACGTGTAATAACCATAGATATGCTCTCCCTCAAAATCTTTATACTTTATTATATTTCTTAACAAAAACTTAAACAATAGAGAGATCAAAAAATATGAAAATATCTGCAAAAATATCTGTTTTAAATTTATTTCTTTTAGGTTTATTTATTTTCTGGACTATTAATGTGGCCACCAAAGCCACTTTTATCAAGAGTTTTGACGAATTTTTTATCAATCAGATTTATCATCATAACAATTTGACGATTCGTCTTTTTTCTAATATTACAAATTTAGGCGACACTTTCCCAACGATTACTGTAACCGCAATCATCTTTTTAATTTTGATTCTCAAAAAGTATTATTATGCCGGAATTTATCTCGTTCTCAATAAAGTAATCATCGCTGGTGTTAATAGTTTAATAAAAATTATTGTCAAACGTCCACGTCCAAGTCACCATCACTATGTTTACGCTGGTGGATTTAGTTTCCCAAGCGGACATTCAGCTAGTTCTTTTGCCCTATACATTTCACTTTTGATTATTAGTCTGATCATTTTTAAAAAAATCAGTACCAAAATTATCATTAGTACAATTTGTGTGTTAACAGTTATCTTGATTGGATATAGTCGAATTTTCTTAGGCGTTCACTACCCTAGTGATGTCTTTGGCGGATATCTCTTGGCAGCGACCATCCTAACCTTCAATACTCTCTTGTTCAGAACCAAGAATCTTTTTATTCTTAAGTTCAAAGGCATTAAAAATTAACCCTATCAATAATAGTACAAGACCTGCTACGTAAATATTGTGCAATCCTGAAAAAAGAATTTGTCGCATTTTGGGTAAAAGTTGATGTGGCAAGGAACTAGCTGTTTGTGGATCAATCAATTTATTCATCATATCAACCGAAATATTACTATTTTCAGCCGCACCTTTTGCTAAAGCTGTATTCAAAACGATTCCACAGACAGAAACCATCATTGATTGACCAATTGTTCTGACTAAAGTATTAAAACTAGTTGCGACACCCACATTTTCTGGTTCGACAACCGTTTGAGAAGTGACAGTCGTTGTAGTGATTGTCAATCCAAAACCACAACCTAAAATTCCAGCTAACATACAGAAGTACCAAAATGGCGTCGTTAGATTAGCCAACAATAATAATCCATTACCAACAAACAAGAAAAACAAACTAATGTAAATGACACGATTAGGTGCCATTTTTTTGATTAACGTTCCAGCCCAAAACGATCCAAAAATCCAAACGATTGAACTAGGTGTAACTGCAAATCCACCCATGGATGGACTCAATCCTAAAATTCCTTGCATCCAAGTTGGAATGTAAGCTTCAAAACTAATTAAAAAACCACTAACTAATAAAGCCATTAAGTTTTGAATCACGAATGTTTTATTCTTGAACAATCCCAATGGTAAGATTGGATCACTCACATGTCTTTCTACTTTAATAAAGGCAAAAATAGAAATGATTGATATAACGACCAAACCAATTGGCAAGAAAACATTATTACTACCAATATTTTGTAGAGCAAGCATCAATGGCAACAAAACTAGTACTAATAAAACTGTTCCAACATAGTCAATCTTAATTTTTTGATGTTCTCTTTTTTCTTCTTTAAAGAAGAACCAGATCAACGCCATGGTTAGCAATCCCACAGGCAGATTGATCAAGAAGATCCAATGCCAACTTAATTGTTCAACAATGAAACCACCTAATAACGGTGCAATAACGGCTGCAATTCCCCAGGCTGATCCATTTAAACCTAAGATACGAGCTCTTTTTTCAAGTGGATAAATATCAGCAATAATTGTGAAAGTCAACGGCTGAATCGCCCCAGAACCGATACCTTGAATTACACGTGCTAAGATCAAGGTCAGCATCGAATTAGACATCGCACACAATGTTGATCCGATAACGAAAATCACTAAACCTATCAAAAGTATCGGCTTACGACCGACAATATCTGATAGTTTTCCATAAATTGGCGTTGCTACGGCAGTCATTAGTAAATAAATCGAGAAAACCCAATTCATCAAACTAACCCCATGCAAACTGCCGATAATTGTTGGCATAGCTGTCGAAACGATTGTTCCCTCAATCGCTGTCATGAATGTTGCAATGAAAACAGCAATCGTGACAATTACGACATTTGATTGTTTATTCTGTGCCATTAACTAATTCCTCCCATAAAAAAAGAGACCTTCCTAAAGTTTACCTTTAAGAACGCCTCTGTAATCACCGATTAAATATTCAAGAATTTCTTAATATCATTAACTTTATCAAGTTTTTCCCAAGGTAAATCGATATCTGTACGTCCGAAGTGACCGTATGCAGCCGTCTTCTTATAAATTGGTCTTTGTAGATCCAACATTTTAATAATACCTAGTGGACGAAGATCAAAGAATTTGTTGATAACTGCTTCAATTTGTTCTTCATCAAAATCACTAGTACCAAAAGTATCAACGTGAATTGATACAGGCTTTGCTACACCGATAGCATAAGCAATTTGGATTTCAACTTTTTCAGCAACACCAGCAGCTACAAGGTTTTTAGCAATGTATCTAGCGGCGTAACTTGCTGAACGGTCAACTTTAGTAGCATCTTTACCTGAAAAGGCACCACCACCGTGACGTGCAAAACCACCGTATGTATCAACAATGACCTTACGTCCTGTAAGACCGGAATCACCTTCTGGTCCACCAATAACGAAACGACCTGTAGGATTGATCAAAATCTTAGTCTTGTCATCCATCATGTTTGTAGGAACAACTTCGTCGATAACGTACTTCTTGATATCTTTTTGAACTTGTTCCAAACTAGCCTCAGCTTTGTGTTGAGTACTTAAAACAATTGTATCCACGCGAACAGGATGATCATTTTCATCATATTCGATTGTTACTTGTGACTTAGCATCAGGCATCAAGTATGGGATAGTATGGTTCTTTCTAACTTCAGCAGTTTTTCTCATTAACTTATGAGCTAGAGAGATTGGTAAAGGCATAAATTCTTTAGTTTCATTGGTTGCAAATCCGAAAACAAAACCTTGGTCACCGGCACCGATTTGATCCAATGGATCTTTATCATCGTTACCACGTTCTTCCAAAGCATCGTCAACACCTTGAGCAATATCAGGAGATTGTTCATCTAGTGCTACTAAAACGGCACAACTGTTACCATCAAAACCAGGGTTAGTTCCATCATAGCCGATATCTGTAATTGTCTTACGAACAACTGCTTGAATATCAACGTATGCAGTAGTAGAAACTTCACCAACAACTAAAACTAAACCAGTTGTAACAGTAGTTTCAACAGCAACACGTGCATCTTTATCCTTCGTTAAAATTGCATCGAGAATTGAATCACTGATTTGATCAGCAACTTTGTCTGGATGTCCTTCTGAAACTGATTCAGAAGTAAATAAATAATTTTTTGACATATCTTTTCCACCTTTTCGGTTACAGGGCTTCTCCTTTAAAATAAAAAAGGATCCCATCAGGAACCTTTTAATAGATTAACACAAAACTAATTGGTTTTCATGAAAAAAATCAATTTGACGATAAAGTTTTTCTACATTAATATGATTTTATAACTAAAAGGAGTCGCTATGGATAAGTTAAACTCTAAAAAATTACTCGCAACCTTTATTGAATTTATTAGTTATCATATTTTTCCATTCATCTTTATTTTTACACATGATTTACACAATTATTCCTTACATGGATTCCTGATTATCATGGTAGCTATGGTAGCTTTATACAAAGAATTCATCTTAAAATTGAATCCTAACAAATATTTTCACATCTTATACAGTGCGATTTACTTATTATTAGCAATTCTTTCACTGAGATCATTAAATATTTTTGTTATTATTTTGATATTTTCTCAGTTAGCTTTCTTATACTTAATGAGATATTTACCAGCTAATAATCAAAATTTCACTTCATTAGTAGAAAATTTTATCGTTCCTAGTTTTATGTCCATCTCTATTGCTTTTACTTATATGCATTTTATCTCAGTAACCTTCGTAGTTCCTTTATTGCTAGTTAACTTGGCAACAGTTCTGATTAACTATTTTGAGGGCACTAAATTTGATTATATTGAACTAATAGCTATTTCAGGTTTAAGTCTAATTTTGTTCTTAATGAACTATATTAGTTTCTGGACAGCTCTTATCATAGTCATTTTCGTAGTTTCCATGTCCTTGTTGAAACTCTTCAAGAATTTCAATCAATCAAATTTAGTTTATCGCGTGATTGGAAACTTAGTTTTAATTATTTAAGGATTTTCTGAAAAATCCTTTTTTATTACACAAAAAAACATCTAACCGAAGTTAGATGTTTTATTTTTTGGAATGGAGGATACAGGGATCGAACCTGTGACCTCCTGCTTGTAAGGCAGATGCTCT
>OMJG01000712.1_pt1 | contig 23150 bp, 14 predicted proteins | sample 1646431 | NCBI WGS metagenome assembly OMJG01 (sample SAMN03771674, study PRJEB25209) | food metagenome | isolation source: Cotija cheese | place: Mexico:Jalisco,Michoacan | collected 2011-12-12
TCGCAGATCTCCTCGATCGAGGCGCCGTCGATGCCGCGCACGGCGAAGACCGAGGTGCCGGCCTGAACGAGGGTGGATCGGGTCTGGCGTCTGCGTGGGCTGAGTTCGTCTGTGTTCATCGTCATTTCGTTGCGGCGGGGTCGGCGATGGCCAAGGTGGTGCAGTTCTCTGCGCCGGCATCGGAGCCGGCAGCGACGGCGTGGCGGAGAGCGAGGCGCCTGAGCATCTCATGGGAATCCCCGCTCAACCTGGGATCCATTTGCATGGAGGGTGGGTATTGCACAACAATACAATACTGTATCCAATACACTTTTGTATCGAGGTTTTCGTGTCAACTTTCCTCTACGCCCTGGGCCGTCGTGCGTATCGGACCCCGTGGCGATTCATCGCTGCGTGGCTGCTGATCTTCGTCCTCGTCGGAGCCGGAGTCGCCGCCTTCTCCAAGGACTTCGACAACGACTTCACGCTCCCGGGCTCGGAGGCGCAGACCGCTCTCGATTCGATGAAGTCGACGTTCCCCGAAGCCGCCGGTGTCTCCGCCTCGGTGATCGTCGTCGCCGATGACGGCGATTCGGTCGAGGACGAGGAATACAAGGACGCGATCGAAGACGAGATCGACCGCATCGAGGACCTCCCGCACGTCGACACGGTGACCTCCCCGTACTCCGACCTCGTCGAGGGCGCCATCAGCAAGGATGAGACGGCGGCCATGATCTCCGTCCAGTACGACGGCACTCAGCAGGACGTCGGGGAAGACGCAAGCGACCAACTCATCGAGGCCCTCGACCCGCTGCGCGATGCCCTGCCCGGAGCGCAGGTCGAAGGCGGCGGCGAACTCTTCCAGATCACCGGTGTCGAGATCTCCTGGGTCGAAGGCATCGGCGTCGTCATCGCCTTCATCGTCCTCCTGCTCACCCTCGGTTCCTTCCGCGCCGCGGGAATGCCGCTGATCACCGCGCTCATCGGCGTCGGCATCTCCGTGCTGCTCATCGTCGGCGGCACCGCATTCGCGACGATCAACTCCTCCTCGATCATGCTCGCGCTCATGCTCGGCCTGGCCGTGGGCATCGACTACGCACTCTTCATCGTCTCCCGCGCCCGCGACCTTCTCGCCGAAGGCCACGACCCCGTCGAGGCGGCCGGACGCGCAGTCGCGACGGCCGGGTCCGCCGTCGTCTTCGCGGGCATGACCGTGATGATCGCACTCCTCGGCCTGTCCCTGGCCGGAATCCCCTTCCTCACGATCATGGGCATCGGCGCCTCCGGCTCCGTCGCCGTGGCCGTGATGATCTCCCTGACGATGGTCCCCGCCCTGCTGGGACTCGTGAAGTCCAAGATCACCCCGAAGCCGACGAAGCGCTACCGGAAGGCCTACGCCGCGGCCGCTCAGCGGGCGACGACGGGCACGACCGCCTCGGCGCAGGGACCATCGACCGGCACCGAGGCAGGCGACGGTTCCACAGGAACCCCCGCCGAGGCGACCGACCCGGCACTGCGGGAGAGGATCGCCGACGAGGCGCGCGCCGAGGGCGGCGACCCGTACCCGCCGACGATCATGAACAAGTTCTTCGCCGGATGGCTCAAGGTCGTCACGAAGATCCCGCTGCTGACGATCGTCGTCATCGTCGGCGGCCTCGCGCTCTTCGCGATCCCCGCCACCCAACTCCAGCTGTCCCTGCCCACCGCAGGCGACCAGGAGCAGGGCACCCCGGCGCGGGCGACCTACGACCTCATCGACGAACACTTCGGCCCCGGCTACAACGGGCCGCTGGTCATGACCAGCCAGATCGTGACCAGCGACGATCCGCTTGCAGACGTCGAGGAGATCGAGAAGCGCATCGAGAAGGTCGACGGCATCGAACAGGTCATCATGGCCACCCCGAACCGGGACGCGACCGTCGGACTCTTCCAGATCATTCCGACCACCGCCTCCGATGACCCGGCGACGCTGGACACGGTCGATCGGCTGCGGGACCTGAGCACGGAGATCGAGGACGACTACGGCTTCGACACCGCTGTCACCGGTGCCACCGCGATCCAGATCGACGTCTCCGACCAGCTCGGCAAGGCTCTCGTGCCGTTCGGCATCTTCGTCGTCGGCCTGTCCATCATCCTGCTCATGATGGTCTTCCGCTCCGTCGCGGTGCCGATCAAGGCCACCGGCGGGTTCCTCCTGTCCGTCTTCGCCTCCTTCGGCACGGTCGTCCTCGTCTTCCACGACGGACTCTTCGCCGCCCCCTTGGGCATCGACTCGACCGGACCGGTCATCAGCTTCCTGCCGATCATCGTCATGGGCATCCTCTTCGGCCTGGCCATGGACTACGAGGTGTTCCTCGTCTCCGGCATGCGGGAGGCCTACGTCCACGGCGCCTCGGCCAAGGACGCGATCAGAGCCGGCTTCGCCTCCTCCGCCCGAGTCGTCTCGGCCGCGGCGATCATCATGTTCTCCGTCTTCGCGGCCTTCGTGCCCGCCGGTGAACCGATCATCAAATCGATCGCGCTCGCCCTGGCGTCGGGCATCTTCGTCGACGCCTTCCTCGTGCGCATGTCGCTGGTGCCGGCCATCATGCAGCTGCTCGGCGACAGGGCCTGGTGGCTGCCGAAGTGGCTCGATCGGATCCTGCCGCGCCTCGACGTCGAAGGTGAGGGCCTCGCCCACGAGGTGGCTCTGCGCGACTGGCCGGAACCGAACTCGGACTTTTCGGTGTACGGACGCGGAATCGGTGTGTACTCCGGTGACCGCGGCTTCGCCCGCGTCGACATCTCCCTGCTGCCCGGCCAGATCCTCGTCGCCAGCGGCGCCGCCCGCCGGGCTCTCCTGCTGGCCGTGTCCGGTCGCGTCGGACTCACGGCAGGGGAGATGAAGATCGGCCAGAACGTTCTGCCCGAACACGCCGGGCGGGTCCGCCGCCAGGTTCCCTTCCTCGACCTCAACCGGGGTGAAGCCGACCGGACGATCAGTCCGCGCGATATCTCTCGGATGGCCGCCTCGGCGCCGGATCTGCTAGTCATCGACGGTGCGGAGAAGCTCGCGGACGGAGCACGGGACTCGGCCGGACCGGCACGAGACCTGCGCGACCTGCTGCCGCAGCTGGTCGCCGACGGCACCACCGTCATCCTCGGCCTGCCCGACGCGGACGTGACCGGGATCTTCAGTCCCGAAACGAACTACCTCCACCTCGACCTCGACGAGGCTCGACCCGATGAGCGAGGCGGAACCGACAGCGAATCCGACGGCGACCACACCCACGCCGTCGACAGCACCAACATGGAAGGTGTGCAGTCGTGAGACTCGAACGTGCGAACTCGAAGAAGCCGGTGAACTGGCTCTCCCTCCTCGGCCTGGTCCTCATCCCCATCATCGTGGCGGCCGGATTCATCCTCGCCACGTGGAAGAGCGGCGATCGTCTCGAGACCATCGAAGCCGCCATCGTCAACAACGACGACGGGGCGAAGGTCGACGGCAAGACCGTGCCGATCGGCCGGCAGCTGACCAGCGGCCTGGTGGGTGAGGACGAGAACAACATCCACTGGGTCATCACCGACGAAGAGGATGCGCAGAACGGGCTGTCCGACGGCACCTACGCCGCGAAGCTGACGATCCCCGAAGGCTTCTCCCGCGCTGTGACCTCGGTCGATGATGCGAAGTCGGCGACGCAGACGCAGCTCGACGTCGACGTGTCCGGGACCGCTCCCGCGCTGGACACGCAGATCTCCCGATCCATCGCCGAGGTGGCCCGGACGACGTTCAACACGCAGATGACCGAAACTTACCTCGACAACATCTACCTCGGCTTCAACAAGATGGGCGAGCAGATGAAGGACCTCGGCGACGCCGCCGGGGAACTCGACAAGGGTGCCGAAGGGCTCAAGGAAGGCACCGGACAATCCGCCGAGGGTGCCGGTGAGCTGTCTGAGGGCATGCAGCAGCTCAGTGACAACGGCGGCGAGCTCAAGTCCGGAGCCACGGAGCTGTCGAAGGGCGCCGGCGACCTGTCCAAGGGCGCCTCTGAGATGTCCGGGGGCTTGAACGAGCTCGACAAGAAGACCTCGAAGCTGCCCGAGAGCACGCAGAAGCTGGCCGACGGTTCCGGTGAGCTCTCCGACGGTGTCGACGAGTACACGAAGTCCATCGACGAGATCATCAAGGGCTTCGCCGGATCCGGTGACTCCGGTGAGGGCGACCTCGGTGACATTACGAAGGGCGGCAAGGAGCTCGAAAAGGGCGCCGAGGGTGTGTCGAAGGGAGCCTCCGGCCTCTCCGACGGACTGCACCAGTACCGTGACGGGCTGAAAGACGGTGCCGACAAAGCCGATCAGCTGGCCGGGACGAATCCCGATCTCGACGGGCTCGTGGCCGCCGGCATCATGACCGAGGGCGAGGCCGAGCAGGCACGGGCGCAGATGTGCCCGACCGGCACTCCCGACCAGGTCTGCCAGGGCATCGAACAGGCCTATGCTCAGGGGCTGCTGAACGGAACGTCGGGTGGGCTGAACAAGGCCGTCGACGGGCTCGAACAGGAGCAGGACGGCTCGTCCCTCCTCGACGGGTCCGATGAGCTGGCCGACGGCGCATCGGAACTCTCCGACGGGGTGACCAAGTTCGTCAAGGGACTCGAGGACGGCCTCGGTGACCTGATGAAGGGCATGGAGGACATCTCGAAGAACGCTCCGAAGCTGCTCGAGGCCTCGCAGGGTCTGCGCGACGGAGCAGCCGGAGTCGCCGACGGAAACCAGCAGCTCGCCGACGGAATGCCGGCCCTGTCCAAGGGCATCGGCAAGGTCGCCGACGGTTCCTCGGAGCTCTCCGACGGTGCCGGTCAGCTCAGCGATGGGCTGAGCGAATACAGCACCGGCGTCGGCAAATACACCGACGGCGTCTCCGAAGCCGCGACCGGCACCTCAGAGCTGGCCGCCGGCCTCGACGAACTCGATGAGGGCACCGGCAAGTACGCGAAGGGTGTGAGCAAATTCGCCGACGGCGTCAAGGACGGCGCCGACGAAGTGCCGTCCTACACGGCACCGGAGCGTGATCGCTTGGCCAAGGTCGCCTCGGCGAATATCGAATCCCCTGACACGGACAGTGTGACGAATGTGCTGGCGGGATCGACGATCGCCCTGCTCATCATGCTCGCCCTGTGGATCGGCGGACTCGTCACCTACACGGTGCTCAAACCGATCCCGGCGTGGGCACTGCTGTCGACGAAGTCTTCGCTGGCCGTGTGGGCGCGCGGACTGCTGCCCGGCCTCGTCGTCGGCGTGCTGCAGGCGCTCGTGCTCTCGATCCTCGCGGTCACCGTGATGGACATCGACGCGATCCAAGGCTTCGACATCGCAGTGCTCACATTCGTCTCGGCGATCGTATTCATGATCCTGAACTTCGCCCTCGTGGCGTGGTTCGGGGGAGTGGGCAGGTTCCTGTCGGTCATCGCCGTGGTGCTGGCAGTGGCGGGCCGGACGATCGGTGCGGTGCCGCAGTTCTTCGACTTCGTGGCGCCGATCCTGCCGCTGACTCCGTCGATGAACGGCTTCGCAGCGATCGCTGCGGGCACCACCGGGCAGGCTGCCGCCTACGGAGGACTGCTCGCCTGGGCGGTCATCGGCATCGTGATGTCGCTGCTGGCCATCGTCCGCGCACGGACCACGAAGCCCGAAGCCGCCCTCGAAATGGCGTAGCCGCGCTTCGTGGCCGCGGCGCCACGTGTCCGACCCGGCGCCACGCATCACGGCGCCTCTGCGAATAGCCCAGTCTGAGTTGAATAGCCCATGTTTGAAACAGGGCTATTCAACTCAGACTGGGCTGTTCGCGTTCGGTGGTCGGTGTCTGGAGCGCGGCGAAGACGTGCCGGGCTTCAGAGGAGGTCGAGGATCGCCTCGGCGGCGGCGTGCGAGTCGTTGAGCGTGGCCGCGTTCGTGCCCGGATTCGCGGCGATCGCCAGCCCCCACTGCTTCGACGACAGCTGGATCGACAGCGCGAATCGGCGCGGGTGGACGTTGCCTTCGACGTCGATCGTGCGATAGGGCCGAGGAGTGAGGGCGAGCCCGTTGAGGAACTTCTCCCGACCGTCGTCCAAGGTCAGGCGGGCCGGGGTGAGCTGGCCGCGCTCAAGCATTCCGTACAGCAGGACATCGGCGGCACGCGAGACGGAGTTCGTCGGTGAGGCGGCATCGATGACGACGCTGCCCGTGATCGCTCCGGCGGCCTGCGCCGAGGTGACCGTGAAGATCTCCGGCCGCGGTCGCTGCGCCTCAGCTGGGGACCCGAGCGCATCCCGGTTTTCTTCGATGCGCATATCGGGGCCGATGAAGGACACGATCCCCGCCTCGGCGAGGGCGATGAGTTCGGCGATCCGCTGCGGGGGAGGACCATCGCAGATGCCGGAGACGAAGCCCTCGAACCAGCCGAGGATCTCCATGTCGATGCTCACGCGGTCGATGTGACCGGCGACGATGAGGTCCTTGAGCAGCAGTCGGGACTGCCACAGCACGGTGAACAGCGCCTTCTCCGGGCTGCCGGTGGGACCGGCCAGGGAGCTGCGTAGGTCGGTGCGCAGGAAGTCGAGCATCCACTCGTGCAGGGACCCGGGCTCACCGGGTTCACGGCTGGTGAAGAGCTCACCTTCGAGCGGGTTGAGCAGGGTGTGCAGGGACATGCGGTCGGCGGGATCGGGCACGAGCGCCTCTTCGATCTCCGACCAGGCGAAGGCCTCGCGGGTGACGCGGCCGTGGCGGGAGGCCTCCTCGGTGGTCGTGGCACTGGCCGATCGTGAAACGCTGGTCGAAGTGCCTGTCGCGCCGACTGTCCCTGTCGCGCCGGCTCCGTCCCCGGCACGAGCGGTCGCGGCAGCCCCGGCCTCGGCAACACCGGCATCGCCCGCCTGCTGCGGGTGGGTCTCCTGCCAGGTGCGGCGGGTCAGGTGGCGCGAGACCGCCTCGCCGATGGCCTCGCGCAGCTGGCCGGGATCATCGGTGAACGCTTCGGGACGGACCTGGGAGAGCGTGTGATAGTACGCCAGGCGCAGGTCGGCGAGGATGAGCGGCCACAGCTGATCATTGAATCGGGCACCGGCCTTGCGTTCTCCGCCGAGGTCCTCGATCCCGGCGAGCAGAGCGATATTGTCCTTCGTGAAATACCGCAGGGGCCAGTCCCGCCGAGGATGTTCATGACAGATCGGTTTGCTGCGGTACGGGATTCCGCGTCGTGACCCCAGTGCCAGCCGCGGTTCGTCACCGCTGGGCACATACCGCAGCAGTCCGCCGGGCTGCGCCTCATAGCGGCCACCGCGCTCATGAGTGAACAGGGTCTGCAGGTCGAAGTAGTTGAGCCCCATGCCACGGACGATGACCCGCTCACCGGGGGCCACCTCGGTGACGGGGGTTTCCGCGGGCAGACCCTGCGGCAGGTACAGGCCGCCGCCCAGTTCGGCGAACGCGGCGAGCCGGGCGCGCTCCTCCGGCTGGGCGCTGGGGATGTGACCGACGGCGAGGACGACGGCGCTGGCGACGATCGTCGTGCCGTTCTGGCAGCGCACGAGCTGCTCGGGGACGGTGGCCCGTGACCCTTGCGAAGCCGGATCGGGGAGATCCATGGTGGGCAGGTCGATGACGGATTCGGCCTTCGTCGGGTGCTCGACGATCTCGACGAAGGCCGGTGCGCTCGCGCGGATGCGCTTATACGCATCGCGGAGGTAGCGGCCGTAGAGGCTGCGGCTGGGGAAGGTCGAGTGCAGCGGTTCGGTGCCGCCGTTGTCCAGGTACCACTCGGCCATGGACGGCCCGGCCGGTGCTTCGTCCGGGCCGAGGAAAGTGCAGCTGGAGTCGGGGAAGACGGTCTGTTCGGCGATGGTGGTGTTCATCAGCAGAGACTCGGGCTGGTCGGTGCGCCACACGATTCCCGCTCCGGGCGGATACGGGTCGATGAGGTGGATGCTCAGCGCGGTCTCGGTGGTGCCGGCGAAGCGCTTCGCCGCCAGCGCCACGAGCCTCTCAAGAACCGTGAGACCCCGCGGTCCGACACCGACGATCGCGACCGCGGGGACGGGAGTCTGTCGGTCCTGACTCACCCCTGCTCGCCGGTTCCGCCGTTGGGTCCGGGGTAGCCGGGGAAGTCGTCACCGGGCTCGTAGCCCTTCGGGTAGCACTTGCCTTCGGCGTTGGGCTCACCCGGCGTCGTCGTTTCGGTGGCGTCCGCCTCGGCGCCGGCCTCATCCGTGGATCCATCCGCGGAATCGGCCGGTTCCTCGGTGGCGGTGTCTTCCGAACCGTTCTCGGTCGAGTCCGCACTGTCTCCCGACTCCTGGGACGTGCTGCCGTCGTTCGTCGGCTGCGGGGTCTCCTCGCCGTCGGATGCACCCTTGACCTCGCCGAGGATCCACTTGTGGAGGACGTCGAAGTCGGGGTTGTAGGTGGGGGTGACGTCGTTGTTGATCTGCACCGAGGTGACATCGCCCTTCTGCATCATGAGGGCGAGTTCGATGAAGGCAGGAATCTCGTTCTGCGGGATCGACGTGGCGATGTTCCGCGTCGCCGAGTTCGCGAGCTTCGGATAGGCCGCGGCGATCTCCTGCGGGTCGACCTGCTCGAGCGTGGTCTTGAGCATCCGCTGCTGACGGCACATGCGGTCGTAGTTGTCGCTGCCTTCGCGGGAGCGGACGTACCAGAGCGCGTCCTTGCCCTTGAGCGTCTGCGGGCCCGGATCGACCCACCCGTAGACCTCGTTCTTCACCCCGGACAGTGACTTTCCGCCGCCCATCGGAATGGGACGTTCGACGTCGATCTGCACTCCGCCGATGGCGTCGACGACGTCTTCGAATCCGGCCATGTCGACCGATGCCCAATAGTCGAGGTTGAGGCCCAAGGAGCCTTCGACGGCCTGCATCGTCGTCCACATGCCCGGTTCGAGCCCGTGCGCATTGCCGATCTGGTCGGGATTCTGCTCACCCCACTGCCACACGGCGTTGATGAGGTCCTCGGACGAGTCGCCGGAGGGTCGAAATCCATCTGGCCAGGCCTTTTCGAGTTCGCTGCCTTCGGGGAAGATCGGGAACGCGAGATTGCGGGGCACGGAGATGAGCGCGGCATTGCCGGTCTTCGTGTCGATGGAGGCCACGAGCATCGTATCGGGACGTGTGCCCTCGCGGTCCTCGCCGTTGTCACGGCCCATGAGGAAGACGTTGATGTAGGGCTTGTCCGCCCAGAGGTCTTCGGCGCTGTGGGCCTTACCGGTGCTGTCGCCGAAGAGGCTGGCCACCGTGTCGGACTGGACGCGGGCGAAGACGGAGCCGACGCCCAGCGGGATGCCGATGATGAGCGCCAGGGAGACGACGAGGACGCCGGCCAGCTTGTTCTGCCAGGGCCGGTATCGGTGTCCGCGGCGCAGCCCGAGGTGGGACACGACCATCACGAGGATCCAGATCACGGCCACGAGCACGGCGGCGATGGCGAGGAAGTTCAGCAGCGAGGGGCTGGCGATGATCGTGGCGATCGCGCGCACGGGTCCCTTGACCAGCAGGTAGACCAGCCCGACGAGCAGAGTGAGGACGAAGAGCCCGAACGCGATGAGTCCGGCGGGCCGGAAGCGTGTGCGCAGCAGTCCGACTCCGGGCAGGAGGGTGCTCAGTGACGTCCAGCCGACGAGGCTGGGAAACGTCTCACCGAGGCGGGAAGAATGGCGGCGAGCCCGTCCGGGTCCGTGACTGCGGGATTCGGCTGCGTGTCGTTCACGGGCATCGCGGCGCGTCGTCGGAGCGGAGTCGGTGACGTCGCCCGGGTGGTCGAATTCCCGGGGATCCCCCGCCGAGGCGGCCGATTCGTCCTGTGCGAATGTGCGTGGGGCATCGTGGACCGAACCATGCGGTGAGCCGGTGGTCGGATCGTCCTGGGTGTTCGAGCTTGCTGCGGCGGCCACCCCGGCCGCTGACGCTCCGCTGGCAGCGGCCGCGCGCAGCATGCGGGCTTCGCGTCGCGTACGCGGAGCGACCGGGCGTGGCGGCGGGGCATGCGGTGACCGCGACGAGGCACCCTGACCACGAGTGCTGTCGCCGAGCCGATTGTCCGCCGGATCGCCGGATGAGCGGGAGCCCGAGCGGAACGAATAGTCGGATCGTGGATCGGTCGACCGGTCGGAGTTCTGGTTCGAGCGCTGAGGCTGCGACGCCCGAGAATTCTGCTGCGGCGAATTCGACTGCGGCGTCGAGTCGCTCTCACTGGCGGCGGTGTCGCCGCGGAACCTGGGGCGAGAGGAGGCGCGGAGCCGACGACCTGATGTCTGGGAATCGGGGTCGTTCCCCTGCGGTCCGCGCTTGTCAGGGGGAAACTCTGGCAAGTTGTCTACTCCTCAAAAACTGTCTTCTCGTGCAGTACGGCCCGCTCGCCGTTCTCGTTTCCGGCGCAGGGCACACCGCGGCCATCGGTATTCCGACCGGTGTCGCTGCGAGGATCCGAGACCAGACCGCAAAGCACATCACGCCGATTTTACGCCTGGACATTGATGAATGCTGGAATTCCGGTGTGGGGGAGCGGTGCAAAGGGGGCGTTCGGCCCGGATTCGTGCCCGTCACGGCTGGACACGACTATGACGAAGCCCACTCTCGGAAGCCGCGCTTTGCCCTGGATGGCTCCTTTCCCTTAGGCTGTATCCCGTAGTGCTGGAGGGTCTGTCGCCGGGCATTTCGCCGGAGCGGATCGCCGCATTGCAGATGGAGTCGTGGCTGAGCGGCCGAAAGCGTCACCCTGCTAAGGTGAAGTCCTCCAATAGGGGGACCGTGGGTTCAAATCCCACCGGCTCCGCAGAACGGGAAACCCCCGCGTACCGCTGGAACAAGCGGACCGCGGGGGTTTTCTGATCCCGCCATTTCCACTCATGAGCGGCTTCAAAATGCATGTGTGGTGATCTGGATCAGGGCGCATGAATTTTGAAGCCGCGAGTGCCGAGAACTGTGTTCGTCTCGACTTATGTTCGATGTAGTGAAAGTTCACCTGTTCGGGGTACGGTGATCGGCGTCCGCCCCGCGCCACCGGAGCTCACCAGCAGAGATGCTGCTCCGGCGACTACTGAGGAGAACTCCCATCGCTATGCCCCTGATCCGCAGGGCAGCTCTGTCCGCTGCCGCCGCCGCTCTGGCGCTGACCCTGACCGCCTGCACATCCGGAGACGATGCAGAGGACCCGAACCCCGAGGGCACTGAGACCCAAGGAGCCGGCCAGGAGTCCGGCGAGGCCGCAGGATCGACCGAAGACACCGGATCCGCCGAGGCGGCCGGCCTCGATCCGAATGATCTTCCCGATCCCGTCGCCTCCCAGGAGATCCCCGCGACTGTCGAGGGCGATGACACGGCCACGATGACTGTCGCGCTGTTCCCGCTGAAGCGTCAGGGCGAAACTGTCGTGGCGCAGTTCGCGTTCACCGTGAACTCGGACAAGGCAGACGAGGATGATGACGGCGACGATCTCTATGGCTACCTCGGCGATGCAAGTTGGACTCCGTTCCTCGTCGACTCGCAGAATCTGCGCAAGCACCATGTGCTCAAGTACACCGTCGATCGAGCGCAGACCGGGTATCAGAGTACGACGTTCAAACCCGGCCAGACCCACTACGCATTCGCTGTCTTCGCGGCCCCGCCGCCGGATGTGAACGAGGTCGAGGTCTCCGTCGTCGACGGAATGAACCTCGTCACCGGAGTGACGATCTCGTGAGGTCCGCAGTCTCCGGTCCTGCAGCGGTGATCCTTGCTGCCGGCATTGTCATCGCCGGCCCACCCGCATTCGCGTTCGCAGACTCCGTGACTCCGCAGGACATCGCCGACCGAGATGCCCCGACGCCGGATGACTTCACCGATCCCGACCAGTCGCAGATCGACGAGAGCATCGTCGAACTCGAACCGGGGATCCATGACCTGGAGAAGGGAATCGAAGACGTCGAAACGACGAAGGCCAGCGGCGGCGACACCGTGGTCACGCTCGACACAGACATCCTCTTCGACTTCGACTCGTCCGAACTGAGCGACGCCGCGATGAAGAAGATCAAAGACCTCGTCACGGACCTGCCGACCGACTCCGAGATCACTGTCGGCGGGCATACGGACTCCAATGGCGACGACGACTACAACAAGAAGCTCTCCGAAGACCGCGCGAAGGCCGTCGCCGAGGTGCTCACCTCCGAGAACTCGGACCTCGACGTGACTGCGAAGGGATTCGGCGAGTCCGACCCCGTTGCGTCGAATGAGAAGGGCGGCAAGGACGACCCCGAAGGTCGGGCGAAGAACCGCCGCGTCGAAATCCGCTACGAAGACTGAGCCCGTCCCCAGCCCGACGATCCGTTCCCTGCTGGCTCCACCGTCGGTGACACCCGGGAGCGGCGGCACGAGCGCTGCTGTACCCGCAGATGAGAACTGAGAACCCGCAGACGAGAACGGAGGAACGGTCAAGGAACTGCAGGGCCGATGACTGATCGAACGGTAGTCTGCTGGGTAAGGGCCGTGGTCGACGCCGACACGATCGGCCGCAGAGGAGGAGCGCACAATGACGAACGAACCCGACCGAATCTCTTTCGATGACCTTGTCTCTGCCATCCAAGCGAAGCTCGTGGCCGCCGGCGCTTCGCCTTCGGTGGCCGAAGTGCTCGCGACCAACTGCGCCACCTGCGAACGCGACGGCACTCTCAGCCACGGAGTCTTCCGCGTCGCCGGCTACCTCGATTCGCTGACCCGCGGCTGGGCGGACGGGGCCGCGGAGCCGAACATCGACGTCGTCGGTCCCTCCTATATCCGCATCGACGGACGCAACGGCTTCGCCCAACCCGCACTCGCCGAGGCGCGCCCGACGATCGACGAGGCGCTTGCCGAGTCCGGCGTCGCCGTCATCGCCCTGCGCAGCACTCACCACTTCAGTGCTCTGTGGCCCGACCTCGAGTCCTTTGCCCGCGAGGGTCGGGTGGCGATGGGCATGATCGCCAGCGGCAAGCTCGCCGTCGTTCCCGAAGGGGCCACGCGCCCGGTCTTCAGCACCAACCCGTTCGGCTTCGCCACTCCCGTGGCTGGTGCGGACCCGATCGTATTCGACTTCTCCACGTCGTCGATGTCCCACGGGGACCTGCAGCTGCTGCGGGCCGAGGGCCGAGACGTTCCGGTCGGGACCGGGGTCGACTCGACCGGCGCGGACGCCACGGATCCCAACGCCATCCTCGACGGCGGTGGCATCCGCCCCATCGGCGGGCACAAGGGCGCCCTGCTGTCGTTCATGATCGAAACGCTGGCGGCCGGGCTGACCGGCGGTGCCTTCACCTACGAGATCGACGCGGAGGCCCCCGAAGGTGCCCACACCTTCCGCACCGGTCAGCTCTTCATCGTCATCGATCCCGAGCGCGGCGGCAATGACGCCTACCTGGGCCGAGTCCGCGAATTCGTCGAAATGCTCCGCGACGCGGGCATGGACCGTCAGCCCGGCGATCGTCGCTATGCCAACCGCGCCGAGGCGGCCGACCGAGGAATCCCCGTCACGGACACGATCCGCTCCCTGTTCGAATGACTCACCGGCCGGGCCACCGGAGCCACCGCTGGCTCACCGACCGGGCCACCGCGGGCTCACCGACCCGGCCACCGCGGGCTCACCGGCACCGCCCCTCAGCCGTGCATCCGCCACCACAGCAGCGCCACATGCAGTGCCGTGCGCGACTCCGCATCATCGAGCGAGACGCCGAGGCGGTTCTGCAGCTTCGTCATTCGTGCGTAGAGCGCGGGTCGGGACAGATACCCGGCCCGCGCCATCGCCGAGATGTTCCCGCCGTGGGCGAGGTGGAGCTCGAGGAAGTCGAGCAGACTCTCATCGGCAGGGGAGCGACGGTTCGCATCACTGCTGCTTTCTGCTGCGTTCGGGGAGCGGCCGGCGCCATCGCCGAGCAGGGGGCCGAGCTCGCCCTCGGCGAAGGCCCGCATTCGAGAGTCATCGGCGAAGAGGGAGAGCAAGCCGCGGAGCCGGACGTCGGAGGAGCGGTAGAACGAGCGCTCGCGCACGTCGAGCGTCGCTGCCACCTCGGCGACCTGCGATGCGGAGTCGAGCCCGGCGACCGCACCGCACAGTGATGCGCTGCCGCGCCCGACGCCGACCACCCAGCTGGCCGCATACTCCTCGACCTCGTTCAGAAGACCGGCGAGGAGCTGCTCGGCATCCGAGCCGCCAGACGTCCCCTGTCGACCCGACATCTCTGTTCCGCCCGACCGGCGCGAACGACGTCCGCCCGATCCGGTTCTGCTGCCGGCCGCAGCGAGGACGAACCCGAAGACTCCCGACTGCAGGCTCGTCACCAGACAGGCCGAGCCCACACGCGCCGCGGCGGCGACGACCTCCTGGGTCAGCCCGCGCTCCTGCAGCTGAACGCGCGTCGGATCGGTGTCGGTATCCCGGTCGAGGCGGACGACGACGGGAAGGAACTGCGTCCCGGGCGCCGGAGAGAACCCCAGTGACCGAGCGCGCTCGAGGGCCGCACGGTCGTCGAGACCGTCGGAATCCGAGATCTCCCTGATCAGACCGCTCTGCGCCTGCAGCAGCAGATCCAGTTCGTCCCGATCGGCCATGCGGGTCAGCGTCAGCGCCTCTCCGGCCCGTTCGATGACCTGATCGAGGGCTGCTCTCGACTCGGCCGGGCGGGGCACGACGAGCCGCCCCCACCGGCGTGCCCGCATCCCGACCGGCGTCTGCCGCCAATCCGCCGCGGCTTCCACACCGGGCTCGGTGCTCGCCCCGGTGACGAGGCCCGCCCACTTCTGTGCCAGTGTCGCCGAATCTCGCCCCGCATGGGCGAGCACCCGGTGCGCGACGTCCTCGAGGATCACCGGAGTCCCCAGCAGCTCGGCCGTGCGGTCGACGATCGTCTGCGCCCCGGCCCGATACAGGCTCAGCTGGGTGTACGTCTCGTGGATCTCGCGGGCATGTTCGAGCTGGGAGATCTGCTGTGCGAGGAGACGTCGATGGGCAAACTCCGTGATCTTCACGAACTTGACCCGGTGCGGGAGCACCACGACGGGCAGATCCCTCGCCGAGGCGGCCTCCCGCACGATCATGCCCGCCGCCTCGTCGAAGGCCGAGCCCTCGTCGACGAGTTCGATGATCGTGCCCGCCGCTGCCGCCCGCTCGAGCTGGTCGAGGAACTCGGTCACCGCCTCGGGGCGGTGGCGAAAGGCCGTGGCCGTGGTGAGCACGAGCTCCCCACCTTCGAGGAACCGTTCGACATATTCGGAATCGGCGATGTGGACCCAGCGGATCGCCCGATCGAGACGTGCGTCGCCGGCGATCACCGCAGGCTCCGCAGCCCTGATCTCCTCGAATTCGAGCAGACCGGCGATGCTCAGAGACGGCCCACCCGAATCCTTCGCAGTATCCATTGACACAGTGTAAAGCCTGAGCAGAATATTCTGACACTCTGACGCTGTTGGGATCGGCGGTGCCGACCGAGGATGGACTCAACCGACGTACCGACGACGCAGAAGGACACCACATGGCAACGCTGACCCATTGGATCAACGGACAGACCGTCACCGCGGACACGGACACCCGCCTCGGCGACATCACGAACCCTGCCACCGGAGTCGTCAGTGGCCAGGTGGCACTGGGCTCGAAGGCGACCGTGGAATCGGCGATCGCCGCGGCCTCGGCCGCCTTCCCCGCCTGGCGCGACACATCCCTGGCCAAGCGGACCGCTGTCCTCTTCAACTTCCGCGAGCTGCTCAATGCGCGCAAGCAGGAGCTGGCCGAGATCATCACCGCCGAACACGGCAAGGTCGTCTCCGACGCCCTCGGCGAGGTCGCCCGCGGTCAGGAGGTCGTCGAATTCGCCTGCGGCATCGCCGGCCACCTGCGCGGCGGTCACACGGAGAACGCCTCGACGAACATCGACGTCCACTCCCTGCGCCAGCCGATCGGCGTCTCCGCGATCATCTCGCCCTTCAACTTCCCGGCCATGGTCCCGATGTGGTTCTTCCCCGTCGCGATCGCGACCGGCAACACCGTCGTGCTCAAGCCCTCCGAGAAGGACCCGACAGCGGCGAACTGGCTGGCCGAACTGTGGAAGGAAGCCGGTCTGCCCGACGGCGTGTTCAACGTCGTCCACGGCGACAAGGAAGCCGTCGACACGATCCTGGGCAGCCCCGACGTCGCCTCGGTGTCCTTCGTCGGATCGACCCCGATCGCGAAGTACGTCTACGAGAACGGCACGGCCGCCGGCAAACGCGTCCAGGCGCTCGGCGGAGCGAAGAACCACATGCTCGTCCTGCCCGATGCAGACCTCGACCTCGCCGCCGACGCCGCCGTCAACGCGGGCTACGGAGCGGCCGGTGAGCGCTGCATGGCGATCTCCGTGGTCGTCGCCGTCGACTCCATCGCCGACGAACTCGTGGCGAAGATCGCCGAGCGCACCACGACTCTGCGCGTGGGCGACGGGGCGACCGAGCCGGACATGGGACCGCTCGTCACCGCGGCCCACCGCGATAAGGTCGCCGGCTACATCGATGCCGGCGCGGAGGCGGGGGCAACGGTCGTCCTCGACGGTCGGGAGAACGTCCCGGCCGAGGGGTTCTTCCTCAACCCGACTCTGTTCGACGACGTCACCCCGGACATGTCGATCTATCGCGATGAGATCTTCGGCCCCGTGCTCTGCGTCGTCCGCGTCCCCGGCTACGACGAAGGCCTCGAGCTCATCAACGCCAACCCGTACGGCAACGGCACCGCGATCTTCACCAACGACGGGGGAGCGGCTCGCCGCTACGAGAACGAAGTCGAGGTCGGCATGGTCGGCATCAACGTCCCGATCCCCGTGCCCGTGGGCTACTACTCCTTCGGCGGGTGGAAGAACTCGCTGTTCGGCGACACCCACGCCTACGGCGACGAAGGCGTCCACTTCTTCACCCGCGGAAAAGTCGTGACCTCACGCTGGCTCGACCCCAGCCACGGCGGACTCAACCTCGGGTTCCCGACCAACGACTGAACAGACCACCATGGACGTCCGCCCCGATCACGGGGCGGGCGTTCACGCAACGATGCACCGCCTCGGCGAAGGAGCAGCCATGACCACTACCGCGGATTCCCCGCTCACCGAATCGCACCGCGACGCTGATCGCACCGGCGCCGACAGGATCGGCCCTGACCGTATCGAGACCGGGCGACGTGCCCATGGACTCGACCGTGCGCACGTCTTCCACTCCTGGCAGGCACAGGGACCGTTCGACCCGATGACGGTCATCGACGCTGCAGGCTCCTATGTCTGGGACGGTGAGGGCCGAAAGCTGCTCGACATGTCATCGCAGCTGGTCAACACCAATATCGGCCACCAGCACCCGGCCGTCGTCGCCGCCATCCAGGAACAGGCGGGCTGGCTGTGCACGATCGCGCCGCAGCACGTCAACGATGCCCGCTCCGAGGCGGCCCGACTCATCGCCGAACGCACCCCGGGCGACCTCGACCACGTGTTCTTCACGAACGGGGGAGCCGACGCCAACGAGCACGCGATCCGGATGGCCCGGCTGCACACGGGGCGGTCGAAGGTGCTTTCGGCCTACCGCAGCTACCACGGCGGCACGCAGCTGGCCGTCAACGTCACCGGGGATCCTCGCCGGTTCGCCAACGACTACTCCGCTGAGGGCATCGTTCACTTCATGCCCGCCTACCCGTATCGGTCGTACTTCAACTCGACGTCCGAGGCCGAGGAAACGCAGCGGGCGCTGGCCCACCTCGAAGACATGATCACCCTCGAAGGGCCCGGCAACATCGCCGCACTCATCCTCGAGACCGTGCCGGGCACCGCAGGGATCTACGCCCCGCCGGCCGGCTACCTCGCCGGGGTGCGCGAGCTGACGGCGAAGTACGGGATCGTCTTCATCGCCGATGAAGTGATGGCCGGCTTCGGCCGCACCGGTCGCTGGTTCGCCCTCGACCACTGGGACGTCACCCCAGACCTCATCACCTTCGCCAAAGGTGTGAACTCCGGGTACGTTCCGCTCGGCGGGGTCGCCATCTCGGACGCGATCTTCGAGACCTTCCGCGACCGTGCCTACCCGGGCGGACTGACCTATTCGGGACATCCGCTCGCCTGTGCGGCTGCTGTTGCGACGATCACCGCCATGGAGGACGAAGGCATGATCGCCAACGCGGACCGCCTCGGCGAGGACATCATCGGCCCAAGTCTGCGGGAGATGGCGCAGCGCCACCCTGCGGTCGGGGATGTGCGGGGGATGGGCTGCTTCTGGGCGGTCGAGCTCGTGAAGGATCGGACGACGAAGGAGCCGCTGGCAGCCTACGGCGGCAGCTCGCCGGAGATGAACGAGGTCATCGCAGCGCTCAAGGCCGAAGGCGTGCTGCCGTTCGCGAACTTCAACCGGATCCATGTCGTGCCGCCGCTCAACACCCCGGATGAGGATGTCAGGTTCGGCCTCGCCGCCCTGGATCGGGCACTCGACGTCGCGGATCGGTCCGTCACGGAGCGGATTCGTCACGCGTGACCGAGGCGTCGCCTCGGCGAGGGAATGGCTGTGTTCGGGCCCCGTTCGCAATGTGAGTGCTATTGCACTCTCAGCCGGGCGGGGCCCGTTTGCGCACGTCAGAAGTGAACAAAAGGTGAATGAGGTGGAGTCGGGTCGAATTGCGGGTGAAGAACAGTTGAATCTGTGGGTAGACTTCTGCGGGATAGTGATTGCTGGCCGTCAGCTGCATCATCCACGGTCCGAATAGTGTCTACACCCAAGGTCGATTAGTGGAAATCATCTTCGTCGTCGTGCTCGTCATCGCACTGGCGCTGTTCTTCGACTTCACCAATGGCTTTCACGATACGGCCAATGCCATGGCCACCCCGATCGCGACCGGGGCCATCAAACCCAAGACCGCGGTCACGCTCGCTGCGATCCTCAATCTCGTCGGCGCCTTCCTCTCCACCGAGGTGGCCAAGACCATCTCCGGCGGCATCATCAAAGAAGGCGGCGGGGGAGTCCAGATCACTCCCGACTTCATCCTCGCCGGTCTCATCGGCGCCATCATCTGGAACATGGCGACGTGGCGCTTCGGCCTTCCGTCCTCCTCGTCCCATGCACTCTTCGGCGGCCTCATCGGTGCGGCCATCGTCGGTGCCGGACTCAACTCCGTCGACTACGGAGTGTTCCTGTCGAAGGTCGTCATCCCGGCTCTGGCGGCTCCGCTCATCGCCGGCTTCAGCGCCTACCTGTGCACGAAGATCGCCTATGCGATCACTCGTCGCAACGAGGAGGGCAAGACCGCTCGCCGTGCACCGTTCAAATACGGACAGATCTTCTCGTCCTCGCTGGTGGCGCTCGCCCACGGAACGAACGATGCGCAGAAGACGATGGGCGTCATCACCCTCGTCCTCGTCTCTGCGAACCTTCAGGAGCACGGCACCGGTCCGCACATCTGGGTGATCACGGCGTGTGCGCTGGCGATCGCGTTGGGCACCTACGTCGGCGGTTGGCGCATCATCGACACTCTCGGCACGAAGCTGACGACGGTCAAGGCCGCGCAGGGCCTGTCGGCCGAGACGTCGACGGCCGCGGCCATCCTCGCCTCCTCTCACCTCGGCTTCGCACTGTCGACGACGCAGGTTGCCTCCGGCTCGGTGCTCGGTTCGGGATTGGGACGTAAGGGCGCCGATGTCCAGTGGTCGACGGCCGGACGGATCGCCTCCGGTTGGCTGCTGACGATCCCGGCCGCCGCGATCGTCGGCGGACTGGCCGCCGGCATCGCTCATCTGGGCACGATCGGCGTCGTCATCGACACGGCCATCGCCGTCGTCGTGGTGCTGTGGATCTATCTCAGCTCCCGTCAGGTCGAGGAGACGGACATCTCGAACTTCGACACCGTGGGTGAAGCCGTCAACATTCGCGGTCGCAAGCGGAAGCTGCGCAAGGACCGCAACCGCAAACGCGCTCAGGAGAAGCGGGAGGCCCGCTACGAAGCCTGGGCAGAGAAGCAGGCGGCCAAAGAGAAGCGCCGGGCACACCGTCACGCCAAGAAGAACGGGGCGGTTCCCGTCGAGGCGACGACAGGATCGTCGACCGGCTCGACGACCGGTTCGGCGTCCGGATCGAGGTCCGGAGCCGATTCGGGGCGTGCATCGAACACCGGAGCCGATTCGAGTCGGGCCGATGCGAGCGATCAGGGAGACGCGAAATGATCGAATGGAGTTCCTTCGCCATCGTGGCTGCCGCGACATGGGTCTCGGCCATCATCGTCATCACGCTGTTCTCCGTTGCCGTGCGCATGCGCGCGACACATCTCGACCGGGTCGACGAGGGCCGCAGCAGCTCAGGGCTGCAGGTCGCCTACTGGACGGTCTTCGGAGTCTGCGGAGCAGTCGTGCTGCTCGGCGTCTATCTCATCGTCCCGGCTCTCCACGGCGCCTGACGACTCGGACGGCGGTCGCTTGCCGTCGGCCAGCACCTGCCGTCGACCGCTGCCTGCCGTCGGCACCCGCTCTGGGTGACCATCACCCACCGGCAGCGTCACGTCCACCCTTCAGCGCGCCATCACCCACCCTTAGCTGCCGTGCCTACACCTGCAACGGTGCGACGTGACGCTGCGACGACGTTCTGCTCCCGCCGGTGCTCAGCGACAGCAACGGTGAGAGATGCCCCGTGGTGAACAGGTGCCTATCTTCGTGCGTTGGGAGCAACGGCGACAGTCGGCACCAACGGTGAGGGGTGCAGGCCTCCCAACTGTCACGGTATACGACGATCCCCCAACCACCTCGGCGGCGGTTGGGGGATCGTCGGTGAACGAGCGGATCAGTCCGTCGGCAGATCAGCCAAGCGACTCAGCCAAACTAGTCAGCCCAGCGCATCAGCCAGACGGCTCAGACTAGCCACACAGTCAAGCAACTCAGCCGAACGACTCAGGCGAGGCCGAGGCGCTCGCGGAGGTTGTCGACCTCGGCGCGCAGTTCGGCCGGAACCGAATCGCCGAGCTCGGCGTACCATTCCTCGATGAGGCCGAGTTCGGTCTCCCACTCCTCGGGCTTGATGGCAAGAGCCTTGCGCAGCTGCTCGTCGGTGAAGTCGAGGCCTGCGGTGTCCAGGCCGCCTTCGACCGGGGTGAGGCCGAGCGGGGATTCCTGAGCATCGGCGGTGCCGGTGACGCGTTCGAAGACCCACTTGAGGACGCGTGAGTTCTCGGAGAATCCGGGCCACAGGAACGAGTTGTCGTCGTCGCGGCGGAACCAGTTGACGTAGAAGATCTTCGGCAGCTGGGCACCCTCGGTGTTGCCGATGTTGATCCAGTGCTGCAGGTAGTCACCGACGTTGTAGCCGATGAACGGACGCATCGCCATCGGGTCGCGGCGGACGACGCCGACGGCGCCGGTGGCAGCCGCGGTGGTCTCCGAGGAGAGCACCGAACCCATGAACACACCGTGCGTCCAGTCCTGGGTCTCGGTCACGAGCGGCATCGTGGTCTTGCGGCGACCGCCGAAGAGGATGGCCGAGATCGGCACACCGTTCGGGTTGGTCCACTCGGGAGCCAGGGTCGGCACGTTCGCGATCGGGGTGCAGAAACGCGAGTTCGGGTGAGCGGCGGGGGTATCGGACTCGGGAGTCCAGTCGTTGCCCCTCCAGTCGGTGAGGTGAGCGGGCGCCTCGTCGGTCTTGCCTTCCCACCACACGTCACCGTCGTCGGTCAGAGCGACGTTGGTGAAGATGTTGCCGCCTGCCTCGATGGCGCGCATCGCAGTCGGGTTCGTCGTGTAACCGGTGCCCGGGGCGACGCCGAAGAGCCCGAACTCGGGGTTGACGGCGTAGAGCTGGCCATCCTCACCGAAGCGCATCCACGCGATGTCGTCACCGAGGGTCTCGGCCTTCCACCCGGGAATGGTCGGTTCGATCATGGCGAGATTGGTCTTGCCGCAGGCCGAGGGGAACGCGGCGGCGACGTACTTGACGACGCCTTCGGGGTTCGTCAGCTTGAGGATGAGCATGTGCTCGGCCAGCCAGCCTTCGTCCCGGGCGATTGCGGAGGCGATGCGCAGCGCGTAGCACTTCTTGCCCAGCAGCGCGTTGCCGCCGTAGCCGGAGCCGAAGGACCAGATGGCGCGATCCTCGGGGAAGTGGGTGATGTACTTGGTGGTGTTGCAGGGCCAGGCGACATCGTCCTGTCCCTCTTCCAGCGGAGCGCCGACGGAGTGAACGCATTCGACGAACTTCGCGTCCTGGGCGTCGATCGCATCGAGGGCGTACTTGCCCGAGCGAGCCATGACGAGCATGGAGAGGACGACGTAGGCCGAATCGGTGACCTCGATGCCGAACATCGGCTGGTCCGCCTCGGCGTGGCCCATGACGAAGGGGATGACATACATGGTGCGTCCGCGCATCGCGCCTTCGAACAGCGGGTTGAGGGTTTCCTTCATCTCCGCGGGAGCGACCCAGTTGTTGAGCGGACCGGCGTCCTTCTCGTCTTCGGAGCAGATGTAGGTCCGACCCTCGACGCGGGCGACGTCCTCGGGGTCGGAGGCCGCGTAGTAGGAGTCCTTGGTGCCGTTGACACGCTGGATGGTGCCGGCCTCGACGAGCTTCTCGGCGATCTCGTTCTTCTGTGCTTCGGAACCATCGATCCAGACGATGTCGTCCGGGGTGGTCAGGGCGGCGATCCGGCTGACGAACGAGAGCACCGACTTGTTCTCGGTCGGTGCGTTCTTCAGCTGGTCAGCGACGACATCATGGTCGAGGACAGTCATGAGTGGTCTCCTGGTGGGTCGTGTGTGGGGTTTCGTCTGCGGCGGCTGGCGTCCGTCGAGCGGTTGGTACATCTCCACCGTAGGATGGGAGCAGAAGCGAAAAACGGGCGTTTCGGTCACTCGAAGATGTGCATTGGATCACAGTCAGCGGCCGAATGACGCGAAAGACGCAATTCACTGACGTGTTATTTCATTCGATTGACGTATCGTTTCAATGGTGATCGACCGCTGAAATCTGCGATTTCATCCCCTCTCGCCGAGGCGGCTCTGGCCTTGAGTGCGAATGTGGCGAAGCGCACGTGGAGACGATTTGAGCTTCGGTGAGGCGGGTGTGTATAGTTGTTCGAGTTGCAGGGCGAGAGTCCGGGCGACATGCGCCACTAGCTCAACGGATAGAGCATCTGACTACGGATCAGAAGGTTGGGGGTTCGAATCC
>OMJG01000713.1_pt1 | contig 23126 bp, 19 predicted proteins | sample 1646431 | NCBI WGS metagenome assembly OMJG01 (sample SAMN03771674, study PRJEB25209) | food metagenome | isolation source: Cotija cheese | place: Mexico:Jalisco,Michoacan | collected 2011-12-12
CTGGCCGAGACCTGCGACGCGGCCGTCGCCGTCGTGGGCGCGCGGGCCGCCACCTCCTACGGGCAGGACGTCGCCATCGAGATGGCACACGACCTGGCGAGGCCGGGAGGACGACGGGGATCCCAGCAGTGCTGGACGGTGGTCTCGGGAGGCGCCTACGGCATCGATGTCGCCGCTCACCGGGGGGCACTCACCGCGGGCGGACGCACGATCTGCGTCCAGGCCGGCGGTCTGGACGAGCTCTACCCGCGCGGCAACGGCGCGGTGCTCGCGAGAATCCTCGAGGAGGGGCTGCTGGTCTCCGAGTCCGCCCCGGGACGCCGCCCCACCAGGCCGGGTTTCCTGGCCCGCAACCGGGTCATCGCCGGTCTGACCGACGGCGTGGTGATCGTCGAGGCCGCCGCCAGATCGGGGGCGCTCAGCACCGCCAACTGGGCCGGCGACATGTACCGGGAGGTGCTGGCTGTGCCGGGCCCGGTGACCTCGAGCCGCTCGGTCGGCCCGCACGACCTCATCCGGAATCGGCGCGCCGAACTCGTCCGCGACGCCGACGACGTCCGGGAGGCTCTGGGGCCCATCCAGCCCGAGCTGCCCAGGGAGCCCGTCCCGGAGCATCCGACCGATGCACTGGGGCCCGAGACCCTGCGGGTGCACGAGGCGCTCCCGGCCCGCGGCGCGCTGGGTGTCGATGAGCTGTCACGGGCCGCCCTGGTGAGTCTCACGGACTGCCTGCTGGCCCTCCAGGAGCTCGAGGACCGGGGCATGGCGAGCTACGGGGCGGACGGCCGATGGTCGGTTCGCCTACGTAGGTGATGCGCCCGGGGGAGTCGATGGTATCGTTCTATGTGAACGTTAACGAGCCGCAAGGAGGCAGCCCATGACCACAGCTGACATCGATCCGGGACGTGCCCGGGATGTCATCGAGACCGGACGCGCCAGTCTGGGAATCGAGTTCGGATCGACCAACATCAAGGCCTGTCTCATCGGGCCGGACTACACCCCGCTGGCCAGCGGGAGTCACGCATGGGAGAACGAATTCGTCGATGGGCGGTGGACCTACTCCCTCGAGGCGGTGTGGGCGGGTCTGCAGGCCTGCTACGCCGATCTGATCACCGACGTCCAGCGTCTGTACGACGTCACCCCGACGTCCTTCCGTGCGATCGGCATCTCGGCGATGATGCACGGATACCTGGCCTTCGACGCGGCAGGCGACCTCCTGGTGCCGTTCCGGACCTGGCGCAACACGTCGACCGGCCCGGCCGCGGCCGAGCTGACCGAGGCGCTCGGGTTCAACATCCCGCAGCGCTGGTCGATCGCCCACCTCTACCAGGCGGTACTCGACGAGGAGCCGCACATCGGGCGGATCGCGGCGCTCAACACGCTGGCCGGCTACGTCCACCAGAAGCTCACCGGCAAGACGGTTCTCGGTGTCGGCGACGCCTCGGGAATGTTCCCGATCGATCCGGCGACCGGCGGCTACGACCAGCGGATGCTCGCCATCGTCGATCCGCTCATCGACGCCCGGGTGCCCGGCCTCAAGCTGGAGAAGCTGCTCCCCGACGTGCTGCCGGCCGGCGCGGCGGCGGGCGACCTGACCGCCGAGGGTGCCGCACTGCTCGATCCGACCGGGGCCCTGAAGGCCGGAGTGCCGTTCTGCCCGCCGGAGGGCGACGCCGGCACCGGGATGGTGGCCACCAACTCGGTCGCCAGGCGGACCGGCAACGTGTCGGTCGGCACCAGCGCCTTCGCGATGGTCGTCCTGGAGCACCCGCTGGAGCAGGTCCACGAGGAGATCGACGTCGTGACGACCCCCGCCGGCGACGCCGTGGCCATGGTGCACTGCAACAACGGGGCCAGCGAACTGTCGGCATGGGCCGGGCTCTTCGGACGCTTCGCCAAGGCCATCGGATCCGGGGTCGACCAGGACGGCGTCTTCGCCGCACTGCTCAACGAGGCGCTGGCCGGGAGGGCCGACGGCGGCGGTCTGCTGTCCTTCAACAACCTCGCCGGCGAGCCCGTGGCGGGCCTGCCCGACGGGCGCCCGATGGTGGTGCGCGCACCGGACAGCTCCTTCACCCTGGCCAACTTCATGCGCACCCAGGTCTATGCGGTGTTCTCCACGCTGAGCCTGGGAATGCGGATCCTGGATGCCGAGAAGGTGCAGGTCGACAGGCTGCTGGCCCACGGCGGGCTGTTCCGCACCGCGGGCCCCGCCCAGCGGATCCTGGCCGCGGCGCTGGGGGCTCCGGTCGCCGTCGGCGAGACCGCCGGAGAGGGCGGCCCCTGGGGCATGGCGCTCCTGGCGGCCTACCTCGGCGAGGCCGACTCCAAGAGCCTGGCGCAGTTCCTCGACCAGGAGGTGTTCGCCACGACCAGCACCAGCGTCATGGAGCCGGCACGGGCGGACGTCGACGGCTTCTCGGTCTATCTGGACCGCTACCGCCGGTCCCTGGAGCTGCAGAGGGTCGCACCCCAGGCCGTGCTGCCGGTCAACGGCTGAGGAACTCGAGTACCTGAGTCCCGCTGACGCAGCGTGGCCGGGCCCGATCGGGCCCGGCCACGCTGTTGTCGTCCCAGCTGTTGTTGCCGGCTCCTGATGTCTCGGTCTGGTGGAGCCTCAGGCGCGCGAGACGTCGAGTTCCATGGTCGCCCAGGACAGCGGGGGCAGCGTCAGCCGGGTGGTGTCCCCGTCGACCGCGACCCCGTCGAGGGCCCGCGGGCGGACGCGGTCGGGATGCTGCTCGTCGTTGACGGCGTAGCGGTCGGTGCCGTCGGGGACCGTGAGCACCTCGGCCCTGGCGACCCGGGCGGCGTCCAGGCCGCGCAGCGTCACCGAGACCTCGGCGTCCTCGGTCAGGCCCCTGTTGGCCAGGAAGAGGGCGAGGCGGCCGGTCTCCTCGTCCCAGGTGGCGGTGGCGTCGACCAGGTCGGCGTCCCCGAACTTCTCGGTCGGGAAGCGGTCCCCGGAGGTGGCCAGCCGGAGGATCTGTCCCCTGGCGCGATTGGCCATCTGGGCGAAGGGCCAGAAGATCGACTGGCGCCAGGCCGGTCCGCCCTCCTCGGAGCGGATCGGGGCGATCACGTTGACGAGCTGGGCCAGGTTGGCGATCCTCACCCGGTCCCCGTGGCGCAGCAGGGAGTTGAGCAGGGTGCCCACCACCACCGCGTCGGTGACGGAATAGGCGTCCTCGATGATCCGGGGGTGCTCGTGCCACCCGCCGCGCTCGGTGATGGCGTCGGGCATGTCCTCCCCGGGCCGTCTGGTGTACCAGACGTTCCACTCGTCGAAGGACAGGTTGATCCGCTTGTCGTGCTTGCCGGCCGCGCGGGTCGCATCGGCCGTCGCGACGACCGACTCGATGAAGTGATCCATGTCCAGTGCGGTGGCCAGGAAGCTGGCGACATCCCCGTCGGCCTCCTCGTAGTAGGCGTGCAGCGAGATGTTGTCGACGACGTCGTATGCGTGACCGAGCACGGTGCGCTCCCAGGTGCCGAAGGTCGGCATCCCCGAGTTCGAGGACCCGCACGCCACCAGCTCGATCGAGGGATCCACGAGCTTCATCGCCTTGCCGGCCTCGGCGGCCAGCCGGCCGTACTCGTCGGCGGTCTTGTGGCCGATCTGCCAGGGGCCGTCCATCTCATTGCCCAGGCACCAGAGCTTGATGCCGAAGGGGTCGGGTGCACCGTTGCGCCGGCGCAGGTCCGACAGGTAGGTGCCCCCCGGATGGTTCGCGTACTCCACCAGAGCCCGGGCGGCCTCCACCCCCCGGGTGCCCAGGTTGACCGCTTCCATGACCTCCACATCGGCCTGCCGGGCCCAGGCCGCGAACTCGTGCAGCCCGAAGGCGTTGGTCTCGATACTGTGCCATGCCCCGTCGATGCGACGGGGACGCTCGGCCACCGGCCCCACGCCGTCCTCCCACCGGTATCCCGAGACGAAATTGCCGCCGGGATAGCGCACGACCGACACGCCGAGCTCGCGCACCAGCTTCAGCACGTCACGCCGGAAGCCGTTCTGGTCGGCGGCCGGGTGACCGGGCTCGTAGATGCCGGAGTAGACGCACCGGCCCATGTGCTCGACGAAGGATCCGAACAGACGTCGGGGTACCGGCCCGACCGTGAAGTCGCGGTCGGCGGTGATCGTGGCCTTGGACATGGAGAACTCCTCTGAAGATCGGTGACGCCCCGGTGGTCAGCGCGGACCGGATGCGTGAGCCCTTCCGGTGGGCTCGATCCAGTATTACATCGTTATAGTCGTTTTGAGGTGTCATGGCGGAGCAGAGAGTCAAGACTTGAGCAGACAGCTCAAAAATGTGATAAAGCTCACGATGATTGCCCCTTGACCGGCCGCTCCACCCTGTGTCAGGATCAGGGCACACAGAACGGCGCCGCTCTGTGTGTCTTTTCATTACCACGATAGAATCACCGGTGATGCAGAGCGACGCACGGCGCGCTGACGACGAGGAGGTCGTTCCAGATGCACTTCACAGGCCGAGCCATGACTCGGCGAGGATTTCTTGGCGGGGGGATGGCGCTGGCCGCGACGGCCCTCGCCGGCTGCTCCAGCCCGGTGGGGGCCGGCCTCTTCGGCTCGCAGCTCGATCCGTCGACACTGGTCTTCTGGAACCTCTTCGCCGGGGGCGACGGCGCGAGGATGCAGGTCATGGAGGCCGGCTACGGGAAGACCTACGGACCCGGCTCCCTGCAGGCGACGACCTTCGCATGGGGCAACCCCTATTACACGAAGGTCACCCTGGCGACCGTCGGCAACAAGCCGCCGGACGTCGCGGTGTCCCACCTGACTCGCGCCAAGCCGCTCAGGGAAGGGGACATCATCGAGGACATCACCGACGCGGACCTGGCGTCTGTCGGGCTGTCCCCTCGGACTTCGCCACGAAGCCCTGGAAGGCCCAGGTCACCGGCGGTCGCACCGTCGCGATTCCCCTGGACACGCATCCCTTCGTGCTCTTCTTCAACTCCGAGGTCTGCAGGAAGGCCGGCCTCCTGGGAGCCGATGGAGATCTCAAGGAGCTCCAGGGGCTCGAGGACTTCGAGGCCGCGCTCAAGGCGATCAGCGCGGTGACCGGGGGAACGGCGATCACGGTTGCCAATGTGGGCGGTGAGACGGCCACACCTTGGCGGCTGTCCTGGACCCTGTACAACCAGCGCCAGGGAGCCACGCCGTTCATCTCGGGCGGTGGCACGAAGCTCACGGTCGATGAGGACCTGTTCGTCGACACTGTCACCAGGATCCAGAGCTGGGTGAGGAAGGGCTGGCTCAACAAGGGACTCGACTACGCCACCGCCCAGACCTACATGTTCACCGGCAAGGCGGGCATGTATCTGCAGGGCGAATGGGAGATCTCGACGGCCCAGTCCGTCAAGGGTCTGCACTTCGGCATGACGAGAATCCCCACCGTCTATGACAGGCCGGCCGCTCAGGCCGACTCCCACTGCTTCATCATCCCGCGCAAGAAGAGGACCGACGAGCAGCGTCACCAGGTGATGCTCTTCATCAAGAAGATGCTCGAGCAGAGCATGACCTGGGCGGAGGGGGGCCACATCCCCGCCTATCAGCCGGTCGCGAGAAGCACGGCCTATCGGGATCTGAGTCCTCAGTCGAACTACTCCTCGGCGGCAGACGTCGCGGTCTACGACGATCCGACCTGGTACGGCGGATCGGGGTCGACCTTCGAGAACATCGTGGGGGCTCAGCTCGGTCTGGCCCAGCAGCTCTCGGTGACTCCGCAGAGGGCACTGACCGTCATCAAGCAGCAACTCCGGGTGTACCTCGATACCGAGAGCCCCCTCTGAGCCGGATGTGAAGGTATCTCATCGTGTCCACAGTTTCTGTCAATTCAATGCGCACCGGGGTGCGGCGCTCGGAATCCCGCGCCACAGCGAAGCGTTCCGCGGCCCCCATCGGGAAGAAGGACGGACGGGCGGCGTGGCTCTTCCTGATTCCGTTCGGGATCTTCTACCTGGCCTTCCTTCTGGGGCCCACCCTCTACATGTTCGTGATGAGCTTCTTCAACACCTCGGCCGTGAGAACCGGTCTGGGAAGTTCGTGGGTCTCAAGAATTACGCCGAGATGTTCAGCAGGGCGGACTTCTGGGACGCCATGTGGCACACCGTGCTCTTCACGATCTACACGACGCCGCCGCTGGTCATCCTGGCCTTCGTCCTCGCCGTCCTGTCCAACCGGATGAGGCGCGGACAGTGGTTCTACCGGTTGGCGTTCTTCCTGCCGTACATCCTGCCTTCGGCGACGATCTCCCTCATCTGGGTGTTCATCTTCACTCCGGCCACCGGATTGTGGGCCTGGGTTCAGGAGCTGCTCGGCATGACGCCCGGCACGGGAATCCTGTCGGGGGAGCACACCGCGATGATCGGCATCGCGATCGCCACGGTCTGGTGGACTCTCGGATTCAACTTCGTGCTGTATCTGGCCGGGCTCCAGGAGATCCCGCGCGAGATCTACGAGGCCGCGGCGGTCGACGGCGCCACTGAGTGGCAGCAGATCCTCAGGATCACGATCCCTCTGCTGGGTAGGACCACGGGGCTGGTCCTTCTTCTTCAGATCATCGCGAGCCTCAAGATCTTCGATCAGGTCTATCTCATGACGAACGGCGGACCGGGCACCTCGACGCAGGTCGCACTCCAGCTCGTGACCGGGGTGGCCTTCACCGACAACCGGACGGGTGCCGCGTCGGCGGCCAGTGTCCTGGTGTTCATCCTGATCATGATTGTCGCCGGGGTGCGGCAGCTGGTGGGCCGGATCTCGGCCAGGAACGAGGCATGAGATGTCCACTTCAGTCATGACCCGGAAATCTCCGGTCACCAGTGCCGCCCCGCCGGCGTCGGCAGCCAGGGCACCGATGAGCACGCGGACCTTCAACGCGATCGCCCTGGTCGTCCTCATCGTCTTCGCCGTCATCTGGCTGATACCCAGCCTCTTCGCTCTCAAGACCTCGCTGACCGACAACGGCGTGGCAGCCCTCGGAGCCAGGGAGATCCTCAAGAACTGGAACCCGACCGTCCACTCGTTCGCATCGCTTCTGGGCGGTTCGGACATCTGGAACTGGTACCTGGCGAGCGGTATCACTTCGGTCCTGACGACGATTCTCACCGTCGTGTTCGCCTCGATGGCCGCCTTCTCGTTGTCGAGGCTGACCTTCCGCGGGTCGAACGTCGTCCTCACGATGATCCTGCTGGGGATCATGATCCCGGCTCAGGTACTCATCGTGCCGATCTTCCAGGAGTTGAACGCCATCGGCCTGCTGAACACCTACTGGTCGGTGATCTTCCCGCAGGTTCCGGCGGTCATCGCGGTGTTCATCTTCAAGCAGTTCTTCGACGGCATCCCGAAGGATTTCGAGGAGGCCGCCCGTATCGACGGGGCGAGCGTCTGGAAGGTGTACACGCGTGTCGTGATGCCCCTGTCGCGCCCGGTCATCGCGGCCGTGACAGTGCTCACCTTCGTCGGAGTGTGGAACAACCTGCTGCTGCCGCTGTATGTGCTGTCCAACCCGGGGTTGATGACCATCCCCGTGGGTCTGGCCACCACTCAGGGCAGTTATGGGCTGAGGTACGCCGACATCCAGGCCGGCGCGCTGCTGGCCGCGCTGCCACTGATCATCATCTACCTCATCTTCCAGCGGCAGATCGTCGAAGGGGTTGCCGGAAGCGGCCTCAAGGGCTGAGAGCGATCAGGTCATCGGGTCGTCGCGCGGGGAGCGGTGCTCTGGCGGGCGACGATCCGATGCGGCACGCGTATCGTCCGGACAGGCAAGGAGGCCCGGGTGATCCGCTCGGCGAGGCGGTCGAGCGCCCGTGCGGCGAACTCGTCCTTGTCGAAGCTCACCGTGGTGAGAGGCGGTGCCGCGAACTCCCCGTCGGCGATGTCGTCGAAGCCGGCGACCGAGATCCCCCGGGGCACCCGGATGCCTCGGCGCCACAGGGCGCTGATGGCCCCCAGCGCCAGGGAGTCGGTGAGGCAGAAGATGGCGTCCGGTAGAGGGAGGTCGTCGATGAACGAGTCGACGGCCCCGGCTCCTCCACGCGGCGTCCAGTCATCGCAGGCGATCTCCAGGCGGGGATCGGTCCGCAGCCCCGCATCCACCAGGGCCCTGCGATAGCCCTGGGTTCTCAGCGTCGCCGTGAACGCCGTCGACCTGTCCGGGGAGCCGAGCAGGGCGATGCGTCGATGGCCCAGCCCGATGAGGTGGCTGGTCATGTCGTAGGCCGCCGTCTCCGGGTCGACCCGCACCTGGTCGAAGGGCAGGTCCAGCACCTCCCCGATGAGGACGGTGGGCGGCAGGAGGGCGTCGGCGGACAGACTCAACTCGTCGGGGAAGACGGGGTTGAGGATGAGCCCGTCGACGAGCCTGGACAGGGCCCGGGACACCAGTTTCTGCTCTCGGTCCGGGCGTCCACGCGTCTCCTCGATCTGAACCCCCCAACCGCGGGAGTGGGCCGCCTCGACGAAGTGGTGGGCCACCTCCGCCGAGTACGGCGTCGCCAGATCGGGAAGGGCCAGGGCGATAACCCCGGACCTGCCGTTGCGCAGGCCCCTGGCGCTGAGATTCGGCACATAGTCCAGCTCGGCGAGGGCGGCGTCGACCCGACGCCGGGTCTCGGGGCGCACATAGACCTTCCCCGTGATGACATTCGAGACGGTCTTCGGGGAGACCCCGGCCCGGGCGGCGACGTCCCTCACCGTTGCTCTGCCGGGGCCCGGCGTACCGGTTGTGGCGGGAGGGCGTTCGTTCATCGCGGCGGGGCTCGTCCTTGTCTGGAGGTGTGGGCCAATCCTACGGCAGGGTCGGCAACCACACCCGCATCGTGCTGGGGCCGCGGTTGGCCCAGCGGTAGTACGGCACGAGCCTCAGAACCCGCGGCTCCCCTCGGCCCCCGGAGGGCCGATCTGGCCCGTAGGCGGAGGTGGCGAGGTCGTCGACCGGCACCCTCATCGCCCTCACCTCAGCGCCGTCGTCGGCGGCGACCGGAGCGGCGCCCGCATCGACGGCCACGGCGTCCAGGGCGAGGTCACCGGGAAGGTCGACCGACTCGGCGCACAGCACCAGCGGTCCCAACTCCACCGCCACACTTCCCCGGACGGCGTCGATCCTCGGATCGGGGAAGGTGAACCGCGGGGCCATCGGCAGGTCGAGCACCACGGTGCCGCCGGCCACCAGGCCGGACACGACGTGTGCCGGCGCCTCGGCGGTCCGCGTCTGGCCGCCGACCGTTACCGTCGCCCCGCCGGCCCATCGGGGTATCCGCAACGTCAACTGCCACGGCTCTGCGGGAGCCTGCTCCACCGTGACCGCGATCCGGCCGTCGTCGGGGTAGTGGGTGTCCACCCGGACCGTGACGCGTCCGCCGCCGGGCAGCGCGGTGCTGATCCGGCCGGCGGCGTACTGGAGGAGTTGGAGGCCGTCGGCCGAGGTGGTGGCCAGGTAGGCGCCCAGCTGGGCCAGGGTGCGCGACACATTGGTGGGGCAGCAGGAGACCTCGAACCAGGGCGCACGCAGCTGGGCCTCGGCTCGCGGGCTGGGGCGGTCGTCGGCCACCTCCTCGGCGCGGACCCGTTGGTGCAGCGGATTGGTGTAGAAGAAGGCCCGCCCGTCGAGCCGGGGGGAGGCGGCGACCACGTTGTACAGGGTGCGCTCGATGACGTCCGCCAGCGAGATATCGCCCGTCGCCAGGAGCAGCCGCCAGGCCACCATGACCGAGCCGATGCCGGCGCAGGTCTCGCAGTAGGCGCGGTCCGGCGGCAGTTCGAAGTCGTCGCCGAAGGCCTCGTCCTGGTGATGGGAGCCCATTCCACCGGTGAGGTAGGTGCGGCGGGCCAGAGCCGACCGGTACTGGCCCTCGACGATCCCCAGGAGTTCGGAGTCGCCGGTCTCCGCCGCGGCGTCGATCGCACCGGACGCCAGATACAGCGCCCGCACGGCGTGGCCGCGCAGGACCGAGGCCCGGCGGATCGGTGTGTCATCGAGGAAGTACCGTCGGCCGAACTCGATATCGGCGAGGGTGTGGTGGCCCCGGCGCTCCAGGAAGAGACGGGCCTGGTCGAGGTATCTGCGCTCCCCGGTGGCGCGGTACAGCTCGACCAGCGCGACCTCGATCTCGGGGTGGCCGCAGACCCTCTCCAGACCCCCGGGCCCGAAGGTCCGGCAGATGTGGTCGGCCGCGCGCAGGGCGTCGTGATGCCCGCTGCGCAGCCGGGCGACTCCGGCCTGGATGAGGTGTCCGTAGCAGTACAGCTCGTGGCCCCACTCCAGATCCGAGTAGCGGGGGCGCTGGCCGGGGCTGCCGAAACAGGTGTTGAGGTACCCGTCGTCGCACTGGGCGCCGGCCACCCGGGCGACGATCGAGTCGAAGAGCTCGGTGAGCGGTGACGAGTCGTCGTCGCCGATCTGCCAGGCCAGGGACTCGAGGAACTTGTAGACCTCGGAGTCGGCGAACTCCCGTCCCGTGCGGCAGCCGGCGATGGAGCCGTCGGCCACGGCGTCGAAGTTGTGGAGCCATCCGGTGCGCTCCTCCCACTCGGCGATGTGGGGGACGATGGCGTCGCGGTTGGTGGTCTGCATCCGGTGCCAGTACCCGTCTGTGATGTCGACATCGTGGATGCCGAGCGGGTGCAGGTCTCCGGATCCGGGCAGGACCGGGGTGCAGGTCGAGGTCATCATGCGAGTACTCATCCCTTCACCGCGCCGGAGGTGAAGCCCTGGATGTAGTAGCGCTGCAGGGCGAGGAAGAGGACGACGGCGGGCAGGGTGAGGACGACGACGCCGGCGGTCGTGGAGCCGTAGTCGATGACGCCCATCGTCTGCTGCCTCATGTTCACCAGGGCCAGTGGCAGGGGCGCCTTCTCGGTGCTCAGGAGGTACAGGGAGACCATGAAGTCGTTCCACGCCGCCAGGAAGGTGAACAGGCCCACGGTGACCAGGCCCGGCCTCACCGACGGCAGCATGACTCTGAGGAAGGCCGCGAAGGACCCGCAGCCGTCCATATAGGCGGCCTCCTCCAGCTCCCGTGGGATGGCCGCGAAGGAGTTGCGCATCATGAATATGGAGAAGGGCAGCTGGAAGAGGGTCAGCACCAGGGCCACGCCGATGAGGGAGTTCTGGAGGTGGAGCTGCTTCATCCACACCAGCAGGGGGATGAGCAGGGCGGCGTAGGGCACCATCATGACCGACAGCACGACGGTGAACAGCACGTTCTTGCCGACGAAGGTGAAGCGTGCGAAGGCGTATCCCCCGGTGGCCGCGACGATCAGGGTGAAGACGGTCGCCGAGACCGAGACGATGATGGAGTTCTTGAGGTAGACCGGAATGCCCAGTCCGTACTTGAGCATGGTGCCGTAGTTGCCGAGCCCGAATCCACTGGTCTGGGCGGTGCCCGGGTTGGGGGAGATCGAGCTCACCACGGCCCACACGAGCGGGAGGATGAAGACGATCGCCATGAGGGCGGTGACGGCGTAGTAGACGGTGCGTGAGGTGGCAGAGGGTTTCATGACGATCACTTCGAGTCGGAGTCGAAACGCATGGCTCGCAGTTGAACCAGGTTGATGATGACCAACGCCAGCAGGAGCAGCACCGACAGGGCCGCGGCCATGCCCAGGTCCTTACGGGTCTCGAAGGCGTCGCGGTAGATGAGCTGGACGATGGTCATCGTCGAGTTTCGCCGCCTCATAGACGTCGCCGGGGATGGCCTGGAGACCGACCATGGTGAGCAGCATGTAGTAGCCGGCGAATCGCCAGACCACCAGCAGGATGGTGGCCCACAGGGCTCCGTTCGGAGTGCCGAGAATCGATGCCCCCGCCTCGGTGGAGCCGATCTTCTCGAGAATCGAGTTGATCGGCCCGACCTGGGGTGAGTACAGGGCGTAGAAGAGCAGGGAGGCCGACGCGATGCCCAGCGCCGAGGGCACCAGGATGGCGGTGCGCAGGATGCTGTTCCAGTGACGCGACTCCTGGACCAGCAGCGCCAGCCCGTAGGCGATCGGCATCAGGATGACGGTGGTGAGCACGGTGTACTTGACGGTGAACCAGATCGACGTGCCCAGCAGCGGGTCACTGAAGACCTTGGTGAAGTTGTCGGGGAAGTTCACCCCCTGGGACCCGCCGAGCAGCGTCCACTGCGAACAGGCCATGATGATGACGACGATGATGGGGGCCACGAAGAGGATGAGCAGGACGGCCGCGGTGGGGGCCACGTAGGCCCATCCCTGGCGGTTCTGGCTTCTCGACGCCGTGCTGCCGGGCCGGCGCCCGGCGCCGGCCCGGGCCTTGGCCCGGTTCTTACTGGTGATGGTCAACGAACTCATAAGACGTGTCTCTCCCGAAAGGGCGGCGGTCATGGAACGGGGGATGATCCGACGGCCGCCACCGGCCCGATGCGGACTGCCCCCCTCAGCCTGCGAGTGCGGTCGTGATGGATGAGGAGCTGCCACGGACTGCCGGAGGCGTTGAAGGCCTCGTTGAAGTTGGTGGCGATCGGGGTCTGGCCGGTGCGCACCGTCTTGTTGGCGATCTGGGTCCGGGGGTCGGCCATGGTGTACCCGCTCTCCAGGACCTTGAGATTGGAGGCGGTGTCGTTGTTGTCGGCGAAGACGCTCTGCTGAGCCTTCTGGGTCATGAGCCAGGCCAGGAAGTTCCACGCCTGGGCGGGCTTCTTGCAGTCCTTGCTGATGCCGATCGCATCGCCTCCCAGGAAGGTCGAGGACCCTCCGGAGACGCCTGGGATGGGGGTCACGCCGATCTCGAACTTCGAGGTCTTGAACAGGGCGCTCACCGAGGTGGCCGGGTAGGGCATCACGCCGACCTTCCCGTTCTGGAAGGGGGCGGTCCAGGTGGCACCGGTCTCCTCCTTCGAGCCGGCGCCCAGGCCGTTGGACAGCTTGGCGAGGGTCGCGTAGGCCTCGTAGACGGACTTGGCCGCCGCATTGTCGAGCAGGGACTTGGTGCCGTCATCGCTGATGGCCTTCTGACCGCTGGCCCAGACGCTGGGCAGCAGCGTGAACACCAGGGCGCCGCCCGACTGGCCGGCCAGGTAGGAGCCCGCCACGTCCTTCTTGCCGAGCTTGGCGACGGCGGTGGCGTGGGCGAGGAACTCGGCGATCGTGGTGGGGCCCTTCTCGGGGTTCAGACCGGCCTCCTTGTAGAGGTCCTTGTTCCACACCATGACCGAGATGTCGGTGACGAAGGGGAGGGTGTACTCCTTGCCGTCGACCGTTCCGGCCTTGATGTGGCCGGTCTGGAGGTCGGCCTTGTCGGCCAGGCCGTCGATGTTCTTGGTGAGGTCGGTGAAGATGCCCTGCTGGCCCAGTACGGGATGCGCACGACGTCTCCGGCCAGGATGTCGGGCAGCGAGTCGGTCTGGACAGCGGCGCCGACCTTGCCCTCGACGTCGTCATTGGGCAGCAGGGAGAGCTTCACCTGGTTCTTGTGGGAGGCGTTGTAGGCCTTGACGGCATTGGTCGCCTGCTTCTCCAGAGGGGCGCGCGACCACATCGTGATGGTGGCGCCGTCATCGGTGCCGGTCGACGGGATGCTGGCGGCCGCCTTGGACTCGCCGCTGTCCCCGCAGCCGGTGAGGCCCAGGGCCAGGGCGGTCGTGGTGGCGGCCATCGCTCCGGTGAGCAGACGGCGCTGGCTGAAGGCATGAGTGGGGTCGGTCATCGCGGTACCTCTCGTCCTTGAGACTTGGGAGACGCGTCCCGATGACGTCGTCTCCGCCCAGCATCCCGAAAGGTACGAAATCCTTTTCTGAGAAGCTAGCACCGTTTCGCCGGAACCGTCAACAGGTCACGGAGAGTCTGTGTGGACTGCTAGTGTGACGCCGGTAATGAGGCGTACAAGAGGCACGGAGGTGGCGCAATGACAGCGAAGACTCGCGGCGCGACGCTCGGCGACGTCGCCAAGCTGGCCGGCGTGTCGATCGCCACGGCGTCCAAGGCGCTCAACGGCCGCGCTCAGGTGCGGGACTCCACTCGCGAGAAGGTTTTCAGGGCTGCTTCGGCGCTTGACTTCGTGCCGAACGCGCTTGCCCGGGGGCTGTTGTTCGGGCAGTCGGGAACGGTCGGCCTGCTCACATCGGATCTCGAGGGGCGATTCTCGCTGCCGATCATGATGGGGGCCGAGGACGCCTTCGGCGCGGGCTCGACCTCGGTCTTCCTCTGCGACGCCCGGGGAGACCCGATCCGGGAGCAGCACCAGCTCAAGGCGCTGCTGTCGCGGCAGGTCGACGGCCTGATCGTGGTGGGTGCCCGCCCCGATCCCCGGGAGCCGCTGTCGGGCGACGCCGGTGTGCCGGTGGTCTACGCGTATTCGCCGTCGACCGATCCGCAGGACTGCTCGGTGACCTCCGACAATGTGGAGTCGGGGCGTCTGGCCGCCGAGCATCTGGTGGCGATCGGACGGGGGAGGATCGGGATCATCACCGGCGACCCGAGCTACGGAGCCGCCCATGATCGCGTCGAGGGAGTTCTGGAGGCGCTGGCCCGGGCCGGGGCGACGCCGGTGGCAGAGCCGCTCTTCGGGTCGTGGAGCGAGGGCTGGGGCCGAGGTGCGGCACGGGCCCTGCTGGATCAGCATCCCGACGTGGACGGCGTCATCTGCGGATCCGACCAGATCGCGCGCGGGGCCGTGGACGCACTGCGGGAGGAGGGCAGGAGCATCCCGGGGGATGTCGCGGTGGTGGGCCATGACAACTGGGAGATCCTGTCCACCGGCTCGCGGCCTCCGTTGACCACGATCGACATGAATCTTCAGGAGCTCGGCCGCCGTGCCGCGAACCTGCTCTTCGACGCCATCGGGGGCAATCCGTCGCACGGCGTGGAGAAGTTGCCCTGCCGTCTGGTGGTGCGCGGGTCGACCCTCTCGACGGTGTGATTTCGAGGGTGTGATGAGGAGAGCGCAGACGCCGCGAGGCGCCCGGACCGTCAGAGGTCCGGGCGCCTCGCGGCGCATGGTCAGGCCGATGGAGCCAGGATCAGAGTCAGACTCCGGCCTTCTTGGCGTGGCTGGTGCCCTGGGCCTCGATCTCCTCGAGGGTGTGGCCGCGGGTCTCGGGGACCCGGAAGCGCACGAAGAGGACGCCGAGGATGCAGATCACGCCGAAGATGGCGAACACCGCCGCCTGCGGAATGGCCTCCGCCAGGATGGGGAAGAGCAGCCCCACCACGAAGGAGCCGATCCAGTTGAAGGAGGACGCCAGACCGGAGGCCCTTCCACGGATGGCCAGGGGGAAGACCTCTCCCACCAGCACCCACGTCAGGGGCGCCCAGGTGAAGGAGTAGAAGGCCACGTAGATGCACAGGAAGACCACGATGAGCATTCCCGGCGCGGTGGGCATGACGGCATGGATCAACGAGGGCAGCAGGAAGGAGAGCCCCATCACGGTGCCGCCGACGGTCAGCAGGGTCCGGCGATTGAACTTCTCGGCGATGGCGATGTACACCAGCGATCCCACCACGAGGATGATCCCGTTGATGATGGGCCAGAACAGGGCATCGGTGGCTGCGGAGTTGCCGGCCTTCCCGACGATCTGCGGGATGTAGTAGAAGATCGCGTTGGCGCCCTGGAACTGCTGGAAGGCGGCCACGCCGACACCTGCGATCACGAGGTAGCGGTACTTCGAGTTGAACAGGCTGGACCACGACGTCTTCTCGGCGGCCTGCTCCTCGATCTCGGCGGTCCTCTGGATGTCGGCGATCTCGGCGTCGATGTCCTCGGGCCTGCGGATGTAGCCCAGCACCCTCCGGGCCTGGGGGATGAGCCCCCTGCGCACCAGGTAGCGGGGCGACTCGGGGAGGTTCAGCACGCCGAGGAAGAGGATCAGCGCCGGCACGGCCGCCAGCGCGAGCATCAGTCGCCAGCCCCACGACGTGGGCAGGTCCTTGAGCAGGAAATCGACGACATACGAGATGAGCATGCCGGAGACGATCATCGTCTGATTGATGCCCGAGAGGCTGCCGCGCAGTCGCGCGGGTGCCATCTCGGACATGTAGGCCGGGACCAGCGCGGAGGCGGCCCCCACCGCGAGCCCGAGGATGATGCGGGCGCAGATCAGGAAGACCAGCCCGTTGTAGGGCGATACTCCCGAGAGGATCGAGCCGACCACGAAGACCAGGGCGGAGATGAGGATCATCCGGCGCCGTCCGAGTCGATCGGCGAGTTGTCCGGCCAGAGCTCCGCCGAAGATCGCCCCGAACATCACCGAGGAGGTGGCCGCACCGGCCGCGAAACTGTCCGGTGGGATGCTCGGCCAGTCGACCTGGAGGAAGGGAAGGGCGCCGGTCATGACGCCGATGTCGTAACCGAAGAGGATCCCGCCGAAGGATCCGAAGAAGTAGATGAATTTGCTGGAGATCTTCTTGTCAGAAGATGCGGAAGTCATAAGCACTCCCGGGGTCGCCAACCCCACAGATCGGTGTGGGCCGGATGGCCTGAGTGGCCCACCATGGTGTGTATGCCGGCCGAACACGTCTGATTCCACATCGTCGTGGATCGGTCGGGTCAACCGCGTCCATCGGGTTGACAGCCCACATGTTAGCGTTCACAATTATTGAAGGCAACCGCCCCGACGATGTGAGCGAGGAGCTGGACGAAGATGAACAACCGGCCGGTGAGACAGACGGATCCGTCTGATCTGGCGCACGTGAACGTGTCCAGAGGCATCCTCACCGTAATCTCGGTGGGCAGAAGCCATGATGCAACGATCCCTCAAGGAGTGGAATCATGACCATCCATCTGTCCGAGCTCGACGCCGGCACACGCGGACTGGTGGCCCAGACCCGCCAGACGGTCAGCGACCTGCATGCCGAGCTGCCCCGCAACAACCTGGTCGTGTGGACGGCCGGCAACGTGTCTCAGCGGGTCCCCGGGACCGAGCTCTTCGTCATCAAGCCCTCGGGCGTCTCCTATGACGAACTCACCGCCGATGCCATGGTGGTCTGCACGCTCGACGGCAAGAAGATCGACGACGGCACCCCGGAGCATCTGCAGCCCTCCTCCGACACCGCGGCCCACGCCTACGTGTACCGCCACATGCCGGAGGTCGGCGGGGTGGTCCACACCCACTCTCCCTACGCGACGGCCTGGGCCGCGCGCCGAGAGCCGGTGCCGTGTGTGCTGACCATGATGGGCGACGAGTTCGGCGGGGAGATCCCGGTCGGGCCCTTCGCGCTCATCGGGGACGACTCGATCGGGCGGGGGATCGTCGAGACCCTCTCCCACTCGAACTCGCGGGCCGTTCTGATGGCCAATCACGGCCCCTTCACCATCGGCAAGGACGGCCGAGACGCCGTCAAGGCCGCGGTGATGTGCGAGGAGGTCGCCAAGACCGTGCACTTCGCCCGCCAGCTCGGCGAGCCGGTGCCGATTCCGGCCGACGACGTCGCGCACCTGTTCGACAGGTACCAGAACGTCTACGGCCAGCACGACGAGAACGCCTGACCCTCAGGCGATCTCAGTCCGGAACGTGACAATTCAGAACATGACAACAAAGGAGTGACATGATCAACAATCCGTTCGAGGCCAAGGAGATCTGGTTCTTCACCGGTTCGCAGGACCTGTACGGTCCCGAGGTGCTGGACCAGGTGGCGGCGCAGTCCAAGGAGATCGCCGCCCAGATCGACGGAGCGTCAACGGTCCCGGTCAAGATCGTCTGGAAGCCCGTGCTCAAGGACCGCGAGGCGATCCGCACCGCGGCCCTGGAGGCCAATGCCGACGACGCCTGTGTGGGCGTCATCGCCTGGATGCACACCTTCTCCCCGGCGAAGATGTGGATCCTCGGCATGGACGCCCTCACCAAGCCGCTGCTGCAGCTGCACACCCAGTACGCCGAGAAGCTGCCCTACGCGACACTCGACATGGACTACATGAACCTGAACCAGTCGGCCCACGGCGACCGCGAGTTCGGCTACCTGCTCACCCGGCTCGGAAAGAACCGCCGGATCGTGGTGGGCCACGCATCCCACCCGGACACAGCTCTGCGGATCGGCACCTGGGCCCGTGCGGCCACCGCATGGAACGCGCTGCACCACATGAAGCTCGCCCGTTTCGGCGACAACATGCGCAATGTGGCCGTCACCGAGGGCGACAAGACCGAGGCCGAGCTGCGTCTCGGGGTCTCCGTCAACACCTGGTCGGTCAACGATCTGGTCGAGGTGGTGGACGCCGTCGAGGAGTCCTCGATCGACGAGCTCGTCGCGACCTATGACGCGCAGTACGACGTGGCCGAGGAACTGCGTCCCGGCGGGGCCGCCCGCGAGTCGCTGCGCTACGGGGCCCGGATCGAGCTGGGGCTGCGCAAGTTCCTGGACGACGGCGGCTTCGAGGCCTTCTCGACGAACTTCGAGGATCTCGGCGGGCTGCGCCAGCTGCCCGGTCTGGCCGTGCAGCGGCTGATGGCCGACGGCTACGGGTTCGGCGCCGAGGGTGATTGGAAGACCGCCGTTCTGGTTCGGATCGCCAAGATCATGGGCTACGGCCTGGATGGCGGCGCCTCCCTCATGGAGGACTACTGCTACGAGTTCACGCCGGGCAAGGAGAAGATCCTCGGCGCCCATATGCTCGAGATCTGCCCCTCCCTGACCGGCAAGAAGCCCTCCCTGGAGATCCATCCGCTGGACATCGGTGGCCGTGAGGACCCGGTGCGCCTGGTCTTCGACGCCGATCCCGCCGACGGCCTGGTGGTGGCCCTGTCCGACATGCGCGAGAGGTTCCGCCTCACCGCCAACATCGTCAAGATCGTCGGCCCCGACGAGCCTCTGCCCAACCTGCCGGTGGCTCGGGCCGTGTGGGAGCCCGCCCCGTCCTTCCAGACCTCCACCGAGTGCTGGCTGACCTCGGGCGGTGCCCATCACACCGTGATGACCACCAACACCGACCGCGAGATGTGGGAGGACCTGGCCGATATCGCCGATATCGAGCTGGCTCTCATCGACGAGGACACCACCGTGCGCGGGTTCGCGAAGGAGCGTCTGCTGGAGACGGCGATCCACCGTCTCAACGGCGGTCGCTGATCCTGGCCTCCGGTCCGCCGCGCGGCGGACCGGAAGGCGATCGGCACTGATCAGCACCGATCAATAGAATATGTGGGCCGGCGGGCGCAGTCCCGTCGGCCCGCTCTTACCCAGTCAGGAGTCCGATGTCCGAGACGAGTCGTCCCCCCGGCATGATGGATGTCGCCCGGCTCGCCGGCGTGTCCCATCAGACCGTGTCGAGAGTCCTCAACAATGCCGACTCGGTGCGTCCGGCCACTCGGGAGAAGGTGCGTCGCGCCATCGCCGAGCTCGGGTACCGGCGCAACCTGTCGGCGAGGGCCCTGGTCACCAACCGGACGCGCGTGATCGGCGTCGTGGTGGCCAGAGGCGGCTACTACGGGCCGGGTAGTACCTCCTCGGCGATCCAGACCGCGGCCAGAGGACGCGGCTACGCCACCATCGTGGCGTCGCTGAGGGACGGCAGCCCGGGCGAGCTCGCCGCGGTGGTGGACATGCTCACCGACCACGGCGTCGAGGGGATCACGGCCATCGCGCCTCAACTCGGATTCGTGGAGGGGCTTCGCAAGGTGGCGCGCAGCGTCCCGATCGTCGTCGTGGCCGACGGCTTCGAGGTGAGCGAGGGTATGCACCCGGTCTCGGTCGATCAGCGCCACGGCGCCCGGCTGGCCACCCAGCACCTCATCGGGCTGGGGCACCGCAGGATCGCGCACATCAGTGGCCCGGACGACTGGTTCGACTCCAGGGAGCGGGTCATCGGGTGGCGCGAGACCCTGCAGGATGCGGGTCTGGAGGTGCCCGAGGTGATGGTGGGCGACTGGAGCGCCGAGTCGGGCTATGCGATGGGGGGCAGGCTGCTGGAGGAGGGGCTGCCCGATGCGGTCTTCAGCTCCAACGACACGATGGCCCTGGGGCTGCTGGCCTGCCTGGCGGACCTGGGCATCCGGGTCCCCGACGACATCTCCCTGGTGGGCTACGACGACGCCAACGGCGCCGCCTTCTTCCAGCCGCCGCTGACGACGATCCGCCAGCCCTTCGAGGAGCTCGGCGCCCGCTGCGTCGAGGTGCTCCTCGAGGCGATCGAGGGCCACGAACCCGAGCCTCAGCGGATCCGGCCCTCCCTGCGGGTGCGCCGCTCCTGCCGGCGACACCAGAACTGACCGACGGCCCAGCCCCAGAGCACCGAAAAGCCGCTCCCACAAGGATGTTTCACCTTGCGGGAGCGGCTTTCTCTGCGGTGTCCGAGAGAGGACTTGAACCTCTGGCAGACAGCGCCGTGACAAGGTGAAACGCTCGCAACAGACCTTGGCATGCCCAGTACGTGCCCATTCACACCCTGTTCCTGGTTCTCGATGCCCTGTCGGGTCCCACCCCGGCTGTGGAGCGCCTCGTGCGCGACGATACCGCGCACCTCGCCGATCCCATCGCACAGATCCAGCGCATCGAGCTCGGCCTCGTCGAGCGGCTCGCGCCGGTGCTCGGCCCAGGCCAGCTCCAGGCCGGCGTTGAGAATCTTGGACAACGGGTCCAGTGCCATGAGGTCCTCCTTTCACGAAGACAACGGATCTCCATCACCTGTGCACCGGCACGACGTCCAGCCTCGGACGACCACAGGTGCCAGAGCGATGAGATGCCCACGCGAGGTATGGCCGGTGTCAGAGGATGCCGGGTCCTTCGATGAGCGAAGCGAGACGTTATGCGAAGCCAGAGAAGGAATGCCGCATGGTAGAAGAAGCCGGCAAAGCAGCGGCGTCCCCAAGGATCGCATTGCTAGAACACCTAGTGTCCTGAGTCGGAAGTTTCTGGTTGGTCGTTGGTGTGGTTGAGGATGGTGCAGTAGGCCGCGAGGGTGGAGAGGATTTGGTCGGCGGTCTTGGTCCAGATGAAGGGTTTGGGATCGTGGTTCCACTGGTTGATCCAGGCTTGGATGTCGGCTTTCAGTTCGGTGACTGACCGGTGTGCCGAACCGTGGAGTTTCCGGCAGGTCAACTCGGCGAACCAGCGCTCGACCAGGTTCAACCACGACGAGTAGGTCGGGGTGAAGTGCAGATGGAACCGGGGGTGACGCAGCAGCCACGTGTGGACCTTGGCAGTCTTGTGGGTGGCGTAGTTGTCCAGGACCAGGTGCAGGTCCAAGTCCTGGGGCACGGCCTTGTCGATGGTGGTCAGGAAACCGATGAACTGGGCAGCGGTGTGCCGGGCGTGGTGCTCGGTGATGACCGACCCGGAGGCGATGTCCAGGGCGGCGAACAGGCTCGTGGTGCCATGACGCACATAGTCGTGGGAGGCCTTGGCCGGGCTGGTCGGCAGGACGGGGAGGATCGGGGCGGTCCGGTCCAGGGCCTGGATCTGGGTTTTCTCATCGACCGCCAGCACCAGGGCGTCAGCTGGCGGGTCCATGTACAGGCCGACCACGTCGCGGACCTTGTCGACGAACTCGGGATCGGTCGAGAGTTTCCAGGAATCGATCGCCTGGGGCTTCAGTCCGAAGGCCCGCCACACCCGAGAGACCATGGACTGGCTCATCCCGGAGGCCTGCGCTGCGCTACGGGTGGACCATGCCCGGTCCCCGTTCGTCGGCTTGGAGTGCAAGGTCCTCTCGACCAGGGCCTGGACAGCCTCGTCGGTGACAGCACGCGGCCGCCCGGGACGGGGCGCGTCCTCCAGACCGTCAAGCCGGTCGGCGGCGAAGCGGGACCGCCACTTACCGACTGTGGTCCGCGAGCAACCCACCAGCTCGGCCGCCCGCCCGATCGTGGCCCCACCGTCGAGTTCCAGAATGATCCGGGCTCGCCGCGCCCGCCAGGCCGCCAGGGTTCGCCCGCGTGTCCAGCCCTCCAGCACGGCACGTTCCTCGTCGGTCAAGTGCACGGGTTCAGTCCTGGGACTCGCCATGAGAAGAGTCTACCAATCCTGACCAGAAACTTCCGACTCAGGACACTAGATTCCCTCGACTCTGACATGGCGCTTGCTGGAAGACGTTGACAAGAATTATGAGCGGTGTTATGTTCGTGCCAGTTCCATAGATCACGACGACGTCATATGGACTCAAGAAGGGCGATCTCCGATATAGAGAGTCGTGTGGCAATGGGGCTTCTTCAATCATTGAGCTAGTAGAAGGGACCATGTAATGAGAACGAAAGCACTCAGATGTCTGGTCGCAGTTCTATTCTCGGCACTTATGGCTACCTCGGCAGTAGCCACATCTGCTCAGGCGGCAGGTTCAGAACGAGCCACGACGGAAGTGAATCCGGTTTCCGTCATTGCGAAGGCTAAGCATGATTCACCGAAGAGCTTGGCGGAAAAGGTCGCGATTCTAAGAAAGAGCGACGCCCTTATGGATCTCTTTGTGGGATCTCCTGACAGTAGGACCACGAATACGTATCTCGAGTTCTTTGCCGCCATTTCGACCATTGATCAAGTACGAGGCTTCGTCGAGAAGACAGCGGGTAAGCACTTCGTCGCTTCCGGACCAGATTCCAATCCAACTGTCACTCTTGAGGATGGTCTGCCGATCTCTGCCAGGGGCTCTTGCTGTAAGTGCTGGAAGGCTCGTGTCGCATCGATCGCATACTTTGCGGCATCGGGTCTTACGTGTGCTGCTGTGGGGGCGATGACTGGTGCTGTTGGTGGTTTTGTTTGCGGCGGAGTGTTCTACGCAATGGAATCACTGCCAAACTTTGATGCCGCGTGCAAATGAAGTGTTCTCGCATCGATATCGTTACGTTCCTCGTAACTGTGATTGGGTTGCTTCTCATCTTCTGGGGGATAGACCTGCTCCTGCATAGACGTGAAAGCGCATTTGTGCGTGTAGCAGCCGCTCTACTCGCTGTTTCTGTAGGGCTAGGCGTTGTATGGGGGCGTCGGGAAAGAAGAAAGGAGAGTTCAGACGAAAGTACTCGCAATTGGTAGTGAGCTGATGTTATGGATCAGAAGTGATTGGCCAGTCTGAAAAGACTCTGAAGATGTCTGACCCCTCAGCTGAGCCGAAGCAGATTACTGGTGATGAAAGGGCGGTCCTGACCCACGTGGGTCAGGACCGCCCTAGGTGTACTTCCCCGTGACGTTGTGAACGCGGGCTGAGGGGGTCTGGCCGCCGATCCCGGTG
>OMJG01000714.1_pt1 | contig 23099 bp, 24 predicted proteins | sample 1646431 | NCBI WGS metagenome assembly OMJG01 (sample SAMN03771674, study PRJEB25209) | food metagenome | isolation source: Cotija cheese | place: Mexico:Jalisco,Michoacan | collected 2011-12-12
AACCATCCCATAACCCCACCAAGATCCCATGAGCCGTCAGACTCGGATTCGCGAGTGGTGTGCGATGGTGAACGCGTACACGGGTACACACGCATCAGCGTTCTTGAGTGGTGCTTAATTTAATGGTGACGCGGCTACGCATCAGACTGCTGTAGTGCCCGGTGTAGTGTCGTGTGCGCAACGCCGAAGCGGCGGGCTGTGGACCGAAGGCTGGTGCCGTCCGAAATTACCCTGCGGGCGGACCGCTGTTTCTCGTCACTCAGCGCGTTCAGGTGACCACGGGTGTCGACGCCAGCCTTGCGCAGCCCTTTTCGGAGGGTTTGTGCATGGATTCCGTGCTTCCGGGCGATGCGCTCCTGTGTGAGTCCCTTGGCATAATTAACAACGAGTGGAAGGAACTGGTGCGCCTTCTCGGGCGAAAGTTCGCTGCGGTTCGCAACGGTTGGTGCATCCCTGTCTTTCCTGGAGACGGCGGGACCGACTGAGTCTTGTCTCGCTGGCACACCGAGTGTGCCTGCTTTGAAGAGGTCGATGAGTCGCACTTGCTGCGGTGTGAGCTGGCGAAAAATCTCGAGCAGGTTGGTCGATCCTTCGGGTAGGAGAGACTGCTCGACCGGGTGGAGGTCGGAGTCAGACGTCATCCTCAACCATGTCGTCCTCACCATCGTCGATCGCGACCTTTGGTGTCGCGTGGCGACCCGAGGAGTCTCTGGACTTCCTAACCGCTGACACGTATCTTATGTGTGTATACAGATAGGAGAGTTTGCATGAGTGATCTGCCAGCAGCGTTCACTTTGGCCGACGCGCGTGCATCAGGTCTGCGCAAGGATCAGGTCTATGGGGGCGTCGACAGCGGTGAGTTCGAGCGCATGGGCCGCGGCGTCTTCGTCATGTCCGGGGCGTTCGACCCGTCACTGGAATCACTTGCAGCAGCAACGGCTGTCCAGCCGTTGGCGACATTGTGTTTGACGAGCGCGCTGATCAAACACGAGCTGAGCGATGAGATACCCATGGGTACGGACATCGCTCTCCCGAGGGGGGTTCGCCATCCGGCAGGTTTCGATCATGTCACGTGGCACAGTTTCGACCCGACAACATTCCGGATCGGGCGTGAGGTGCTGGACGGCAGCTCCAAGTTGTTCGCCTATTCCGCTGAGCGGACGATCATTGACACGTTCAGATTGGCCCATCAAGAGGGAAGCGAAACGGCGGTCACAGCGCTCAAACGTTGGCTACGCCAACCCGGCCACCACCCTTCAGTGCTGCTCTCTTTGGCGAAGTCGTTCCCGAGGGCCTACCCCTCGATCCGCACGACGTTGGAGGTCCTAGCATGAGCCCAGCTCCGCCTCGCGACACCCCTTCGGGTCGTACCTACAACAATCTGCGGAACCTAGCGAGGCGACAGGGACGCGACGTTGCCGAGTACCTTTCCCTTTTTGCGCTGGAGGGGTTCCTCGCCCGATTGTCGGCGTCGCAGTATGCCGACCAGCTGATCCTCAAAGGTGGCGTGCTGATGGCGGCGTTCTCGGCTCGGCGCCCGACACGCGACATCGATTTGTCGGCATCCGGCTTTCCGAATGATGTGGTGGAGGCTGAGGGCCGAGTTCGCTCGATCGCGGCCATCGGGATCGATGATGACCTCATTTTCGTGACCAGCTCGGTGCGAGGGGAGGAAATCCGCGACGATTCGGAATACCACGGCGTCCGAGTCCACATCATCGCACGACTGGCGTCTGCGGAGATTCCGTTCCACGTGGACGTCAACTTCGGTGACCCCGTATGGCCTGCGCCAGTGAGGACAGGACTTCCGAGATTGCTAGGGGGTCAGATCGATGTTCTGGCGTACCCGGTGACGATGGTTCTGGCCGAGAAGATCGTCACGGCCGTTGAGCGTGGCGCCGCGAACACCAGATGGCGCGACTTCGTCGACGTCGCGTCGTTGGCTACGAAGGCCGACATCAGTGGCGACGACATGATACGCTCACTCGCCATAGTCGCTGCGAGTCGACAGATTGAACTCTTGCCACTGACTGAAGTGCTGGACGGAATGGCAGACAATGCGCAACGAAAATGGGCGGCTTGGCGGCGCAAACAACATCTCGACGCCACGACACCCGAGCACTTCCAGAATCTCCTTGACAGCTGCTCTGCCTTCGCTGATCCGGTGCTTCGGCGGGAAGTCGACGGGTTTCATTGGTCGTCGCACGACCATCGATGGTCCTGACACCCCTATGGTTTCAGATCTTCGTCCACTGCTCGTCGTTCACCACACCAGCATTGATGAGTAACGCACGCACGGCCTTGCGGTCCACTCCCATCCGGCGTCCGATGGCGCGCATTGACATGCCCTCGCGTGACAGGCGCACTGCCTCCGCTTGCTCTTGGTCGTTGAGGCCCGGACGCCGCCTCGGTACCTCGCGCCGTTGGAGGTGGGCAAAGACGGTGGCGCGGTGGATGCCGTACTTCTCCGCAAGCTCCAGGACACCGGAACCGGCCTCATAGTCGGCGACCAAGTGGTCGACCTCGGAGGGGGTGAGGAAAGTTTGAGCCATCCCAACAGTCCTGACAACGGGGCCTCGATGGTCCATCGGAGGAGCGTCCTGGGGCCGGTTGCAGACCCGGTAGACCCCACGGTTCAGGCGCCTGACCAGTGTATTCGCCTTCGGGGAAAAGTTGCCGAACGTGCTGCGCAGGCACCCCAACTGATGAGGACGCTCAACGATTTATCGTTGGTGCGGACGAAGATCGCAGGGGCAACAGGCCCGCAGGGCCGAATACCCCGCGGAAGATTGAGCGAAGTGAAAAATGGTTCTCACTTCCGAAATCGACGAAGGGGTTGAAGGTGCGGAGTCTGGCCCTTTTTGCGTGGTCTGGCGGCATGTACGACCAGTCTGATATCACCGGAGGCCACTACGACTACCTCTTCATCACTGTCAAAGCGGACTCCAGTACTATCAGACCATGGGCAAATATCTGGCGATCTTCAATGGCGCCGCGAACGATGAACAGAAGCAGGCAATTTCGCCAGAACAGCAGCAAGCGTTCATGGCGGCCTGGGGCGAGTGGGTTCAGAGCCATGCGAGCGCGCTGATCGATCCGGGTGCGCCACTATTCCGGAAGCGCGTCGTGACCAGCGACGGTGACACTGAGTTCACCGACCCCAAGACTGGATATACCATCGTCGAGGCTGACTCTCATGACGCTGCCATCTCAATGTTTGCAGAGCACCCTCACCTGTCGCTTACCGCCGGGAACTCGATTGAAGTGATCGAGTGCCCAGCCCTACCGGCCTAGCCTCCCCTTGCCCTTGCGGTACAAGTTGGATGGCCTCTCTGGTATCGGCGACTTCACGATGGTCATCGGTACCGTCCACTCCATCGTCTTGGTTCTCGCTGGAGTCGGGTTCGCCTAGATCAACTGGCTCAACCAAGTGGGTAAATAGTATTGAGTCCTGCGGTGATAGCCAATTTGAGTGAGACAATTGGCGAGTGGCTACAGTGAACGGTGCAGCACGCTCAAAGCGTTAGCGTGTCGCCTCCTTTACCCTCCCGCCCCGAATGGGAAGAATCCTGTTTCCCAGCTCATGGCCCTACTGGATACCAAGCTACGGGCTAAATACGCCGACTGAACAGCGGCCTTGCATGCCTCGGCCGCCGAAACCATCAGTGGGGCCTGGGGTGTCAGGGTCAACGGGCTCATCCATTTTGGCAACCACCTTTCGGCACTGCTCGCCATGGCCAAGTCGTTCCCGAAGGCATACCCCTCGATCCGCACGACGTTGGAGGTCCTGATATGAGTCCGACTCCACCTCGCGGCACCCGTTCAGGTTGCACCTTCAATGATCTGCGGAACCTGGCGAAGCGACAGGGGCGCGACGCAGCCGAGTACCTGTCGCTTTTCGTACTGGAGGGGTTCCTTGCCCGACTGTCAGCGTCGCAAATAGCCTTTCTGCTACCAGCCAATTACCTCTTCAGCCATAGGTTTTGAGCCCATGTTAGACCACCTGTCTCTTGCCCTAAGACCGGTGGTGTGTTAGCGTCAGTGAAGTAAACATACCGGCGGTCTGTACGGAGTTCATTTGGTGTCCCATAAGGTTCCAAACCTGAGTCGCAAGCTTGCGGCTGTCTCCGTCACCTTCGCCGGAGCCAACGCTAGTCACGCGACGGAAGACCAATCATGACCAACCCCGTACTCTCTCGCGCCCGAATCAAAATAGGAGCGGGGCTGTTGGCAGTAAATGCTCTGCTGTACGTGGTTGCGGAGGCCATCACTGCGGCCGCATGGCAGAGCCCTGCCTACAGTTACTCATACAACTACATCAGTGACCTTGGTGTCCCTGATCTCGACACATTCGAGGGTCGGGTCATCGATTCCCCGCTCCACTGGGTGATGAATACCGGATTCGTGGTGCATGGCGTGCTCTTTGTGCTCGCGATCCTACTGCTTCGAGATGTGTTCGTCGGTAAAGCGACTCGGCGCACCATCGTCGTATTGGCATTCGTCCACGGCATCGGTATAGCCCTAGTCGGCCTATTCCACGGCTCGCAGCAAGCAGTCGAAGACGGTACCTCCGTTCTGCACGGCGCGGGCGCCCTGCTGGCTATCATCGGTGGAAACGTCGCGTTCATAACCGCCGGTATCGCGCTCATTGGCGGCCGTGTGAACGTCGCTGCCCTGGTTCGTAGCCGCGTGCTTGGTGGAACGTTCGTTGCTTTCGGCGTATTGGGAATCGCCGCGTTCGGCTACTTGCTCGCAACCGCAGGCAGTGCCTACGACGGCATTCCCGAACGGATCGCCGTATATACCGTCATGGCAGCTGAAATCATCGCAGCTACTGCATTGATCTCAAGAACAGGAGAAACACGTAATGGAAAAGAAGATCATACTAGTCACCGGCGCAACCAACGGGCTAGGCCGTGAAGAGGCCAAGGCGTTCCTGACGCAGGGCCACACCGTAATTATCCACGGCCGCAACCGGGACAAGGCTCTGAAAGCCCAGCGAGAGCTGAGTGCTGAAACCGGCAATTCCGACGTGGACGTGCTCGTTGCCGATCTGGAATCCCTCGCCTCGGTCAAACGCATGGCAGAGGAGTTTCAGGCAAAGTATGACCGTCTCGATGTCCTAGTCAACAACGCCGGAAACCAATACGGCAGCACTTGGGCCGGTACGGCCGAGGGCCACGAAAAGACCATGACGGTTAACCTATTCGCACCTGTGCTGCTCTCCTTTCTTCTCATTGACAGCCTGAAGAAGAGCCGCCACGGCCGCATCGTCACTGTCTCTTCAGCCTCCCATGCTCAGGGCGGTCAACCATATCTGGATGACATCGAGCTGAAGGATCACTACTCTTACACCCGCGCCTACGGGCTATCCAAGCTCTACGTGATCTGGGCTATGCGCGCCTTGCGCAAGAACCTCCGCGAACAGGGCGTCGATACGATCGACGTGAACATGACGCATCCAGGGATGGCCAAGAGCAGTTTGGGGGAGGCCAACCAGCGACCGTGGTATTTGCGGCCAATCTTCGCTTTAGCCTTCCTGTTCGCTAGCTCAACAGAGAAGGGCGCCCAACCGACAATCTACGCCGCGACCTCGCCCGAGATCGAGGGTGTTTCAGACCGATACTACGGGCCGAAGGGTGAGGAGAAGGTTAGCGAACGCTACTACACACCCGAGAATGAGAAGGCAGTCTGGGATTACTGCCTAAAGGTTCTGGACCCATACCTGAACTAACGCATGTTGCGGAGGTGGGCGTCCGTCGTCGTCGTTCCCAATTCGCCCCGTGCCTTAACTGAGAGACGGGAGATCGGGCGAAGCGTGGCTAGCTGAACATGTCATTAGCCGAGCTAGATACTAGCGCTGGTGATATCCTCAAAACATGTCCGAGCACTCTCCGGATCGCGCTAAATCGGTATCTGTGTACCAACTCGATTCTGCTGACCCTGAAAGCGAGTTGGTGGACCGTAGATCCATTCCTGAAGCTGACGTGCAGCAGATTAATCTCCTGATGGCTGCGATGGGAAGGCTGCGCGAGACTGAAGATCAGGTTGCCGAGGCCGCAACAGAGTACATGAAACTCAACAGAACGGACATGCGGGCACTTCGTTTTCTGATCGTCTGTGAGAACAGCGGGAAGCTCGCTACGCCGGGTGAGATCGCGGCTGAGCTGGGAATCACCACGGCATCAACAACAAAGCTGCTTGACAGGCTTGAGCGTGGCAAGCATATAGTGCGAGAACCTCACCCGAAGGATCGCCGTGCTCTAGTTATTCGTGTCACGGCTCAAACTCGAAGGTCTGCGATGAATACCATAGGCAGGCACCATGCCAAGCGCTTTAAGGTTGCTGCAGACCGGACGCCCGAAGAGCGTGAGGTGATTATCGCCTTCCTAGAAGACACGTCGCGTGCGCTCTCTCTCGAAGGGATAGATTGGTCAGAGAGCTGACCTCTTAGGACGGATCTTTGGTTGGAAAATCCTGTCCATCCTTGTCGCGAGGATGTGAGAGCCGTGATGGCCACCAGATCGCCGGCCCGATGTCATAGCACAGAGCGGGCACCAAGAGTGAGCGAACGACGAAAGTGTCGAGCAGCACGCCAAATGACACGATGAACGCTAGCTGCGCCAAGAACAGGATGGGAATAACAGCAAGCGCGGCGAATGTTGCTGCAAGGACGAGTCCCGCAGAGGTGATTACGCCGCCCGTTATCGTTAGACCACGTAGGACGCCCGAACGGGTGCCATGCTCCAGAGTCTCTTCACGCACGCGAGTCATCAGGAAGATGTTGTAGTCAATGCCGAGGGCCACGAGGAATACAAAGGCGTAGAGCGGGACGGCAGGGTCGGCGCCGGGGAAATCAAGGACATGGTTGAACACTAGGGCGGAGACCCCTAGCGCTGTGCCGAAGGACAGCACCGTGCTCGCGATCAGTAAGAGTGGCGTCAAGAGCGACCTCAGTAGTGCCGCGAGAATTAGTAGTATCACGATCAGTATCAACGGGATAATCAGATTGCGATCGTGGATTGAGGCGTCATTGGTATCGATCGCCGTTGCGGTCACTCCTCCAACGAGCGCGTCGGGGGTCAAATCCGTTAACTCCGTGCGAAGGCCGCGAACTGTATGTTGCGCGGCGCTCGAATCTGCGGCGTCTGAAAGGGTAGCTTGAAGCATCACCTGGCCGTCAACGACGGTTGGATCCGGGGCAGCAGAACCTGGGCTACCGACTGCCTGAATGCCGTCAGAAGTGACTGGGGCCGTGCCGCTGGGAGAATCGGCAGTCACAACGCTGACACTGCTGACCCCGGCGTGCCCGAGCGTCAGATCGGACGCAGCCTGTAACTGGTCCTCTTGGACCAATACGAGCGCGGGGCTCCCGGAACCGCCAGGAAAATGCTTACCCAGCAGGTCTTGTCCGTCTCGGGCCTGTGAGTCCCCGATAACCAAATCAGACTGGGAAACGCCCGTGGCGTTAAACCCTGTTGCGGCAACGACGCCGATGATGAGGGCCGCCGCTGTTGCGGTCCAGATTGGCCGGGCCTTTACCTTGATCTGGCGGCCAAGCTTTGCCCAGAGTCCGGTTGTGTGGACGCCGTGCTCAGCATCGACAACTTCGGGCTCATACCGGGGCCGGCGGGGCCAGAATGCGGAGCGGCCGAGAATAAGTAATAACGAGGGTAAGAGCGTGAGCGCGGAGAGCATCGCAAAGACGATTCCAATGGCGGCTACGGGTCCCAGCGTGCTGTTGGACTTGAGATCGCTGAAAAGGAGGCAAAGAAGGCCTGCAATAACGGTGCCGCCGGAAGCAAGGATTGGTTCGAAGGAACCGCGCAGTGCTTTGTTTGTAGCTGTCCACTTGTCCTGCTCGCTCCGAAGCGCCTCGCGATATCGAGATACATGCAATAGCGAGTAGTCGGTGGCCGCCCCGATTACAAGGATGAACAGGATCCCCTGCGTCTGACCACTGAGCAGCAGCACACCAGAATGGGCTAGCCACCACACACTCAGTAGTGCCACACAGAGCGCGAACATGCTGGTTGCCAAGACCACTAGTGGGAGAAGTGCGGACCGGTAGACCGCGAGGAGGATGACGAACACCGCAATGAGCGCCACGCCAAGCAGTAACCCGTCTACGCCGGCGAACGCCTGAAGAAGGTCCGCCGTAAAGCCGGCCGGGCCCGTGATGTGGACCTGCACTCCCTCTGGTGCGCCCTCCCTGAGCGTTTGGCTCAATTGGTCAAGGACGCTGCTGACCTCCGCATCAGAATCGATCGGAACGAAGGCTTGTGCCGCCAGCCCATCATCAGAGGGGATCGCTGGTGAGATCTGCTCAGCGACGCCTTCCACAGCTGTCAGATCGGCTGTCTGAGCAGAGATTGTCTCAAGTTGCTCCTCGCTCAGCGCGGCATCCGCTGTGAACACCACAATTGCGGGGATCGCGTCCGAATCACTGAACTCTCCCACGAGTTCCTGAACCTTCGTGGCATCAGCGGTGGCTGGTAGATAGTTTGCCTGATCATTCGAGGAAACTTCGTCAACGCGGCCGAAGTAGGGGCCTCCGATCGCCGCACCAATTAGCCATGCAAGAATCAGGAAAGAGGGCCACAGAGTTCGGACCCAGCCGGACCGCCTAGGTGTGATAGAAGAGGATTCGATCGGTTCCCGAGCCATCGTCACTTCGCGCCTTTGCCTGTATTCGAAGCAGTTTTCATGGCGATACCTCTCAACAAATAAAGTAGCTAGCTTAGCTAGCTGATAGCGTAGCACCCTATAAGCTAAGTTGATATACCTGGCTGGCTCTTAGGACTGAGCGAACCAATTGGCTCACGGCGCGCGTGCGGGGTGGAGAGATCGGCCGTTACTCGTTATGTACCCATGGGCCGAGGGCCGGTATGTGGATCGCCGCTTGGACTTCGTGCTTCTCGGGCGGAGGCAACATCGTCAATGATGACGGCGATCTGGCGTGTGCTTGTGATAATTGATCCGTAGATCGTCCAATCCTCTCGGGGGAGTTGGTCATCAACCATGTCCTGCGACAGCGAGGTGATGCGGGAAGCGATCGGCTCCACCTGAGCGTCAGGGTCCGCAATAGCTTTTCCCGCATCACGCATGATCGCACCCCAGTGCGCGCTAAATCGTGAGTCCCACTCAAAGTCTAATTGGGTGACATCATCGAGAGTTCGGGCGAGGTGCCGCAGGTGGGAGATGGTTTCATCTACGCGTGCCAGCACATCTATATAGCTAGTTTGATTGGCCTTCGCATCCACGCTGTTCCTATGCCGCCGGAGGGCCGGTATTCGAGTACGGGGATTAAGCCTTCGGCTCTCATGAGCGATATTGACGGCCTGCCAGGCTGTTGCAAGCTCGTCTTTCATAGATTCGATCTCGCGGAACCAAGCATCTGCACGGTCCTTCTCCCACGATGAGCTGAACTCGTCAGCCATGCCTGTCAGGGTGTCTCCAATGCGCCGATTGATACTATCGACGTACTGGTGAGCTTGCAGGTCACGCAGCGGCGGCACGAAGATTACGTTTACCGTTACCCCGATAGCTACCCCTAGCCCCACCTCGAAGATGCGGTCAAGTAATAAAGGCTGTTGTGCACCGAATCCGCTGCTCAACACGAAGATCGCAGTGGTAGCAACCGCAACTCCTTCGTCGCGTATCCAAGGGATCAGCGAGATGACGAGACCGACGAATAGGGCTAGCGCGAAGGTCCAGAGGCTGACACCAAGGTAGTTGCCGATGAGAAATGAGACGAGAACACCAAGGGCGGAGCTGAAAATGGTCTGCGTGCCACGTGATACTGAGCGGTACACGGTGGTGTGTAACGTTAAGAGAGCGGTCCACGGAGCTAGAAATGGCAACTCGGAGTCCAGCAGCGTGATTGAGGTCCACCAAGCAAGGGTCGCTGCCAGTACACTCTTGAGAATTTGTATTGAACCGGTGGTTAATTCAGGGCGTCTCGCAAGTTCTCGTAAGTGGTGCATGAATATATCGTAGTGTTCCGGAATTAGAGATTGCCTAGTCGCGTGCAGCCAAGTTTCTTCGTGGGTGAATCTGAATGTTTGGTAAGTGGGTTTGTTTGCGATATATTCTTTAACTGATTAGTCAGATTAAGAATGGAACGAGATGGCTCGAAAGGTAGACCCCGCACACACCTCGCAGATGCGTGCACGAATAGCTTCCGAAGCAGCGAGGCTGTTTGCGGCTCATGGATATGAGCGCACGAGCGTGTCTGAGATCGCGGGCGCGCTCGGTACCAGTAGCGGAAGCGTCTTCTACTACTTTAGAGATAAGGCAGCACTGTTCCGAGCGGTGTTCGAGAAAGATTTGCCAGATGCCGAGCATCTGGTCGCTAAGTATGTGGATTCAAGCGATCCTTTAGAAGCGGTTCTCGATTTGGTTGAGGCTCTGGGGGAGGATGCCTCCGATCCTTCGGCTTCGGGCATGCTCGTGGAGCTTCTGCGTCATGTTGGCGAGGATCCTGAACTGCTCGAAATAGTTGACCATACTGCTTCCGTCTTGCGGAATGGAATTGTCTCACTCATTTCCCGAGGCATTGCCGATGGTTCCATTGACGCGGGCCTCGATGCGGAAGAAACGGCGAGCTGGCTGCAAGCCATTGTCGATGCCGCCTACCTCAACGCTCGCCCGGGCTACTCGCCCCGGCTCGAACTCCGGCGTACCGCACTGGGCTACCTTTCTCCGAAACCACACCACTAGGAGGGCCATCATGATTGAGCAATCTACAACAGTTGCGGTTCCGCGATCGTGGCTGACAGCGATGTGCCTCTCCGGTGCTGTGATCGGTTTTTTGGCGGCGCACATCGTCAAGCCCGTCGTGAACTGGATTGTTGAAATCCTTGGGAGTGCTCCTTCCTGGCTCAATGCTGCGGCCAACTTACCTTCGGCATGGGCTGTTCCCGTCCTCTCGCTGATTGGGCTAGCGGTGGGCGGATGGTTTGCTTCTGAGTGGCAGAAGGAAAATGGGAGTGTGGTTATCAGCCGGCAGAACGTGACTGTGTTCCGTGAAAGTGGCAACCAACGCGTCGCACGCGAGCGGATCGCCAGCGTTTACACCGATGGAAAAGATCTCGTCATAGCTGATCGTCGCACCAACGAACTCCTGCGGATCAGCTCAGATAATGCACTCGAGGACCAAATGCGCCGCGCTTTCGAACTGCAGGGCTACCCTTGGAAGGGCACTAAAGACCCCAACGAATCGTCATTCGAGACGTGGATCGACGGCGACGATGCGCTCGATAGTCAGATGCACGCAGTGTTACGACAACGCCGGGGCGCACTAGAAGACAAACACTTCGGCGCCGCAAAGGATTTCCGGGAAGAGCTCCTCTCACATGGGGTTATCGTGAGAGACCGCAACGGCACACAGCAGGTACGTGTCATACCGCGCGAGTACGAAGTGCGGTGATTGAAATGTCGAGTATGTCGGAACTCTCCGATCCGAGGTAAATGGCTTTGGTGCGTTACAGGGTACAAACGTCTTGTTCGGTCCTCTTGTGCTCGAGGATCTTCGGTTGGCCATCGCCCGGTGCCAGCGAAGGAGACGACCATCTGCGTGAACAGCTCTCGCTCATCGGCCGTTCTCCTGTTAGCGTGAGTGAAACATCGGACGGCCCGCCCGCCGGACTCCAAGAAGGAAACCCTATGTCAGAGAACGATGTCACAGCCATCCCACACCTCGATCTCGAGCGCTACTTGGGGGACTGGTTCGAGGTTGGCCGGCTCCCTTTGAAGTTCGAGGACAGAGGTGCTCGCGATATCACGGCAAGCTACTCGATTGACGACGACGGCTCGGTGCGGGTGGACAACCGCTGCATCAACGAAGAAGGTAGCCCCACGCAGGCGATAGGCCGGGCTGTGCCCGATGGCGATTCCACCTCCCGGCTGAAGGTCAGCTTCCTGCCCGAGGGCTTGCGTTGGATCCCGTTCACCACCGCGGATTACTGGGTCTTAAGGATCGACGGCGAGTACCGCTACGCCCTCGTCGGGACCCCGGATCACAAATACTTGTGGCTGCTGGCGCGCGATCCCGGGGTGTCTCAGGAGGTCGAGGAGGAATATCTCGCGCAGGCTAGGCGGCAGGGCTTCAATCTGGGCGAATGGATCCGCCCCGTCCAGTCCGGCACCAAGGTGAGCGACGAAGCCCTAGCTGACTAAGAGCCACCTACTTCACGCATCTGATCCTGATCGTGGCTGGCTTCGCGCTGCTTATCATCGATATGAAAGCGCGCACAAACAAGATCAGCATCAGGGCATGTTGGGGCTGTGCATGTGCATCAAAGCCACATGGCAATCGTGCGCGTTTTCCTGTGGGATGCACTGATTCTCCTCCTAGATGAGTCCACTTCCTAGGTGGGTCTCACGTCGGAGAGCCCATCTGGAATGCGCTCGCGAAAGTTTGGCACGGCGCACGGCGATCACCGCGAAAAAGGCAAGGATTTCAGTTTTGGCTTCACCTGCCTACCGCTAGGATGGCCTCGTGGAGAACCAAGACGCGATATCTCGGAAACAATCGCCAATCGACAAAGAATCAGGCGCCGCCAGCCAGACGATAGGGCAGGCGGAGTCCCCGGATGGCAAGTTCACGCAGAACCAGAAGCGTGCACTGTCCGTGATGGTAGTAATTGCGCTTGCGTTCGGTGGCTACTTCTTGAGGGACTACCTGCAGCTCATCGCGATCGCGGGCGTGCTTGCCTACCTCTTCCGGCCGCTGTATCTGCGCTTCAAGAACCGGATGAAGGCTGGGCTGGCGTCTGCATTGACGCTGCTGTGCGCGCTACTCATCGTGATCGTTCCGTTGGCGGGAATCCTCGCGATGGCGGTAACGCAGATCAAGCAGATGATCGATAACGTCAGCGAGTGGGCATCCGAAACGGACATAAACGAGCTTGGCGATCGTCTCATGAACATGGCCAACGATTTTCTTGACAAGGTACCGTTCGTTGATTTCGAACTGACGACAGAGAAACTACAATCCGGATTCTCGAGCGTTGCCTCTGGCTTGGGAGACTTCGCTCTTAACTTTGCCAGAGATTCCGTGGGTGGTATCGCAGCGGCAGTAACGATGGCGATCATCTTCCTCTATGTGTTCCTCTCGTTCTTGGGCAGGGGCGATAAGGTTGTCGGCGTTTTCAAGGATCTCAGCCCGCTTGACCCAGAGGTCACAGATATTTACCTATCCAAGATCGGTGCGATGGCTAAGGCAACTGTTGGTGGGCAGTTCGTTATTGCCCTTGCTCAAGGCGCCGCGGGAGCGCTCTCCATCTACATTGCGGGAATCCATGCAGGATTCTTCATGTTCCTGATTTTCCTCACTGTGCTCTCGATTATTCCGCTGGGTAGCGGCATAGTAACAATTCCTCTTGGAATTATTATGGCGCTGACCGGAAACGTACCTGGCGGCATTCTAGTGGTGGCCTTCCATCTTCTTATCACCACGAATATTGATAACGTCCTCCGGCCAATTCTCGTCCCCCGCAGTGCCTATCTGTCGCCCGCACTCATGCTGGTGGCAGTGTTCGCCGGACTCGGGATGTTCGGCTTCCTTGGTATCGTCTTTGGTCCGGTCATCATGATCGTTATAGTGACAACGATCGATCTTTACCGAGTGGTCATCAAAGGCGCCGATTGGGACGATATCCAGAATGACGACGATTCGGATTCAGACGAGCCCAAGACGAAGAATCCATGGCGGCGTTTCAAGAACTGGCTCTCAAAGAAGCGCGGGGCTAAGAAAAAGTGAAGAACCGTCAAGCCGATGCCGTACTGCGCACGTCCGGCCTATCCCCAAGTATCGAGGGTATCCGCGAGAGTTAGTTCAAGAAGCTGGCGCAGAGCGTTGCGGTCAGTTTTGGCTAGCCGCGTGATGTACAGACAGACTTTGCTCGCCTTGTAGCTTCCAAGCTGCTCGCACAGCTCCGGCCAACGCTGGGTGAAGTTCTCGCTGAGGTAGAGCGTGTGTTTGGCTGGACCGGGAGCGTACGCCAGAACGGGAGCGCGGCCCGAGTGTCCGGACGCGTACTTGTACTTATATTCGCCGAATCCAATGATGCGCCCCGCCCACACCACGGGTGTGAATCCGCTGATATCTTCGAGCAAAGCGACCAGTTCATTGGCCTCGGCGCGGCGCGGCCCAATGGCGCGATCAAGCACCGTCTCTACGGGGAGGTCCGATGGCACCATAGCTGGGGATTTGGCTGGCATGCCCTGATGTTACCTATGGGTTGCGGTTGCTGCTACACGGTGATGGTTTGGCCTGTGCCTACACCCTCCACTGCGAGCGTGTAGGCACGGCCAATTTCCTCGTCTGACACGGGGCGGTGCCCGGCGAAAGTTGCATGGAACTGTGGGGAGTTCTCGAGTACGTCGGGAGAGACAGCGTTAATGCGGATCCCGCGTGGCGATTCGGCGGCAGCTGTGATCACGAAAGACTCGATCGCGCCGTTGGCAAGTGCGGCAGCAGCGGCTGTTGCAATCGGAGCCCGCGCGATCACGCCGCTCGTTAGAGTAATCGATCCGCCATCGTTCAGATATTTCAAGGCCTGAGAAGCGACGTCTACTTGACTCAGTGTCTTGGACGTGAGCGCTGTCAGATAATCATCGCGCGTGAGCTCGGTGAAGGGCTTAAACGGGACAGCTCCGGCGGTGACCACAACCGCGTCAGCATTTTTGCCAACCTGCTCGAAAAACGCCGCAATAGAATCCGGATCTGATATATCCACCGCCGGATAGCCCGATCGGGATGCACTAATCACGTCGTGGCCGCGTGCTTGCAAGGTGGTAGCGACAACGTGACCGATGTTGCCGGTTGCCCCGATAACAATTACCTTCATGATCTATTCCTTTCAGTGTTCGTTTATCACCCTAGCAATCCACTGCGAATGAGCAGAGCGTGGTACAGAATCTTCTAAGGAGATTATTGGCCCTTATCTCTCATGAGCGACGGTCAGTAACACTCCCAAACGCAGAGACCATCAGGATGGCCAAGCAGCCCACCGTTACCGTGACCGCGATGGATCTGAGTAATCTAGGTGGTGTATCGGCGCGTTCTGCGGAAGAAAGCGCTCCAACTGTGCTGGTTACCAGTAATTTGGGGATCAAATCCCTGAGAGGAGACCGAAAAGGCCGTGATCGCGTACCTCGCCACCGGAGGAACCATTGCCTCCATTCCTGCAGCCGAAGGTTCGGGCGCCGTTCCCACATTGACGGGCGCCGATTTACTCGCATCTGTGCCAGGCATCGGTGATGTTGGCGCCGTTGAGGTTCATCAGATGATGCAGAGGCCATCGGCGTCGTTCACTCTCGCGGACGTCCGAACAGTCCTCAGAACCGCACAGGAGGTAGTCGATGCAGGTGCTTCTGGCGTGGTTGTCTCTCAAGGAACGGACACGATTGAGGAGGTGGCCTACCTCCTCGATCTGCTGTGGGATCGGCCAGAGCCAATTGTGGTCACGGGCGCGATGCGTCACCCCGGGCTACCCGGGGCCGACGGTCCGGCGAATCTATCCGCCTCGTTCCAAGTAGCTTCCAGCTTGAGCGCTCGCGATCTGGGCGTCCTCGTAGTTCTCAACGATGAAATCCACGCGGCCCGTTTCGTCCATAAGAGCAATATCGCCGCCCCGGACACTTTCGGTTCGCCCGGATTCGGTCCGCTGGGTTACGTGGTTGAGAGTACGCCTCGCCTCCGGCTCCTTGTCAGCCGGAACCCGGCGCTTTCGCTGGGTCCGGATATTCCTCCCGTTGCGTTGTGGAGAATGGTTTTGGGCGACGACGGCCGTGCCCTCTCCAAGCTCCAAACCCTGGGGTATGAGGGAGCCGTCATTGAAGGTGCTGGCGGCGGGCACGTGAGCGCGGATACTGTGCCGTTCCTGCGCGATCTGGTCACGGAAATGCCGGTTGTGCTGGCTTCGCGCACTGGATCGGGGGAGATGCTCCGCAGCACCTATCAGTATTCCGGCTCCGAGATGGAGCTGCTTGATGCTGGCCTGATTTCCGCGGGTTCTTTGGATGGCTTGAAGGCACGGCTGTTGCTCACGGTGCTGATTTCGGCGGGGGCCAGCCGCGAAGAAATTGAGCGCGAGTTCGCTCTGCGGTAGCTGCGAGACAGTGCGATTCTGGATGCTGCGCAGGAATTTTGCTGATTGAATAGTGCACTACCCATCCCGGCTGTGAGGTCGTAGCGTGTTAATAGGTGATTACACGAACCATCGGAGGATGTCATGAATCGAGCAATTGAGTATCAAGGTTTTGGCACGCCAAGTGTCCTAGACATCGTTGAGGCCCAGGCAGTAGAGCCCGGCGAGGGCGAAGTAAGAGTTTCGGTTGAGGCGGCGGGGCTTAACCCTGTGGATTGGAAGATCTTCAGTGGATCGTTTGGGGGAGATGAATCCAAACTTCCCAAAGGTGTAGCAAAGGATTTCGCAGGCGTGGTCGATGCTGTTGGCCGCGGTGTTACCGAGTTTGCCGTGGGCGATGAAGTGCTTGGCTCCATCAAGAAGGCAGTCCAGACCGATCAGCCCAATGGGGCGCTCGCCAATCATCTGGTGGCATCCGTCCGAGATGTTGCTAAGAAACCTGAGGGGTTGAGCTTTGTTGACGCGGCCTCGCTAGGTATCCCTGCCCTGACCGCGTGCGGCAGCCTGCGTGCGCTGGAATTCACGGCGGACGACGTGATCGTGATCAGCGCGGCGTCTGGGGGAGTGGGGTCCATCGTGGTTCAGCTCGCTGCGTCTGCGGGGGCTACTGTGATTGGCATTGCCAGTGAATCCAGTGCTGAGTATCTGCGCTCGCTTGGAGCGGTGCCGGTGGCCTACGGACCAGATCTTGCTTCGCGCGTTCGGGCTGCCGCACAGCGTCCAGTGACGAAGCTTCTGGACTGCTTCGGGGAAGAGTATATTGATTTGGCTCTCGAACTTGGTTTGAGCTCGGGCACGTATGGCACGCTCGTTGGCACGGAGGGGGCCGTCCAGAAGGGCGCAACCTTAACGGGCTCTCGCGATGCCCAGCTCGGAGACTTGGGCCGGGTTGCGAAGCTGGTGGCCGACGGGACCCTGAAAGTTACGGTTGCTGACGTGTACCCGTTCACCACGGACTCGGTGCGAGAGGCCTATGCAGAGCTCCAAAATGGGCACGTCCGCGGAAAGCTCGTGGTGGACATAGCCTAGCTCGCTTACCCTCCAGAGTAAGATCGGCTCATGGCCGAAGTTATCTCTGGTGCGACTGCAAAGGAAAAGTCTGCGCTGGAGCTTTCAGCTGCGATTACGGTGGGATACGCCGTGGTTGCGCTTGTGTGGGCAATTATTGGAGATTCTCAGGTAATCCTGCTGGATGCGATCTTCACTCCGCTTGCTCTTCTGATGACATGGGGAGCTGCGAGGGTGTCCGCCGTAGTTGCTAAAGGCCCATCCTCTAATTTCCCGTTCGGTAGGGGTGCGCTCATCCAAATCTTCGTGATGGCGCAGGCGTTGACTATTATGGGAGGCCTAACCTATGCGGTGATTTCGGCCGTCATGACAATCTTGGACGGTGGGGACGCCGTTTCTGGCCTGTCTCTGGGCCTCTACGGGCTTTTCAGTGCGATGACATGTTTGGTGTCGTGGTGGCTTATTCGCAGGAAAGCGAACGGCTTATCTCTGATTGAGGCAGAGGCAGCTGGTTGGCTAGCAGATTCCGCGAGCAGTATCGCGATCTTCATCGGAGGCATTTTTGTTGTATTTGCTGAAGGCTCATCAATTGATTCTTGGGTGCCCTACGTAGACTCAGTGCTAGTTATTGCGAGCGCCTTGGTTCTCGTGGTGATCCCGATCCGTTTGTTGCGCAAGTCAATGAGACACCTGCAGAATCCGGCGCTTGAGAGCAAGCTCGAGGACAGAATTCGAACTGTAGTTGAGGAAGTTCGGTTGGCTGAGGGTCTGCCGGTTCCCATCTTGTGGATCGGGCAAATCGCCTCCACAGTCTTTATTGACGTTGCCTTCGTTGTTGAGCCAGACCGGACGGATGTAGCCGGTGAGGATCGGGTCAGGCGCGCCCTACATTCCCAACTTGATGACCTTGCTGAAGACCTGTGGCTCGTTGTGGAATTTACCCACGATCCCGAGCTAGTTGAGTAGATCCACTTAATGCAGCTTCCCCACACGATCGTCGTTGATACAAGAAACGGAACGTTCATTGAGGCTGTTTAACGTACGGTCAAGTATATAAACTTGACGGTTCTTGCCGCCTCGTTCGGAGAGACCTTCCACATGGGAAGAATTGACGGCTCGCAAATCGTGTACCTCTTTACTCAGGAATCACATCGCGAACTGCGAGCATATTCGCGTGTAGGCCGCTGGCTGCCTGCATCGAGTCCTCGGCACCTTTGGTTGTCTGACCCGCCCGTCTAGGGAGCCGTCGGCAGGCCCAACGCCTCGAGCAGCCCCTCCACCTCGTCACGTGCCGAGCCTTCGGAGATTGGGTGGGTCTTGACCAAGCCGTAGGATGCGCGGAGGGCTACAAACAAGGTCTCAAGCGTAATGTCGGCTGGCGCCGCTCCGGAGGCCTGTGCTTCGGCGAGGACTGGGCGGAGGAATACCCGAATTTCCTCTGAGAGGTCTTCAATCCGCGGATCCAGAGCGGACTCTGCAACGGTTTCGATGAACGCCACGTGGCTGACGGTCAGGTCCACCATCTGCTTCCATGCCGCATGAAAACGATCCTCGGGGTGGACGTGCATATTTGAAGCCCGGATGATCGTCGCAACGTTTTCTTCAAAGACGGCCACCGCTAGATCAACGCGCGAGCGGAAGTGTCGATACAACACGCCCTGACTCACTTCGGCCTCCTGAGCGATGGCGCTGAAGGGGACGTCTAGGCCGCGTTCGGCAAAGAGTTGGCGTGCGGACTGCAGAATCGCATCCCGGTTGGCGGCGGCCGCGGCAGGCCCCCGATTCTGTGCCGTAACTTTCGGATGCGTAGCTTTCATGTGACTGAGTATACTGAACCGGACAAGGCTGTCCGGTTAGTTGCCGCAGTAACCTCAAGGAGATTTAGGATGCCAGCAACACAGAATGATAGGTACGACGTAATCGTAGTAGGAAGTGGCGCCGCCGCGTTCTCTACCGTGCTTGGAGCGGTGGATGAAGGACTCAGCGTCATCATGGTGGAAAGCACCGAGCAATGGGGCGGAAACACCTCGATGTCCGGCGGTGGGCTGTGGCTGCCAAACAACCCGCTGATGAAACGTGAGGGCGCGGCCGATTCACGTGAGGAAGCCCTTCAGTACATGCTTAAGACAATCGGGGAGCCCGGTCCGGCCTCCTCGCAAGAGCGCATCGAGGCATATATCGACAGTATCGAGGATTTCGTTATCACCGCCGAGCGCCACGGCATGGAGTTCATGCGAGACCCGGACTATCCGGACTACTACCCCGAGCTTCCGGGCGGAAAGATCGGCCGCGCCATCGAAGGAATGAACTTCGATGTAAAGAAGCTCGGCGAATGGAAGGACACCCAGCGTGGCGTTGTTCCGATCCCGGTACGCACCAATGACGTGTGGCTCTTGGGCCGCGCTTGGTCCACTCCAGCCGGATTCATCCGGGGAGCGCAGTTCGTATTCCGGACGATCGGCGGCCTCGTACGCGGCAAGACCCTCGTGGGGCTTGGTGGCGCGCTTGCTGCCCACTTCGCCAACGCCACGCTGGTTAAGAAGAATGTGCCGCTCCTTCTTAACACACCCGCTATTGGCCTAGAGACCGAGGGTGACCGCGTGGTGGGCGTGCGCGTCAAGGAGAATGGCAGGGAGCGCGTTATCTACGCGAACAAGGGCGTCATGTTGGGTGCTGGCGGATTCGAATCGAATCAAGAATGGCGTAAGAAGTATCAGAACGTCACCGGCTACACCTCGGGTAACCCCGGGAACCTCGGCCGCCCAATCGAGTTCGCACAAGAGCTTGGTGCCGCCGTCGATTACATGGACGATGCTTGGTGGGGTGGTTCGCTGGCTCCGTTCGACGATGGCCCGGCCGGCGGGTTCCTTGTGGGGGAGCGAGCGCTGCCATACATGATGATCGTGGACGGGCAGGGCAAGCGCTTTGCGAACGAGGCCGAATCTTACATTGATCTCGGCCACCACATGAACGATCACGATCGTGGAGGGGACTTCTGGATGATCACGTCCGGCCCCTACAACAAGCGCTACTTCCGTACCTTCTCCATTCAGCCCGGGCTGATGAAGGGGATGGCGGAAAAGGGCCTCAAGCATTCTGCAAAGAACATCGATGAGCTAGCCGGCAAGATTGGCGTTCCGGCAGCGAACCTACGGGAGACCGTCGATCGCATCAGCGGTTTCGCCCGCACTGGAATTGATCAGGACTTCCATAAGGGAGATTCCGCCTACGATCGCTACTATGGCGACCCAACCGTTCGCCCGAATCCATGCCTTGGCCCGATGGATAAAGGCCCGTACAACGCCTACAAGATCGTTGCCGGAGATCTCGGAACTAAGGGCGGTTTAGTCACGGATGTGGATTCCCGTGTGCTCCGCGAGGACGGCACTGTAATCGAGGGCCTCTATGCCGCGGGCAACACTACCGCCACGGTTATGGGCCACACGTACCCGGGACCCGGCTCCACGATTGGGCCAGCTTCCGTGTTCGGGCTGCGCGGCGCGCGCCATATGGCAAAGTCATAGAGACGTTGGTGGGTTGTTTTTGACGACGACGAAGTAGACTTCCGCAACCCCGTATAAAACTGATATCATATTAATATCAGTTTTATACGGGGCAGTTCGTTCTGCTGGATTGCCCCACGCTCAAGGGGGAAGCATGTGCGAACAATCATTTACCACTCCTGACAGTGAACCCGCCGCGGAGCCGGTGGGTCACAGTGGAGTGCGCACAACGATCTTTGGTAGTTCTGCTGGCCCTCGTTCTGCTGATTGGCGGAACTCTTCTCGTTATATTCGGCGCCATCGCGCTCGACGGTGGGGGAAGCCCCATCCAATTGGTGGTGGGAATTGTTCTACTACTTGTGTCTCTGGTTCCCATGGCATCGGTGATTGTTGTGTCCCCGGGTATGACGTCTGTGCGTCAGTTCTTTGGCCGGTACATCGGGACGGTGCGCCGCACCGGACTCGTGTTGGTTCCGCCATTCACGAATGGAAAGAAGGTTTCCGTTAAGGTTCATAACTTTGAGACGAACGAGCTCAAGGTGAACGATGCAGACGGAAACCCCATCAACATCTCGGCCATTGTGGTATGGCAGGTATCGGATACTGCCCGCGCGGTCTTTTCAATCGAAGACTATGAGGAGTTCATCAAAACCCAGTCGGAGGCGGCGCTTCGTCACGTTGCCACGATCCATCCCTATGATGAACCAGCTGCGGGGGAGACGTCGCTGCGCGGAGGTACGGACAAGGTTTCGGGCGAGCTTGCCCACGAGGTGGCCGAACGCGTTGCCCTCGCTGGTCTCGAAATTATCGAGGTTCGCATCTCTTCGCTGGCGTATGCCCCAGAGATTGCTCAAGCCATGCTGCAGCGCCAGCAGGCCGGAGCTATTATTGCGGCGCGCGAGCAGATAGTTGAGGGTGCCGTCTCGATGGTGGAGCAGGCGCTTGACCGCCTCGAGAGCGAAGATGTTGTGGTACTTGACGATGAGCGCCGTGCACAAATGGTCTCAAACCTCTTGGTTGTGCTGACCTCGGATCACGCGGCAACCCCGGTGATCAACGCAAGCTCTCTGTACGCCTAGTTACGCCGTTCCATGACAGAGAAATCGGGAGAATCTGGGGCCGCCAAGCGCGAACGCAAGCAGGTGCTGCTCCGGCTAGATCCGGCCGTACACGCAGCGATGGCCAAATGGGCAGCGGACAATCTGCGATCGGTCAATGCTCAGATCGAAGTGGTGCTGCGCGACGCATTGAAGGATGCGGGGCGGGACCCGAAGGCCCCGCCCCTGAGAGGGCAGGGCCGGCCACGCAAGAAGGACGATTAATCGCCCATACACGTGCCTACATGCCGCGCGGCCGATAGCCACGGGTGATCCAGTGGGACCGTTTTCAGGTTTCCCGCAACGTCGTCGAGTGGGACTGGCACGGCGGCCTGACTTTGGGAGGCGACGGTGACGCCGTAGTGGCCATCGGCCACCAGATCGGCACCGGCGCCACCAAGAATGGTTCCGAGCAGGCGATCCTCGGCGTCGGGTGTGCCGCCGCGCTGGACGTAGCCCAGAACGGTCACGCGCGATTCTAGGCCGGTGGCTGCTTCTAGCGCTTCGGCTAGCTTGAAGGCGTTGCCGCGGTGAGAGGCAATCACAGAGTTGCGGTGGGATTTCGCGGCATTCTTAGCCTCGGGGCTGCCCGCGCCCTTGACCAGTGCTTCAGCTGCGGCCAGATCCGCCGAATCCTGATGATCGCGCGCTCCTTCGGCAACGGCCACAACGGAGAAGCTGTGTCCCGAGGCGGCACGCTTTCGCACGGAATCTGCGATGGCGTCAACGGAGTAGGGGATTTCGGGCAGCAGGATGATGTCCGCTCCGCCCGCGATCCCGGCGCCCAGCGCGAGCCAGCCAGCCTTGTGTCCCATGATCTCCACAACGATCACGCGGTGGTGGCTGTGGGCGGTGGAATGAAGGCGATCAATGGCCTCCGTGGCAATGCCGAGCGCGGTAGAGAATCCGAAGCTCGTCTCTGTATGTGCGATGTCATTATCAATGGTCTTCGGCAGGTGAATAACGTTGAGCCCGGCCTGAGCTAGGCGATTCGCGTTCTTCGCCGTGCCGCCTCCGCCGATGCACACCAAGCCATCTAGCCCGTCCTTCTCGCAGTTTTCGATGATCGTAGGAATCATGTCCTTCGTTTCATCGCCCACGCGCATCTTGTGCACCTTGTCTCGGGAGGTTCCCAAGATGGTGCCGCCCACGGTGAGGATCCCTGACATAGATGACGAATCCAGCTCCACATAGCGATTCTCAGCCAGTCCGCGGATTCCGTCCTGGAAGCCAACCAGCTCCATTCCGTGGTGGCCAATAGCCGCCTTCCCGAAACCGCGAATCGCGGCGTTGAGCCCGGGGCTGTCTCCGCCAGCCGTGAGAATACCTACGCG
>OMJG01000718.1_pt1 | contig 23048 bp, 18 predicted proteins | sample 1646431 | NCBI WGS metagenome assembly OMJG01 (sample SAMN03771674, study PRJEB25209) | food metagenome | isolation source: Cotija cheese | place: Mexico:Jalisco,Michoacan | collected 2011-12-12
GAAAACCAACAGTTCTAACCTGCCGTTTTCCTACATTTTACGGGTGCCTTTTACAAGTAGATATCTGAGAACTAATGAGTCAAGTAGTATAACGTTATTATGGAGTGCTTTTTTATTCAAATTTGAGTAATAATAAAATAGGAAATGAAACTATAGATAGTGAGTAAGTAAAATATTTATCGAAAATATTTTACTTAGCTAAGTTGAAAAACCTAAAAAAATTTCAGAAAAAACTTACCAAATAAATTTTTTTCTGGTATATTAACCTACTGTTGTAACCAAACGGAGGTAAATATGAGTAAAACTCAAAAAATTAATACAAAACCTCTTCATCCGTTACTCGCATTGATGGGTGTTCTAATTGGTGGATTTGTGGGGATGTTCAGTGAAACTTCACTAAATATTGCTCTTCCATCAATCATGAAAGCTTTTAATATTGAAACAGGTACTGCACAATGGTTAGTTACTGGTTACATGCTAGTAATTGCGATCGTCTTGCCACTTTCAAGTTTATTGACTAAACACTTCTCAACTAGGGGATTAGTTAGATTTGGACTTTGGGATTTCATTATCGGTTCAGTTATTTCAGCTGTTGCCGTTAGTTTCCCAATGCTTTTAGTTGGTAGAATGATTCAAGGTATCGCTACTGGTATCATTTTGCCATTAATGTTCTCAATTGCTATGAGAATATTCCCACCTAATAAATTGGGTGGAGCCCTTGGTATGGCAGCATTGGTTATTATGTTTGCACCAGCCATCGGACCTACAATTTCTGGTATTATTTTAGGCGCTTTGTCTTGGAGATTCATTTTCTGGTCATTTATCGTGTTCTTATTGATCGGTTGGGCCATCATGGAAAAGAATCTTACTAACGTCTTTGAAGTTACTAAAACAAAAGTTGATTGGCTTGCTATTATTCTTTCAACAATTAGTTTTGGTTTGATCGTCTTTGGTATCAGCTTCTTAAGTTCAAACATGGCAGTCGCTTTGATTGCTCTAGTAATTGGCTTGATTTTCTTAGTCGTTTATATCAGACAACAACTGCATGCAAATGTTCCAACTTTGGACTTTACAGTTCTAAAGAAACCTGAATTTGTTACTGGTTCTGTACTAGTAATGATCAACTTTGGTATCACACTTTCAGCAATGTACCTATTGCCAATGTACCTTCAAAATGGTTTAGGTGTCGCCGTTGCTTTAACAGGTATCATTATGTTGCCAGGTGGAGTCATCAACGCGGTCGTTTCATTTGGTGCCGGTCGTGCTTACGATAAAATCGGTGCTAAGATGATGTCACGTCTTGGTTTCTTGATTTCAATTATTGGTTCTGCAATGTTCTTATTCAGTAATCAAAACAGTTCTATTGGATATATCATTGCAGCCCACATTGTCTTGATGATTGGTGTTCCACTAGCTATGTCACCATCACAAACTTATGGTTTAAATTCACTAGATGCCTATCAATCAGCTGATGGTTCGGCTATTATCAATACTTTCCAACAAGTTATTGGTGCGGTTGCTACAGGTATCGCCACAATTCTTTTGAGTACCGGTCAAAGTACGTACTTTGCTAATGGTGGACATTCTGCAAAATTAGCATTTACTAATGGCGCTCACTACGGATTTGTGTTTACATTAGTATTAGCTGTTTTTGGATTCTTATTGGCATTCCGTGTGCACAATAAGGTTAAAGAAACAGTAAGTTCCAAACAAACAGAAGCTTCTCCTGAAAAGGGTGAAAATACTGTAACTGAATAGACTAGTCGCGAAGTTTTTCAGTAAAAAACAATTGATACAAAAAAAACTGATCAAGATGGTAATTGATTAGTTTTTTTTATGCCATGAATGTAAATTTGAGGTTGAAATATACAACTGATTCTCTTATAATAATAGGGTTAATAAAATAAGTTAAATGTAATAACGGGAAGGAGGGTTTTTTAGATGTCACAAAATACACATAAAGGTATGACTGGCCACCGCCGTCCTGTAAACCAAAAAAATGGTGCAGAAAAACGCGCTAACACACAAGCTGTTCTTGACTTCTTGAAGAGCCGCGACACAAAAGAATCAAAATAATTAGTAATAAATAAGAGCTGACGGAAAAATCCGTTAGCTCTTTTTTTAAACAGTTGTAATTGTATTGCGACCATTTCGCTTGGAATGGTATAAAGCTTTGTCAACTCGAGAATAGAAGTCGGTTATTGAAACGTCGTGAGGACTGATTTCTGAAACGCCGAATGAAGCAGTAATATGAATATCCTTTTCTTTGAGATGAATGGGAGTGGAATTGATGGCTGAAAAAATCCTATTGACGATGTCAGTTGTTTGCTCGACTTTGTAGTTAGGAAAGATAACGTTGAATTCCTCGCCACCAGTTCGGTACAACTTGATTTTGGGATTACTTTGTTTGAGTACGTTTTGAACAATATGAACGACTTCTTTTAAAACCTCGTCACCAGCTAAGTGGCCATAAGTATCGTTGATATGCTTGAAATGGTCAATATCGAACATCATCATAGTAAATTTGGTACTAGGTTGATTATCATCTTTAAAAATGGCCCGTAGATCGATGTCAAAAGCGTCGTAATTAAAGGCGTGAGTGAGTCGATCGTGAGTAGCATCCCTAAACAGTGCGGCCCGAGATTCTAAATCAGAGAACAAAACAGCAATATATCCAATCGTGAATAGTTCCATAACGAATAATGAAACTAATTGATGGATGAAAACAGGATTACTGATATTGAATTTGATTTTGGCAAAGAACCAATAGAGGAATCCAAAGATGATACTGACTAGTAAGTATTTAAAGAACGGAAACTTATTTTTTGTATGATTCTTGATGTGATTCAGAGCCTGATAAAAGACGATCAGATCAAATGATAAGCACCAAGATTCCCAACTCGTTAAAGCTGAATTTAAAACCATGAATGCTAACAATATTAGAGGGAAGAAATAGTAATAGTAGCGTTTGTTGGCACTGAGAATTACGGTATAGAAAATAATTGAAATCAATTCAAAGTTAATATAGATCCAGGATTGTTGTACGTGGGTAGCCGCAATTTCCATATAAAACAAAAGCGACATGATATAAATAACTCCTAAGGCAGCTCTTAAGGAGTAGGGATCGTAATGAATAGCCATCTTATTGAGAAGAACTTTAATACCAGAGAATAATACTTGGAAGACTAAAAAGGCTCCTAGAATATAAAACAAACTCGGTAATAATATGGATGCATCTAAAAATGAGCTGGTTAACAAATATTTATCCCTCCTTTATATGTATATAACAAGTATAATTGTATTTCCTAAGAAAATTAATAGTTGAAATAAACAAAATATCCTATAAAGAGAATTTAAATCCTCTTTATAGGATATTTTTAATCGACAGTTTCTGGACGGTGTAATTTAAAGGTCAAAACTAAAGCTACAATTAAGAATCCTAAACAAGCTAGAAATCCGGCTTGAATACCGACAGATTGATTAACTGTGCTACCAGTGATGATTTTGTCAGTCATCGTGATAACGGCAATAATAATGGCTGTTCCAAAGGATGCAGCAATCTGTCTAAGCGTGTTGAAGGTTGCCACACCATCAGAGAGATATTTTTTGGGTAAAGCACTTAGAGCTTGAGTTTGAATAGGAATCAAGATCAAAACTAATCCCAATTGGCGAATCATCTGCCCTAGGGTCAACATTAAAACTGAGGCGTTAACATCGATCACAGCTTGCATAAAGGTACCAAAGCAGTCAATCAAGACACCAGTGACAACGATACGTCTAATGAGATATTTATCAAATAGGCGGCCACTGACTGGCGACATGAAACCAGTTAAAATAGCTCCTGGTAACAAAGCTAAGCCAGAAATTAATGGACTCTTGTGTAAGATATTCTGAATCATTAATGGTAGTAAAATCGTGTTGCCGTACATAGTCAAAACAATCAACATATTGATAGTTGTAGCGACTGAGAATTGTGAATGTTTAAAAATTTCAAAATTAATAATGGGACTGTCAGCTTTATTTTCCATAATTGAGAAAATACCGATTAAAATCAATCCGATAACTGTGAATCCTAAAACGTTGAAAGATAGAAATTGAGATTGACCAATGTTTGAGAAACCAGTTAATAGGAAGAGTAATCCTAAACTGATTGTAATCAAACTTGGCACGTCGAATTTAGGATTTTCACTCGTTTCAACTTGTGGCAATTGGAAGATCGATAGTAAAACGACGGCAATGATGAATGGCAAGATCAAGATAAACAAGTATTGCCAAGGGAAGTACTGTAAAATCACACCTGACAAGGTTGGGCCGATGATAGGGGAAAAGTTAAAGGCCAAGCCGATAATCCCCATAACGGCTCCTTGTTTGTCTCTAGTTGTGTATTGCATTGCTAAAACATTGACCAAAGGCATCATCATTCCGGTACCGATAGCCTGAATCATTCTCCCGATAATCACGAGTATAAAAGTATTAGCAATCGCACCGAGGATTGTTCCAACTAAGAAGATCGAACTAAAAGCGATAAATAAGTGTCGAAAAGAAAATTTCTTAATAAAGTAAGCACTCGTTGGAATCATAATTGCATTGACCAGCGTGTAACCATTTGTCAGCCACTGAACAGTAGATGAGTTGACATTAAAGACGTGCATGAAAGTAGGTAGAGCTGTGTTCATTAAAGTAGAGCACAAAACACCGAAGAAGGTCCCAAAGACCATGATGAATAGTGATTTCTTAATTTGTTTTGACATTTTGGTGCTCCTAATCTAAAAGTAGTAACCTATTTATTCTAGTTATTTAGATTAGGCTGGTCAAATGCTATTTATTTAGCTTTTCGTAGACATTGTGAGGGATATTTTTTGCAAAGGCTTCTTGATATGTGATGACATAAGTTCCCTTAGTAGTCAATTTCAAGTAATGATCTTGTTTTAACTTGCCCATTCCGGTAAATTTGATAGGATGCTTCCCACCATTTTGATCATAACTAGTCAAAGTGTATTCGTAGTTGCCATAACCATCTTCGTCGACCGCTTTAGAATTATCGATTTTGACATAACGTGGTTCTTCTTTGGTCAAAACATTGAATTGATTGAGAGCTTGTCCCATCTCACTTGTATTATCTTTGAGACCAACGCAAGCCCCAAAATATCCGATTACTAATAGAAAAATACCCAACAAAAAAACTCTTAAAAAACTTCTCATTTGAATTACCTCCTGAAAAGTATCTTAAGAGTTTTTTGCTTTTTTAGACATTTGATTCACTTACATTACTCTTACAGATTTGTAAGCTTACCACCAATCGAAATTAAGGGTGTAGTCTACAATCTTGTTGAATAATTTGGCAATTAATTCCATCATAGTCAAACACCTCCAGTAACTATTCTTTCTACCTATATTATAGTTGTAAATGAAAGCGTTATCAATGATTATTAACCCCAGATTTCGTCTTGAATTGACTTAACGAGTTTTAATTTGGCCCATTCTTGATCTTCGGTCAAAACATTGCCCTCTTCAGTTGATGCAAAGCCACATTGAGTTGATAACCAGAGACGATCTAGTGGTAAGTATTGGCTAGCTTCTTTGATGCGATCGATGATGTCTTGACGGTTTTCTAGTTCACCAGATTTAGTAGTCAAAAGTCCTAGGACAACTTTCTTGTCGCCGGAAACTTTAGCTAGAGGTTCAAAGCCACCAGCACGTTTTGAGTCATATTCGAGGAAGTAAGTGTCGACATTTTCTTTAGCAAAGAGTGTGTCAGCGACGGGACCATAACCGCCAGAGAAAGCAAAATCTGAATGATAGTTACCGCGACAGACGTGTGTGTTGATAGTTAAATCTTCAGGCAAGTTTTCGATAGCTTTGTTATTGAGGTTCAACAAGATATCTTGAATACCCGAGTTAGCATAAGCTTGTCCATCAGGAGTTGAAAGGAAACTATCGTCTAAGAATAGTCCCCATGAGCAATCATCTAATTGAATCACTCGAGCACCTTCGTCGTAAAAAGCCAAGATAGCGTCATGATAAGCTTGTTCGATGTCTGAATAAAGATCTTCAATGTTAGGATAAAATTCTTTGATTTTATCATCATTAGTACCACGAATTAGTTCGATATAAAGTTGTGAAGGGGCGGGAATAGTTTGTTTAGGTTCGATATCCAAGTTGTCAGTCAATGACTTCAAATAATCGAAACGTTTGATGAATGGGTGAGTATCTTTGTTAAATTTGATTTTTCCAGAAAGGATAGCTGTGTCGTCACGAGTTTCTTCATGAGCAAAATGATAGCCTTCGCCGTAATGAATATGGTCGATACCTTCAAAGCCCCAGAAGAAGTCGAGATGCCAATAAGAACGGTGGAATTCACCATCAGTAGCGTAATCCAAGCCAATTTTTACTTCTTTATCTACTAGGTCTTTGATTGCTTTATCTTCAACTGCTGTAAGTTCTGCTTGAGAGATCTTCTTGTTATTGAAATCCTTACGTGCTTGCTTTAATTCTTCTGGTCTAAGAAAACTTCCTACGTGTTGGAATCCGATTTTATTTGCTGTTTTTACTGTCATATTGTTTTTCCTCCTGAAATTGCTTATTTAATTTTCCCCTGAAACGACGAAATCGCCCCTACAAAACAGACCTAAATCTGAATTGTAGGGACGATTTCCCGTGATACCACCCTAATTTATACTTTGCTTACACAAAATACCTCAACGACACTAACATGTCCGGGATGATATCGCATCCTTGCGTACCTTTGGCTTGCACCTAGGTAAGACTCCAAGCTCATCTTCAGTTAAACTTTCGTTCCGCCTTTTCACTATCTAGCGGTCACTCTCCAAACTACTCGTCAACTTACTCTTCTCTTCAACGTCTAATAAAATTAAATAAGTTTTAATTAATTAATTGGTGATTAATCTACACCTTGATTTTTAGTTTGTCAAATATGTTTTGAAAAAAATTTATCGTTATAACACCAAATTAAATGTTTTCAGCAATATCACTGGCCGTCCAAGTCACGGTGGCGTGGTATTTACCAGCTTTGGAATTTCCGTTTTGTTTTAATAAAATTCCTGAATTATTGTCCCATTTTTGTGAAATATCATCGACTTTTATTGGATCATGAAGGGTTCTGTCATCAGTAACGAAGGTAGGGGCGTCAGTTAGTGGATGCATTGAATTTTGTTGATCAATAAAAACTAATGAACCGTTGAAAGGAGTTTCGCTATCTTCTAATGGGGTGGCAGAAACGCTCAAAGACCAAGGTTCACGGAAACTAGTTATTTCGAGGATAAAATTTGTTTTTCGATGTAGAATTTTATTTTTGTTAAAAATGGTAGTGTCAGAAAATTCGATATTTTTTGATGTTCTGATTTGTAAGATCTTATTTTGTAGGACATGAACGGTAAAAGTTTGTGTTAGGGTTTTAATACCATCTTTGTCCGTAGCAAAAACTGATACAGAAACATTGGTTTGATTGGGAAAGAGTGACCAAAAATCGATTTTTGAGGAATCGTTATCAATTAGTTCACGTAAATCAATTGTGTTGGATGAAGTATCAGAATTAGAATCTGATGGTAAAGTTTTTGAAAAGGTATGATTGCCGACTTCAAAAGTATATTTGATATTATCGGAATCATAGAAGTCATGTTTATCGCTGTAAGTTAATTGTGGGTTGATATCGAGTGTGGCATTTTCCTGTTTGTATAATAAATTTTTATCTGTTAATGGTTTCATAGACATCGACCAAGTAGGATTATATTTGATTGTAAAGTCAGGTGTTTCAGTCGAACTGATATTAGTATCACCGATGAATTTGGCTGGTTGTTTAGTAACCTCTAAATTTTTACCAGTCGTGTTGTTGACAGTTCCGTTAAAAGTGATTTTGGCGGTACCGTTATTGGAATTTAAGGGAGAGCGCAGTGTGTACGAAACATAAGTTTTGTCAGTTGCTAAAGAACTTGCAGGGATGTCTTCAATCATGCCATTAGCGTAATAAATAGTTCCAATATTATTTTGAGCATCAGGAGTTAATTTGAAGTGTTCTGGTAAATTAAAATGTGCTTTGATGTCGTTCCAATCGGCATTTCCGGTATCGTAATTTAATTGATAATTAAGAGATATTTTGTCGCCGCCTAAGACGGTTTTATCGGTTGAATCATTGGTAATAGTTTTGTTTAGATCTTGATCAAATATTGAACTGGTGGCATGAGCTTCTACTAGAGATGGGATGGATTCGAAGTCGACTAATTTACTGGCTACAATTCTAGATTCATTTGGATTGGGTTTATCACTATTGGCACCAGTAAACCCCCACAATACAGTATGCTGACCACTAGCTAAATGAAAAATATCAGTATTAACATCTATTGAATGTGAAATACTTTTGTTGAATTGATTACCGGTATTTACTGGGTTCAAAGTACCATCTTTATCTTTGTCATTAAAATAATAAGTGGCTTTACCGATTGTGCTACCAGCTTTTGGAGGGGTCCAAGTAAAGGTCATATGATGCCAATCAACGTTTTGATTATGTGAATTAGTACCGTCAATTAAGGAAGCCGTGGTGTTCTCAGTATGAAATAATGAGTAAGTTTTCGTAAAGGGACTATAAGTATTACTATTAGATGTTCCAGTGACTAAATTTGTTAAATGATAGGAATTGGGATTGGATGGAAAAGTAAAAGAAATGTGACCGTATTGTCCGGAATAAGCCCCTAATAAAGTGTTGTCCGGAAAATCATTCGGCACAGTAACACTAGTATCTACAGTATCAAACGCATTTAGTGAGTAATCGGCATGTTGATAGACTATGAATGGATATCTCCAAATACTACCAGTCGAATATGTTTGAAAAGCTGTTGGCGCATCTCCTTGTGAATTAGTCACATCGTTTTTTTGCGTATCAAATTCAATTGCTAAACTATTTTGAATAGCGCTTTTAGCTACAGCGATGGAATCATCGAATTTCGTAGTATAACCGGTTAATCCAGCAGTACCATAAATTTGTGTCTTTGTAGATCGATCATATCCATCAACACCTAGTGCTTGTCCACCGGCACCTAAAGCTGCTTGTTTTCGACTGTCATTTTGTAAAACTAAAGCCATTCCTTGTCCGTTGAAGACGTCAGAACCTTGATCTTTTCCAAAATATAACCAGGCAGAAATAGTCTGAGGGTAGCGCAAATCAATATAATTTTTAATGTCATCGCGACCCCATAATGCGCCATAAGTAGAATAACCATCGGCTAAATCTAGGATGTAATTATTTTTTATTGAAGCAGAATTAGTCTTGAAAGGATTATGTTCCCCGTAAGGAGATGGCTGGGTAACGGGATAGAAGTATTTACTAATATCAATTCCCTCAGGAGCAGAGGCGATAGCACTGTTAGTATCCGCAAAACTAACGGAATAATTATTTGAAATATAAATAAAGCCTGTCAGAATAGTTAAGATAAAAAATAACACATACTTTCTCATCATAAATAACACTTCCTTTAAGGGATTCTTAAGAAGGCGATATATATACGGTATGAGTATAGTCCATTTGTACACAAATAAACCATTTATGGGTATTATTTATACAATTTAAATATAAATAAATTAGTGACAATATATATTATTTATAGAATTAAATTTATTGTATAAAAAAACACATCTAATAAGATGTGTTTACAAATCTATTTATTAGTATCAACAATATTGTCAGGTCTCAAACCTTCAATCAATGATTTGTTAGAATCAAATGAGGTTGTGATCATATTGTGAATGGCTGTTTCCGTATAAAAAGCACTGTGTGGAGTAACGATAACATTCAAACGTTTAGCTAGATTTCTAATCTTTTCGTTAGGGATGTTGTCAATGCTAGACCACTTCTTACCAAAAACAGAGTTTTCATTATCGATAACATCTAGTCCAGCTCCGGCAACTTTACCACTGTCTAAGCCCTTAATTAAAGCATCAGTATCGATCAATTCACCGCGGGCACAGTTTATGATGTAGACGCCATCTTTCATTTGTTCGATAGCTTTGTCGTTGATCATGTGCTTGTTGCTGTCGAATAATGGAACGTGGAGAGTGATAATGTCAGCTTGCTTATACAATTCTTCTAAAGTATCAACGTATAGACCTTGCTTTTCGATTTCAGGATTATGGTAAACGTCGTAAGCGACAATCTTGCAGCCAAAGCCCTTTAGAATTTGCATAGTTACACGGCCGATGTGACCAGTACCGATAACACCAACTGTTTGTTCACGATATTCTTTACCAATTGTGGGTGCCCAAGTGAAGTCGCCGTCTTCAATTTTTTGAGCAAATTCAGGAGTGCGACGGAGCAATCTTCCCATCAATAACACCGCATGTTCAGCAATAGCATTAGGTGAGTAGACTGGTACATTTGTCAAAGTAAAACCGAAATCGTTGAGATCTTGGAAATTGAAATTATCAACTCCAACATTACGGATTGAAATATATTTAATGCCTAAATTGTGAAGTACCTCAAGAGCTTCTCTAGTGTAATCAGCAGTTTGAAGTGTGACTACACCGTCAGCACCTTCAGCCATACGAGCTGAGTCTGCAGTCAGCATGTTATTAGTGAAGCCCACCTCGACATCCGGGTTTGCTTGTTCCCATTTTTTCAAAGATGGTTCTTCATCCTCACGAATTCCGTAAGCAAATATTTTCATCAAAAAATCCTCCTTTAAGCTATATATAAATTAAAGCAGAATTTGTAATTTGGTTCAAAAAAGTAGCCAATCAAAATGTTTTTACACTTTGATTGGCTATTAGTATTTTTTAGTCCTCAGAAATATCGACTGGAAATTTCGGAGTTTGATTATTTAACATTTTAAGATTGTCATTCAAGGAATCGAAGACCATGTTGTGAACAGCTGTTGTTGTATAGAAGGCTGTATGTGGCGTCATAATGACGTTTTTACGATTTAGAAGAGCTTGGAATTGAGGATCCTTGACGTCTTCAATCTTGTCGAATTTCTTTTGGAAGACATCATTTTCACTTTCCAGAACATCCAAACCAGCACCGCCAACTTTGCCACTATCCAAAGCTTCAATCAAGGCATCAGTATCAACCAAGCCACCACGAGCAGCATTGATGAAGATAACACCATCCTTCATTTTAGCAAAAGCAGCTTTATCAATCATGTGAACATCACGTTTTGCCAAAGGTGTGTGTAGCGTTATAATGTCGGATTGTTCCAAAACTTCGTCCAAAGAATCAACGTAGATTCCTAGATTTTCCAAGTATGGATCAGGCTTGATATCATAAGCTACTACTTTGGCACCAAAGGCGAGCATTAATCTAGCAACGACTGAGCCAATGTGGCCGGTTCCCACAATACCAACAGTTTTACCATTGATTTCCTCCCCGATAGTAGGGAACCAGCGGAAGTCAGCGTTATTAAATTTCTCGTCAAATTCAGGTACTCGTCTGAGCAAACGTATCATCAAACCGGTAGTATGTTCAGCAATAGCGTTAGGTGAGTAAACGGGAACACTTGTCAATGAAAATCCGAAGTCACGGAGATCCTTGAAATCAAAGCCGTCCAAACCAACATTACGAACTGAGATTTTATTAATGCCAAAGTCATGTAACTTTTGCAAGGCCAAGCGAGTATAGGGTTGTGTTTGCAACATTACAACGCCGTTATAACCTTTTGCCAAATCAACTGTTTCCTCAGTAACGATTTTGTCAGTATAGTCGATTTCAACATCAGGATTAGCGTTTTCCCATTCCTTTAGGTAAACTGCCTCGTCTGGTCGAACTCCGTATAGAAAAATTTTCATAGCGATCCCTCTTTCTTATGATTAGAAAATATACATTAAATTAATAAAAATCTAATAATTTAATTGTTATTAAGTTTAACGCAATTTCTGACAAATGAAAGGAGAAATTTCGATTTATTTAGATAATTCTAAGGCTTGGACCTTCTTTTCAAGCGCTGCAACGTCAAAGTCTCGTGAAAATTCAGCTAAATGAACCAAATTACGCAAAAAGTCGTGAGTCTTAGCTTCATAGTGATATTTCAAGCCTAGATCATAAATGTAGCCGTTGATGTAGTCGACTTCAGTGTTGCGCCCCTTGGACATGTCTTGATACATCGAAGGATAGTGCAAAGGATTGCTGACACTACTTACGAATTGAACAGACTCCCATTCTTCTTCACGAGTATTGAGCAAGGCAATTCCTGCACGTTCACAAACATCGAAAGCCTCATCAATCAATTGACGACTGAGTTTTTCGGCCACGGGTGATTGGATAAATTCGCCCATTTGAATCTCAAACATCGTACAAAGTGTGTTGATAACTGAGTTAAAAATAACTTTGGCCATCAATGTTCCCATGAAATTAGTCGTCAAATTAGGATTGAGATTAGCCTGTGTGAATTCAGCTTGAATATTCTTAGTCATTTCATCTGGCTGTTCGGTTTCGTTTGCCATATTCATACTTCCAGCACCCTTAGCACCGATGAAATCAACATCACCAGGTCCATTTAAGACTGTACCGATCAAGGCTGTGGCACCAATGACGTTTTGTTTGTCAAAGTATTGATTCAACTTGTCAATATGACCCATACCATTCATTGGTGAAACCACGTATTGAGATGGTTTAAAGGCATGTGCCGTTCGTTTCAAAGCATCAGCCAATTGCATCTGTTTAGTGAATACGACCCAAACATCAGGGTCACCGGTGTATTCTTCGGGGGAGTAAATATTGACGGGCACCAAGTGCTTATCTTTGTGATCACGTGAAACGAAAACACCATTTTGCTCACGAATCTTGTCAATTTGTGGTTGCCAAATTTCAACGAAGTCGACATCGAAACCAGCTTCCTGTAGAAGAACTCCATAACGCAAACCCATAGCACCTGCACCTAATACTGCATATTTCATAAATACCGCCTCCAAAATTTTTTGTGACTGTATTATTAGACGAATATTAGAAAATGTCAAACTAAAATTAATCGTTTTTAATGAATTTGCAGTGCATTTTTTGAATGCATTATATAGTGTGTTTTATCAACAAAAATTATTAAAATAAAAAATATTATTTAAGTAATTGACAATTGATTGAACAAATATTATTCTAAATATAATTTAATTTTATTCTAATTTGAAAAGAGGCCATCGCTATGTATACTATTTTGATTATTGTCGTCGTGATTATTTTGCAGATCAACTTGGGTCAAGCGTTGCCTCTGGTGAAAAACTGAGGGACACAAAAAAGGGCCGCCAAGTTGATCTATTTCGACTTGGCGGCCCTTTTTTTATTTAAAAATTATTCAGTATCATAACGATTTAATACATAGATTGCTAATACAACAATGACTGCACCAATAATTTCGGGTAGGTTCACAGCATAGTGTAAGAAAATCACGCTCAAAACTAAAGTCGTGAATGGTTGTACGGCATCAGTGATACTAATGATTGCGGCAGTTGTGTACTTAGTACTCAAGACCATCAATAAGAATGCGGAGACAGTTCCTAACAAAATAACCGTTCCAATTCCTAGAATGCTAGCTGTACTCATCTTAGGTGGATTGACCCAAATAGGGCTGAAGAAATTGGAGATAATTCCTGCAATCAACATACCCCAACCGGTAATCAAAATTCCGTGATATTTAGCGATAAGGGATTGTGGAATAACAACGTATAAAGCGGCTGTAATACCACTTCCAACACCCCAAAGTACTGAAACAAACGGAATAGACAAGTGACCAATGTCACCACGAGTAATCATCAAGACCACACCGATCAATGCCAAAACAAAGGAGATGACATCAACTCGAGAAGTTTTCTTTTTCGTGAAAAGAATCAAACCAATCATAATAAATAGTGGTGAAAGATACTGCAAAATAGTAGCGGTAGAAGAATTACCAGTTTTAATGGCATGGAAGAAGGTGAACATATTAGCTAACAAACCGAAAACGGCAAATGAAACTAACGTCAAAAGATCTTTCCAATTCTTAAAAACAGCAAAGAACTCTTTGCTTGGTAAAACAATTAGGCCAACGGCTAATAAAATAATTCCGGCTACAGTAGTTCTAGTTGCGATGAACCACATAGCTGGGATGTTCAAATTCTTAGCAACGACTTGCAAGACAGTTCCAGATACACCCCAAAGAGCAGACGCACAAAATGCTAACCAAAATCCTCGATTAAGAGTTTTCTTGGCTAGTTTTTTCCCTTCGTCCATGAAAAAAATTCCTCCTAAAAAAACTAATAGCAATATTATACCTGTGAATAGCAGTTTTTGACTATTGTTTTTTTTATATCATGGCGTTTGGTACAAAAAGGTATGGATAAACTTGTTGCTACCAATGAATCTCCTTGAATTGGTATATACCGTATTTATTTTTTCGTGATAGCGTTGACTTAATTATGCTAATGAGATTTTGATTATTTTTACATCATATGAGCCTTGCGGAGCACTGACTGAAACTGTGTCGCCAACCTTGTGATTTTCCAAAGCCTTGCCAATTGGTGAGGCAAAAGAAATTTTGTTTTGGGTCAAGTTGGCTTCTTGTTTTCCGACTAATTGATAAGTTACTTGATCGTGATCATCCAAGAATTCAAGCGTAACGAATTTGCCGATGTCTAAGAGATCGTTGTCGGCGGGCAAAACCACATTGGCATATTGTAATTGTTTGTGTAAGTAGCGCAATCGGCTCTCAAGATGTCCTAGATCACGCTTGGCACTAGAATATTCAGTGTTTTCAGAGCGGTCGCCTAAAGCTGCTGCGGCAGCTAAAATTTTGATTTTTTCAGGACGACTGGCTTTTAAGTCTTTTATTTCTTGTTCGATAGCTTTATAACCAGCAGGTGTCATCTTATTAAAAGTTGATTCCATTTTTAAAACCTCGATTTAGTTGTTTTAAATCCAATGTAACACAAAAAAGGCACCTTCCAAAGAAGATACCCTTTAGTAAATTGATTATAGATTTGCATCCATATTAAATGTAAGTTTTGAAAGATTGATTCCCTTAGTATAAAGTTCACCAAAGAATTTGTGAGTCTTTTCTTGCATTTGTTTAACAACTTTTTGGTTACGGTCAGTCAAGAATTCAACCAATTCGTCGCCAGAATAGTTAGCAGCCAATTTATCAGTTTCAGCTACAGCTTCACGTAGTTCTTGACGAATTTCTGTTAAGTAGTCGATATCGTCTTGAATGAATTCTGTGTAGTTTGATTCAACTAGAACTGACAAAGCTTTATACATCCAATATGCATCCTTGAAGTTGAATTCAAGTGAAGCATCATTATATGAAGGATCTGTTTCATTCATATTAGTATAGAAAGGAATGTATGGTGTAAATGTTGGATAACCAATACATAGCCACATAATAGCAGCGTATTCTTCAGGAACGTCATTTCTGATTTGAAGAACGTGTGAGTTTTGAGTTCTGTTCAAACCGATTGGACGGTAACGGTGCTTGTCATCTTCACTAGCGTATGGGCTGAATGGATCGAATGGTGTTTCGTTGTAATGTGAACCTAAAACGTATTCGATATCATCAACAGAAATCTTGTGATCTGTCTTCATGATGAAAGGTAATTCACCATCTTCTGGATCTTGTTGAATTTCTGGGTTGAAGTACTTTTGACCAAACCAAACACGTGGTGTGTTGTAGTGACGGTCTTTAAGGTTGTCTGTACCGAAGATATGTCTGAAGTTCCAGCCAGTTTTGTCAGTGTTCAAATGGTTCTTTTCAACAAATTCTTGGATTCCTTCTGACCACATGAATTCGTCAGAGTTATTGAAATCTACTTGTTGAATTGAAACACGGTTAGCACAAACAGCATAACTGTCATCAGGAATTCTTTGAGCTACCCAGTGGTGGCCAGTAACGATCTCCATGTACCAAACGTCATCTTTATCACTGAATAGAACAGAGTTACCAGCAGGTGAACCAAATTTCTTGATCAATTCACCAGTACGTTGTACAGCACCTTTGGCTGAGTCAACGTAAGGTAAGACCATACGAACGATAACATCTTCGTCCATACCGTCTTTAACTAATGGGTCAAAAGCTAAAGCACGTTCGTTACCATAAGTACTTTCTGTGGCAGACATAGCAACGTTCTTTCCATTAATACCACTTTCATCGTAGTAACCAAACTTCTTGTAATCAACGTTTGGAACGGCAGGCCATTTGTAGCCATTTTCAGGAACTTCAGCTTCAAAGCCATTTAACCATGATTTAACTTTACGTCCTTTTTCACCGTTTACGGCAGGATTCAATACGAAGCTGTGGGGAGCTACCGCAAAGAAAGTGTCGTCGTTTCTAGCAATCATTGTTGATCCATCTAAACTGGCGTTTTTACCAACTAAAATAGTGGTACAAGCGTCATCCAAATGATTTTTCTTCATCTTTTCGAATTCCTCCTATTTATACTGGTTCCATTTTATCATACTAAATGTAAGCAGTATCTTGAAACTTATTCATATTGTAATTACGAATATATGGTATAATTTTGATAAATTAGGAGGGTGTAATGGATATAAACACGAACGATAAGGAAGAATCATTTTTTAAAAATCTGTTATTAGGCTTTCAACATTTGTTAGCAATGTATTCCGGTGATATTTTGATTCCAATTTTAATTGGTGCATCACTTGGATTCAGCGCTAAGGAAATGACTTACCTAATTTCAGTTGATATTTTTATGTGTGGGGTTGCTACACTCTTACAGATTAAACGAACACCATTGACGGGTATCGGTTTGCCAGTTGTTTTGGGTTCAGCTGTCGAATACGTAACGCCGTTACAAAACATTGGGCATCACTTTGGAATTGCCTATATGTATGGTGCCATCATCGCTGCTGGGGTTTTCATCATGTTGATCTCCAAGTTATTCGCTAACTTGAAAGACTTTTTCCCAACAGTAGTTACTGGTTCTTTGATTACTTTAATTGGATTTACTTTGATTCCAGTTGCTTTCCAAAATATCGGTGGCGGGAGTGTTGATGCCAAAGATTTTGGGAGTCCAACGAATTTGATTTTAGGATTTGCGACAGCTTTGATCATTGTGATCGTAAGTATCTGGGGTCGCGGATTTATCAAACAAATTGCCGTTTTAATTGGTATTGTTGCGGGATACTTGCTTGGAATTGGAATGGGAGAGATTGGTTTTAAAACTGTGGGTACTGCTCACTGGTTCCAAATTCCTCAACCATTTTACTTTGCAACACCTAAATTTGAATGGTCATCAATCGTAGTTATGCTTTTGGCTGCCTTGACTTGTATGATTGAATCTACTGGTGTTTATTACGCTTTGGCAGAATTGACTGGTGATGATTTGGATAAGGACGATCTACAAAGGGGATATGCTTCAGAAGGTTTAGCCGCTATCTTGGGTGGTATTTTCAATACATTCCCATATTCGACTTTCTCACAAAATGTGGCGGTCGTTCAATTATCAGGAATTAAGAAGAATAAACCAGTTTACTTCTCAGCCTTCCTATTGATCATCTTAGGTTTGATTCCTAAGGTTGGAGCTGTGGCAGAATTGATTCCTAATGCCGTCTTGGGTGGTGCCATGTTGATTATGTTTGGTACCGTAGGTATTGAAGGAATTAAGATGTTGTCACGAGTTGAAATGAACAACAACAATATCATGATCATGGCTGTATCAATCAGTTTGGGCTTGGGTGTAACGGTTCAACCAACGTTATTGCACTTCTTGCCATCAACTGTTCAAACTATCTTGAACAATGGTTTAGTAGTCGGAAGTTTTTCAGCAATTATTTTGAATTTATTGCTAAATCCGAACAAAAAGACAAATTAGCAAGTTTTGAAACTTTCAAAGCATAAGCAAAGTTTAGTCATATTTTCATCACATTTGGTACGTATACTTGTCGATAAATAAGATAAGTATACGTGTTTTTTTAATATAATATTCCGTCTTCCATAGCAAAGTAAATTTGGCTGGAACAATGTGGGTACGACTTGGAGCCTTTACTATTCCGGACTGAATAGTGGTTCTATTCTTTATATTTTAGTTGCTTTTAGGATAGAACCCTTTTTAGACAAAGGAGTGAAAAATATGAATGAATATAAATATATAAGTATTGTTATTAATAAGTTTGATTTGCCATTTGAAGTAAAATTGGCTACTTTGGATGAAGATGCTATTAATAAAGAATTAGTCGATGAGACTATTGAAAAAATTTCTGAAAACATCCAACAATATGATGATCTGTTTTCATTAGAGAACCATGATGCGTTATTATCACGTTTCCAAGCTGGAGAAGAGACGGCCTTGATGACTTCAAAAACTTTTCGTGAAGTCTATGAGCAGACGATTACTGCTGAACAAATGACCCATCATTACTTTAGTTCTTATTATAATGGTAAGTATGATCCAATCGGTTTATTGAATGGTTGGATGATCGATAAAATCTTTAATCGTTACTTGCTTTCATTGTTGAGTGATGAGGGAATCGATGGTGTGTCATTACGTTGTGGTGAGGATGTTCGCTTGGCAAGTCGTCCTAATATTGATTTCAGATGGAGAATTGCTATTAAAGATCCCAAAAACCTTGATATTTTACTAGCAACTTATTTCTTGAAGAATGGTGCTGTTTCAACTGCTAATGAGATGCACAGTCTGCGAAATGAAAAGAGTAATGTTGAACAAGTGACGATTGTAGGAAATAATGCTTTGGATACTAATATTTGGTCGTCAGCTGGATTGTCAGCCGGAAGGAAATTCTCCGAATTTATTACTAAGTATCACTTAACTGGGATGATTGTTGATAAGTATGCTGGATTAGAAAACTTTCGTGACGGTTTTTCAGATAAGATTCCTTTACGGAAATGAACTGTGTAACGTCGTTATACAGTTCTTTTTTTGTTTAAAAAGTCTATCTTTGGTCATAAATAATTCATATCTCATTTCTATAATTTTATATATAAATGAGGTACTAATAATGAAAACTAAAAAATACTTTTTCCCTAATATGATAATCAATCAAATGAATACACAATTTAAACTTGAAATAGCAACAACTAAAAACAATCAAATTTTAATGGAACAAATGAAAGTAGCTAGTCAAAACATAGAGCAATTTTTAATTGAAGTTAACCGACGATTTTCACCGTTTGCATACGATTCTTTGGTGTCAAGGTTTCAAAGAGGAGATAAAACGCCGTTACAAGAGTCAAGTGACTTTGCGATGATTTATAATTCAACGGTTTTGGCAGAACAAATGACAGAAGGAGTTTACACGCCATATTTTGCTGGTAAATATGATCCTAATACTTTGGTGCAAGCCTGGGCCCTAGAACAAGCCTTCAATAAATATGTAACGCCGTTATTGGAAAATCCTGATATCGAAGGAATTTGGTTGAACAATGATAAGCAAATTAAAGTTGCCACTAAGCCGGAATCCGATTTTAAATGGGCAATTGATATTAATGATTCAAACAAAGAAGATCCACTGACAACTTATTACTTGCAAAATGGCGTTATTGCGATATCTGAGAACGATTTTGAGTCAGTCCACATGAATCTTAGTGATATCAAACAAACGATTGTCATCGGTCAAAATATCGTTGAAGCAAGTGTTTGGGCAGAAGTCGGACTTTTAACAACAATCGCTAAATTTGAAGACTTTGTAGAAGCCTATGATTTGTCTGGATTAGTGATAAACAAAGAAGAAATTCCAATTGCTTTTAGTGATGGAGCAATCGAAACTAATGAAAAGAAAATATCTTAATATAAAAAAAGGAACCTCGGAATGTAGTTTTTCTACACCAAGAGGTTCCTTTTTTTCTTATTAAAATGAGATTACTTTAGTCGTCCCATTGTTCAACTTCATCTTTATAACCATCAGGGTTGCCACTCCAGAAGAAGCCACCATACCAGAGACTTCTCTTGTCTGTGTCAAAACCGTTGATTTCTTTCATGTCGGCATCACTTAGTTCGAAATCGTAAACATCAGCGTTTTGGACGATTCTTTCTTCGTGAACTGACTTAGGAATAGTGATGATACCATTTTGCAAATCCCAACGTAAAATAACTTGGGCAACTGACTTGTTGTATTTGTCAGCAATCTTCTTGAGTCTAGGATCACCTAGAACTGAACCACCGCCAAGTGGAGACCATGCTTCGAGATGAATATTGTTTTCATCACAGAAGTTCTTGATATCAACTTCTTGGCAAAGTGGGTGATATTCCATTTGGTTGACTGCTGGTTTGATTGAGCAGTGTTGTAAAATATCTTTTAATCTTTCAATGTTGAAGTTAGAAACACCAATAGCACGAGCTTTGCCTTCTTTATAAATTGTTTCTAGGGCACGCCATGTTTCTAGGTAAGTTCCATCAACTGGCCAGTGAATCAAGAGTAGATCTACATAATCAGTTTGTAGTCTCTTTAATTGACCTTCGAAGTTGTCGAGTGTTGATTGATAACCTTGGTCACCGTTGAAGATTTTAGTTGTTAGGAAAATGTCTTCACGCTTGAGACCATTGTCTGCAAAACCTTTTTGTAATCCTTCACCAACACCAGCTTCATTACCATATTGTTTAGCAGTATCAATTGCTTTATAGCCGTGTTTTAATGCCCATTGGACAGCTTGGGAAGCACCAGAATTGTTGACTTTCCAAACACCCATACCTAATTGGGGCATTTTAACACCATTGTTCAAAGTAACAGTAGAGTCTAATTTTAAATTCATGTCTAACTAACCTCCTATAACTATAATTTTAACTCAAATATTAGTTTGATACTTGGAAATAAACTGTGCATTTGGTATAGTTCATTTGTATACGCTATCATAACTACGGTTGATATATTGTGGGAGAGGGTTTTTCTAAATGGAAGATAAATTTACGGATGTTAATGAGATAAAGACGAAAATCATTAATCTATCAGCGACTCTGAACTTACCTAAAGGAACAGAGGCGTTTATTAGTGATATCCATGGAAATGATGATAAATATTTGAATATCATTCGTAGTGGTGCTGGCAATATCAGTCGTAAAGTAGGAGAGCTATTTAACGGTCGCCTAACTATCCCTAATCAGCAGAAGTTGGTTTGTTTGATTTACTATCCCGAAGATATTTTGAAGAAAATTGTTCCAGATTTAAAAGGTAATGATTTAGAACAATGGTACATGGATACAATTAATCAGATGATAGAAGTATTACGTTACGTTTCCGAAAAATACCCTCAAAATGTGATAGATCAATCCCTTGATACGAAATTTTTAGATATTTCTGAAGAATTAGTTTTTGGTAATTTAGCTGCCGAAGATAAACGCCAATATTATCGTGAAATGGTTAAGCAACTAGTTCAATTAGGATTGGCCGATGAATTTATTGTTTCGATTTGTCATGCCGTTCAAAAGCTAGCTATCGAGAGAATTCATATTATTGGCGACTTGTATGACCGTGGACCTCATCCTGATAAAGTTATCGATCATTTAACTGAAACGTGGCAGAATTTTGATTTCGAATGGGGCAATCATGATGTTTTGTGGCTAGGAAGCATGGCTGGCTCAAAATTGTGCATGATGAATTTGATTAGGATCAGTGCTCGCTACCATAATTTGAAATTGTTAAAAGATGTCTACGGAATTGATTTAACTTCGATAGTTAAATTTGCGACAAATCGTTATATGCCTTTGCCAAATTTTGAACCAAAAGTAGCTTGGGCTGGAATGACCGATGAAGAAAAAGATATCGATAACTGCATTCAACAAGCGGCTGCCATTATGCAATTTAAACTTGAGGGGCAAGCAATCAAACGCCGTCCAGAATTTGAAATGGATGATCGCTTATTATTAGATAAATTGAGCTTGGATAAAAGAACTGTAACAATCGACGGGAAAGACTATCCAATTGAAAATGGTTGTTTCCAAACCGTTAACCCGGCTTCTCCTTATCAAATTACTAATAGTGAACGAGTAGTCTTGATAGATTTAATAAATCAATTCATTCAATCAAATAAATTAAATGAAGATATGTGGTTTGTAGCTGACAACGGTGGGATGTATCTCGAACATAACGGCAACTTACTGTTTCATGGCTGCGTTCCAGTGGACCAAAAAGGGAATCTATCGTCTATTACAATTGATGGGAAGACCTATGCAGGAAAAGAACTTTTAGATTACAGTGAATATATTGTCAAAGATGCTATGAGACACCCGACGACTGCTGATTGTTTCAATTCAGACTTTATTTGGTATCTTTGGGAAGGAAAGAATTCACCATTATTTGGTAAAGATAAAATGACTACTTTTGAACGTTACTTTATTAATGATGAAGCAGTTCAAAAGGAAACGCCTAATCCATTTTTTGATTTGTGTAATGAAGAATGGTTTGCCAACAGGATCTTGAGAGAATTTGAATTAAGTACTCATGGCCATATTGTTAATGGACATACACCAGCTGACGAAAATGCTAACCCTGTTATGGCTGATAAAAAGGTCATCATGGTTAATGGGATGTTTGACGCTAAAAGAAGCTCAAAAATTGGTGGGCATACGTTGCTGTACGATTCTTATGGTATGCGCTTGGAGACTTTGAAACCATTCGCTAACAAAAATAAGTCGATTGCTGAAATGTCAGATGTCGTAATAGATAAAGAGATCGTTGAGCACACTTCTGAACGTCGAACAATTAAAGATACTGATTATGGAAAGAGCATTCAAAAACAAATCAAGTATTTGCGTGGGTTTTATTAATTAATTAAAAAAACGATTCATATCTATTTTTAGGTTCTTTCTTAAGTTAGGTCAGTAGTAATATTCCGTCCTCCATAGCAAAGAAAATTTGGCTGGAACTTAGTGGGCGCGACTTGGAGCCTTTGCTAAGCCCAAAACCGGGCAAAGTCTTCAAGCTCGGCCTTTCACTACTGAGCCAATTTTCTTTGCTATTCCGGACTAGATGGAATTTTCTATTTTTATAGAATCAAATAAATAAGCATCTACTCAGATAATGGTCCAATGACTATATCTAAATAGATGCTATTTTTGACTCTGAATTATTTGAAATAAACAATAAATGACGTTATCTAGTCGGTAGTGGCAGCTTT
>OMJG01000719.1_pt1 | contig 23047 bp, 26 predicted proteins | sample 1646431 | NCBI WGS metagenome assembly OMJG01 (sample SAMN03771674, study PRJEB25209) | food metagenome | isolation source: Cotija cheese | place: Mexico:Jalisco,Michoacan | collected 2011-12-12
TAAACCAGTTGAAGATGCAACGTTTTCGATTAATTCTGCTTTATTTGCCATGGATGGAATCACCTCCTGAAAATATAATGATGTTTCGGTATAAATCACGTTCATTTGAATCACTCAAAATCCCGTGACAAATATTGATATATTCGATCAATATTCTGTTATAACGTTATCATAAGAACCTTTTAATATCAAGGATTTTCGCCATTTTGAGGCTATTTTTTTCTTTTTTTGCTATTTATTTAGAAAAAAAGATATTCTTTTGCCAAAAGCCAAAAACTGTGGTAAAATCTTTACTTTCTCTTACGTGGAATAATCCGTATAGGGGTCCCTTCAAATTCAAATGCTCGACGAATTTGATTTTCTAAAAAGCGGGCATAAGAAAAATGCATCAGATTTTCATCGTTCACAAAAACCACAAAAGTTGGTGGCTTCACTGCCACTTGTGTTGCATAAAAGATTTTCAAGCGTCTACCTTTATCAGTGGGCGTTGGATTAATTGCTACAGCATCCATAATGACATCATTTAAGATAGACGACGGGACACGAAGGTTCTGATTCATCCCGACGCGTTCAATTAAATCAGGAAGCTGGTTTAATCTTTGCTTTGTTTCTGCTGAGACAAAGATAATTGGCGCATAATCTAGATATAAGAATTCATTGCGAATCTTTTTTTCAAATTTCTGCATGGTATCCGTTTTTTTCTTTAATAAATCCCATTTATTTACGACAATTATAATCGCACGGCCTGCTTCGTGCGCATAGCCAGCAACCTTCTTGTCCTGTTCTCGTATCCCTTCTTCTGCGTTTAAGACCATTAAAACCACATCTGAACGATCAATAGCTGTCATCGCACGCATTACACTGTATTTTTCTGTTTTTTCATAAACTTTTCCGCGTTTACGCATGCCAGCAGTATCTATCATAGTGAATTCTTGGCCACTTTCGCTGACAAAACGAGTATCAACCGCATCACGCGTTGTCCCTTCAATCTCTGAAACAATAACACGGTTTTCCCCTAATAACGCATTGATCAAAGAAGATTTCCCCACATTTGGTCGACCAATTAAACTAAAATAAATCATTGATTCATCTTTGTTGCTTTCTTCTTCAGGAAAATACTTGACAATTTCATCTAAAACATCGCCCAGACCAATACCGTGACTACCTGAAATTGGATAGGGATCTCCTAGTCCCAAGGTATAAAAATCAAAAACATCATTACGCAGTTCAGGATTATCTGCTTTGTTAACTGCTAATACTACTGGTGTATTACTTTGATATAAAATACGTGCTACTGTTTCATCTGCATCTGTTACCCCTTCACGAACGCTCGTGACAAAAAGGATAACGTCAGCTTCTTCAATAGCAATCTCTGCTTGGTGTTTAATTTGATCTTTAAACGGTTCATCGCTTTTTAACAAAAAGGAAACAAACCATTCTCCAGTTGGCAAATGCTTGATAGAAACAGTAGCTATTCTAACTAACTTATTAGTAGGTAATTGTTTTGATAGTTTTACTTTAATACGACCAACCTTAGGTAATCTAATATGTTTGTTATCTAAAAATTTAATTGAGCCATTATATAGAGATGGAACACCATCATTTCTCTTAACAATGGCTGAATTGTAATGATTAGACGTTCTATAACCCTGATTAGGATTAGATTTACGTTTGAAATTTGGTGCCCCAGTGTCATGTACTTTATGAAACAGATTCCAAGCTGACTTATAACTGATTAGAGCATTATTGATCATATCACTATCAATATCGTTATCACCTAACCATGGATACTTTTCTTTAGTGATCCGAGCTAATCCTGTTGGACGAACTGTACTAGATTTAAGTAATTTACCGCTTTTATTATGTTTCCAATATTTTTCTGGAATGGGATATAGCTTATCTAACTTATTACTATAAACTGGTGAGTCAGTCCAACTGTTAGCGACTAATTTATTGTAAACAAATCGAGAAGCATTGATATTTTTCCAGAAAACTTCTTCTTGTCGTCTGTTAGGATATATCCTCATTTTTAAGCCCATCATGTATTCCATTTCATTCTTCATCAATTCACCCCCTTATCTTTATAGACTTATTGTATACGAACGTGTGTTCAAAAGTCCCGTAATAAGGGCAGATATAAGAAGTTCAATATCAGAAACCAAATATATTAATAAGAAAGGAGCAGGCTTACCTCCCACGAATGAATTCGTGGGATTCACGCCCAGTTTTATTGAACCAAAACTTGATTGTCAAGTTTCTGAACAATTGAATTAATAATTTAGTCATCTCATTTCGGGATGACTATTTTTGTATAGAGCAAGATTTTGGCGAATAGCTCAGTCGGTATTATAATGAGTTTGTATGAAAAGAAAACGCTTAATTTTTTCTGGATGGTAGATATGAAACCAATAATAACAATTGATGTTGGTGGAACAACGATTAAACACGCCTTATTTAATAAATCAAATCAAACTTTAACTAATAAGGGTGTCGTTGATACGCCGAAGAATCTAGCAACATTTTATGCAGTAATTGAAAAAATAGTAAAAAAATACGATCGAACTAAGATTGCCGGAGTAGCTTTGAGTATTCCAGGAGCGGTCAATCAACAAACAGGAATAATTGGTGGGATCAGTGCCTTGCCATATATTCACAATTTCCCAATCAAAGCAGCTCTGGAGAAACGTTTGAATTTGCCAGTTTCAATGGAAAATGATGCCAATTGTGCAGCTTTAGCTGAAGTTAATAGTGGCATGGCTGTCAACATGCAAAATATCGTCATGTTGGTAATTGGAACTGGAGTCGGAGGAGCAGTCGTGATCAATCGTCAATTAGTTCACGGTCAGCATTTGTTAGGTGGAGAATTTGGAATGATGCTGGGTCAAACTGATCAGCGCCTCAGTTTAGTAGGAACGGCGGTGAGAATGGCTCAACATTACAATCAAGCCTTTAAGACTAATTATACGGGCAAAGAGATCTTGCAAATGGCTCAAAATGGTGATGCAACTGCTCAAAAGTATGCTTTGAGGTTGTACGATAATTTAGCTCGCGCAATCTTTAATTTACAATTTGTCGTTGACCCAGAAGCTTTTATCATTGGTGGAGGAGTTTCCGGCAATCAAGATTTCATTGATAATCTAAATGAAGCCGCTCAAAGATTAGTTCAGCGAGTAGCTGATATTAAACTAGTTCCTAAAATTATCCCTGCGTATTATCATAATGATGCCAATTTGATTGGTGCAGCATTGAATTTTAAAATTAAAAAAACTGTCTTGATTTGATTTCAAGACAGTTTTTGTTTTAGCAGAGATCCGTATAACGATAAGGGATTGCTTGATTTAATTGTTTAGTGATTTCTTCTAAAGCTGGTTCTTGGCGGATATTTTGGTTATTTAAAACGAATTCGTGATTTTTTTCAATCCAAAAATTAGAATTAGGCGCTAAAATCTCATAATTATCCTCTTTTTTATCTAATCTGAGAATAACTTTTTGCCCCAAGTTTGGAAGTGGACATTGAATTGATTTGTAATAAACATTTTGTTCGATTCCGCCAGGCAGTTTAACGTCAACGTTTTTTCCTAAGATTTCTTCCGATCCACTGATAATATGATTGATATAAATTGAAACATTCGTGGAATCTTTGTTGCTGTGGGAAAAATCTATAACTGTCCCTTGAACGAGAAAGTCACTATTTTTCTTTAGTTGGTTTAAAGACAAGTCCTTTTTGGGAATTATCTTTTGAGTTGACAATGTCGAATGAGCAATTCGTTTTGTTTGTTGACGCCATTTTTTTTGTTGCGCTTTAAAACGATTTGTTGTTTTTGTAGGTCGGCTTGGTCAATATTTGAAGTCTTAGTGTTTTGACTACAACCGGTTAAAAATAAAGCACAGACAGTAATTGTTGCCAAATAAATTTTCATCGAGGATACTCCTTCCTTTTTTGTGAGTTAGAAGTTGGTATCAGTCCTTTGATTCCTCGAATGAAAGATATTTTGTGGTGGCAACTTTTGCCGAATGCATTTGATTCACTCCTTTAAAAGATTATATATATATCATAACATGGTTTAACTTTTCTCCAAGCACAACAAAAAAGCCTAAAAATCTCAATCGGATTTCTAGGCTCTTTTTTAGACGTGATTTTCTGATTTCATTTCGTAAACTTCTGGTGCAAAAGTAGAACGTAATGTTTCAATACCCTTGTTAAAGGAATTGAGAACGGACTCTGAAGCTTCATTACGATTGATTTCTACATTGACGACTGATTCATCTACTGGGTCAGTAAAAGCAGCTACAATAAAATTATCGCCACCATCACTTCCACGTTCAAAATCAACTTGATGATCTTTAAATTCAGGATTATTTAATACATCCATCAAAAAGTGTTCTTTGAGACTCTCGTACAATTCGATATTGGTAATATCTGGATCTAAAACCGCAAGATTACGATACTTCGATTCGTTTTTGTATAGTGTTTCAAAATGATTTACAAAATAATCAAAACAGTCGGTTGCAGTTAGTTGTGTTAGGTCGTTCGCCACAATGATCAACTCCTTAATTATATTGGTCTATAACTTATATTATAACGTATCTGAATAATTAAAGGGTGATTATTGGGTTTTAGTTGGATTAATAGTAATAGCAGCTATTTGGCAACTAGTTTTAATGGTATATAATAATTAAAGACTTTTATTATACGTGAGGTAATTATATGCAAATCAAACAACTTCCTGCAGATTTTCAAGCAGCATTGCCAGTTTTAGAAAAAATAGAACAAGCCGGATTTGAAGCTTACTTTGTAGGAGGTAGTGTCCGTGATCACATTTTAGGATTAGCGATTCACGACGTTGATATTGCTACTAGTGCTTACCCTGAAGAAATCAAAGAGATTTTTAAACGCACAGTCGATACCGGAATCCAACACGGAACAGTAACTGTTTTAATGGGGGATGATTCTTATGAAATTACCACCTTTAGAACTGAATCTGGTTATCAAGACTACCGTCGTCCGGATAAAGTAACCTTTGTTCGTTCATTAGCCGATGATTTAAAGAGACGTGATTTTACGATCAATGCTTTAGCTGTTGACAAAAATGGTGAAGTAATTGATAAATTCGATGGATTAAAAGATTTAGACCAAAAAATAATTCGTGCAGTCGGTCACGCTGAGGAAAGATTTCACGAAGATGCATTAAGAATGATGCGAGCAGTAAGATTTCAAGCACAGTTGAATTTCAAAATCGAAGAAAAAACTGCTCAAGCGATTGCAGATAATGCTCCATTACTAGCTAAAATTGCAATTGAACGTATCCGTGAAGAATTTGTCAAAATGATGTTGAGTCAAAATTGGCAAACTGGTCTGGCAGATTTTGTTAAGTTAGGATTAAGTGAATATTGTCCAGGTTTTAAAGATCAAAAATTAGAATTAGCAGAGTTGTTAGAAGTCAAAGATACTGAATTTGTTGATGAAGAAGCAGCTTTTAGTGCAATCGGCTACGTATTAAGCTTGAATCATCAAGAATTCAATGAATTTTTGCGTGATTGGAAGGTTTCTAATAAGACTCGTGAAGCCAGCTTAAATACGTTGAATCTGCTGCATCTTTTTGAGAGTCAAGATTTTGATTTGTGGAATATTTATAAATTAGGCGTCGATAATTTGGACCGAACACTTGAGTTGTCAAAGATGTTCCAGATTGAATTTGACTATACAGATTTAAGCCAAAAAGTAGATCAGATATCTATTAAAAGTAGCCATGATTTACAACTAACAGGTAAAAATGTTTGTGAAATATTAGACGTAAAACCAGGTCCAATCATTGGTAAGTCGATGTCGCAAATGGAGCGTGCTGTCGTGGAAGGAAACGTTTCCAATAATTTTGATGATTTGAGACATTATTTGTTAAGTAATCAATAATGCTGTGTTATTATGAATTTAGTAAGTATTTTAGAATTGGAAGGGTGATAATATGACTAAACATGTTTTTAAAGAACTTAAGTTTTACTTTAGAAATGATGATACTTGGACTGTTAGTCACAGTGAAATGAGTGATGTTTGGATTGCACGTGTAACAACTAGTTATGGACGTATCAAGGGTGGACGTATGCAAGAGATTCACCCATGCAAACGTTTTAGAATTGAAATCTTGCCAGAAGCCGATTATATCAAAAATACAGATGTTTCTACTGCTGCTATGGCTGACGGTATGTTCAATCGTATTATTAAATATCAAGACATCGAAAAATGCGATATTGTTTTTGAGGATGAACAAGATAAAGAACCAATGCAAATTTACTTCCCATTCAAGCAAAAGGACGTTGAAGGATTGGATAATGCTTATCAATCTTCAGCAATTTCAAGTAAAACTGGTAATCTTTATATTGCTATCGACCCAGAAAATACTGTTTACGACATTTATAAAGAAGATCTTTAAAAAAATGCGAGGCCTTAGTTCAAATACTAAGTCTCGCTTTTTAATTGGAGGAAGATAATGGGAAATTTGAAAATTGGCAGTATGGTGACAGTTGTTGATCAAAAGGATGCCATGAAAGACCAAATCGGATCTGTTGTTTATTTTGATGAAAAAAGAGCTAAAATTTTAGTTCGATTTGGCGGACAACAGCAAATGTATTATTCCATTGACCAATTGCAGGAATATTAACTTCTACATGTGATAAAATAAAACAGAACAGCAATAATACCTCTATCTACATCGGTAGGGGAATTTTTTATTTATAGTGGTGAAATAATTGAAAACCTTAAACATAACGAATGCATCAAAATCATTTGGTGAAAGAACGCTCTTTACCAATGTGACTTTTACGATCAATGAAGGAGACCGAATTGGTCTTTTGGGACTTAACGGAACTGGTAAAACGACCTTACTAGATGGGATCGTTAACAATTCTGATTTGAATACGATCGAAGTCGAAAAGCCCAAGGACTATAAGATATCTTATCTTAAGCAGCAACCGGACTTAGATGATAATTCATCAGTGATCGATGCTGTCTTCAATGGCAGTGGCGAAAAATTCCAATTGATTCGTCAATATGAAAATTCTTTGGCAAAATTCAACGCTAATTCGACAGATCAAAAGATTCAAAATGATTTCTTTAAATTGCAAGAGAAAATGAATGCGGCTGAAGCTTGGCAAATGGAATCTGACGTCAAGTCGATTTTAAATAAGTTGGGTATTACCGAATTTGACAAAAAAATCAAAGAACTATCTGGTGGTCAACAAAGACGAGTTGCTTTAGCACAGACTTTGATTTCTGAAGCAGATTTATTAATTCTAGACGAACCTACCAATCATTTGGATTATGAGGCTATCGATTGGTTACAAACTTATTTGAGCAAATACAAAGGTTCAGTTTTATTCGTAACCCACGATCGTTATTTCTTAAACGAAGTGGCGACAAGAATTTTTGAGTTGGAAAACCGCAATGTGACTGAATATGACGGTAATTATGAAAAATATCTACAACAAAAAGCAGCTAACGAAGAAATTTATGCTTCTGAACAGCATCATAAAACTCAATTATACAAACAAGAGTTAAATTGGATGCGTGCTGGTGTCAAAGCTCGTGGAACTAAGCAACAAGCTAGAAAAGATCGTTTTAATGACTTAAAAGAAGATTTACAAAACAAACCTGACGTTCAAAAAGAAATGTCGATCGATATCGCCCAACAACGCCTCGGTAATGATGTTTTTGATATAAAAGATGCTAATTTAAAATTCTCAAATCATGTGATTTTAAACGATTTTAGTTATTTAGTAACTAAAGGTGACCGTATCGGAATTACTGGTGCTAATGGTTCTGGTAAGACGACTTTCTTAAATACAATCGCTAAGCAGATTCCACTTGATTCTGGTGAGATAAAGACCGGACAAACAGTTCGTCTTGGTTATTACACACAACATACGCGTGATATGGATCCCGACAAACGCGTTATTAGATACTTAGAGTCGATTGGCCAAGGTGCTAGAAATACTGATGGTACGCACATGTCAGCGTCACAAATGCTAGATACATTTAAGTTTGATCACCAAATGCAGGGAGCTTTCATTCGTGAATTGTCCGGTGGTGAAAAACGTCGTTTGTATTTGCTGGCTATTTTGATGGATCAACCAAACGTCTTATTACTGGATGAACCAACGAACAACTTGGATATTGAAACTTTGACGATTCTAGAAAACTACTTGGAAAACTTTAAAGGAACGGTTATGGCAGTTTCCCATGATCGTTATTTCTTGGATAAAGTCGCCCATAAATTATTGATTTTTGAGGGTCAAGGTGATATTGAAGAAAGTTACGACTCATATTCTGGATATCTACAAAAAGAAACTGAGAAAAAACAAGCTCAACATCATGAAGTAAAGGCTCAAAAACACGTTGAAGCTAAGGAAAAAGAAGCACAAGCCAAACCAGCAGAAAAAACTAAGTTAACTTATGCTGAACAAATGGAATTCGATAAATTAGAGCCACAAATCGAAAAACTCGATGATGAAATGGCTGAATTAAAGGAACAATTGAATGATCCCAAGAATGGTTATGAAGATTTAATGGACTTCCAAAGACAATTGGATGAAAAGACTGCTGAATCTGATACATTAATGAATCGTTGGGAATATTTGGGACAATACATCTAGGAGGAAACTATGCATAACGAACAACAATATTTAGATCTTTTGCAATACGTCTTAGATCACGGTCACAAAAAAAGCGACCGAACAGGAACGGGTACGATCAGTACTTTTGGTTATCAAATGCGTTTTGATTTACAGGAATCATTTCCACTTTTAACGACGAAGAAAATTCCTTTTGGTTTAATTAAGAGTGAATTGTTGTGGTTTTTGCATGGCGATACCAATATCAGATATTTGTTGGAACATAAGAATCACATTTGGGATGAATGGGCCTTTAAAAATTACGTCGAAAGTTCTGACTACAAAGGACCAGATATGACTGATTTTGGGCGTCGCCACTTAGTAGATGGAGATTTTAATCAAAAATATCAAATTGAAAAGAAAAAATTTGATCAAAGTATTTTGATAGATGATGCATTCGCACAAAAATTTGGCAACCTTGGGGATGTTTATGGTGCACAATGGCGTCATTGGCAAAAACGAGACGGTGGATTCATTGACCAAATTGCAAATGTTATTGAACAAATAAAAAAGACGCCTGATTCAAGACGTTTGATTGTCAGTGCCTGGAACCCAGAAGATGTGCCAACAATGGCTTTACCACCTTGTCATACGTTATTCCAGTTTTATGTCAATGATGGTAAGCTTTCCTGTCAATTGTATCAACGTAGTGGGGACTTATTCTTAGGTGTACCATTTAACATTGCTAGTTATGCCTTATTGACGCATCTAATAGCTCGTGAAACTGGTTTAGAAGTTGGTGAATTCGTTCATACCCTAGGGGATGCTCATATTTATTCCAATCATCTTGAACAAGTAAAAGAGCAGTTGAGTCGTAAACCCGTTGCAGGGCCAAGCCTTGAGATCAAAAGTGATAAAAGTATTTTTGATTTAGATGTCAAAGATATCCGTGTTAATGATTATAATCCGCAACCAGCTATTAAAGCTCCGGTTGCTGTCTAGGAGTGAGAAAATGATCAGTTTTGTTTGGGCTGAAGATAAGAATCATGTAATTGGTATCAACGGGCATTTACCATGGAAATTGCCTAACGATATGAGACAGTTTAAAGATGTTACGATGAATCATCCTATCGTCATGGGACGTAAGACTTTTGAAAGCTTTCCTAATGGTCCATTGCCAAAGCGCTTGAATATCGTTATTTCTAGAAATCCTGATTATCAAGTGCCAAAGGGCGTAGTTTTGATTTCTGATAAGGAACAATTGAAAAATTTTGTTAAAGCTGATGATGAAGTAATGGTCATTGGTGGTGCTGGGATCTTCAAATTATTTGAAAAAGATGTGGATCGATTGTATTTGACAAGAATCGATCATGAATTTGACGGAGATACAAAGATGGTTGACTTAGATTACAGTCAATTTGAATTAGTCGAAAAAAAAGAAGGCATCATGGACAAAAATAATATTTATCCACATACCTTCGAGACTTATCAAAAAGTTAATTAACGAAAAAGTAAACTGAGAAGTACATTAATGCGGTTCCTATCATAACGAAGATGTGCCAAATCACGTGAATGTATTTGAGATTTTTCATCAAGTACAAACAAGCTCCTAAAGTAAAAGCCACACCTCCAGCTACTAATAGCCAAATACCAGTAGAACCGATAGCTTGATAAAGAGGTCTCATTGCGATGATGATGGCCCAGCCCATTAAAACGTAAAGTAAAGTTTCAAAATATTTGAATTTACCGACATTAAAAATTTTATAGAGAATACCACCGATGGCTAATAACCAAATAAAAGTTAAGATACCATAACCAAAAGTTGAATGTAAGGCAATCAGACAATACGGTGTGTAAGTTCCAGCAATCATTAAGAAAATTGAACTGTGGTCAAATATTTGAAAAACACCCTTAGCTTTAGTGAAATATAAGCTATGAAATAAAGTAGAACTAAGATATAAAAAGAACAATGTAAAAGCATAAATGAAATAAGCAGTAATATTGAGCGGATTTCCTTGATGAAATCCTTTTATCAATAAAAAAATTGATCCAATTATTGCTAAAATAATTCCTATACCATGTGTAACAGCACTAAATATTTGATCAGTTATCAAATAAGTTCGAGTAAAATTAGTTTTTTTTGACATTTTAAAGACCTCAATTGTTTAGTTTACTTAAATATTATATACGTCTAAGTACTTTTCAGACAACGGCAATCTCTAGTATAATGAAAAATAGTCATTGTTTTGTATGTAAATATTAATTAAAATACATGATATTGATAATTTACTGGGAATAAATTTGGTATAATTAGATTAATTAAGAACTAAGACCCTATGAAAGAGGGATAAAATGAGCAAAGTAAAAATTATTGCCGATTCGTCGGTACAATTAACTCCAGAAGAAATTGAGAAATATGATATCAGTATTGTCCCTTTGACGATCAGTATTGACGAAAAGACATACGTAGATGGTGTAAATATTACTCGAGAGAAATTTGTTGAAGAAATGGATTCCTCAAAAGATTTACCTAAGACATCACAACCTTCAATCGGTACTTTCATGGAAGTGATCGATAAGGTACCAGAAGACTATACGGATATCTTGTTGTTGATGATGACACCTTCTATCAGTGGTACAATCAATGCAGCTAGACAAGTGGCCGATATGAGTGATCGAAACGTTGAAGTGATCGATACAGAATTTACTGACCGTGCTCAAGGATTCCAAGTTATCAAGGCAGCACAATTGGCTCAAGAGGGTAAGTCAGTTGCTGAAATTAAAGAAGCTTTGGATGAAGTACGTGAACACACTTATTTATACATGGGTGTAACTAGTATTGAAAACATCTTACGTGGTGGTAGATTAAGTCGCTTTGCCGGAACTTTATCAACGATATTGAATATTAATTTGGTTTTGATAGTTAAAAATAACACTTTGAGTATCGCTAAACGTGGCCGTGGTCGAAAGACAATTGAAAAATACATGGATAACGTTATTGAAGAAATCAAAGGTCTAAAAAACATCAAAGCTATTGGAATTTCATATGTTGATAAAATGGATTATGTCAATGAATTAAAAGAAAAACTTGCTGAAATCGTACCAAATGTACCGTTATTGATTCGGGTTACTAGTCCAGTAATCGCGACCCATGCGGGATCAGGTGCTTTCGCAATTGAATTTTATACAGAGTAAAAGCTGATGAATGCATCAGCTTTTTTTTGAAAGATGGATTATATATAAATGAAGAAAAAAAGTATTTGGATTATTGTAATAATTATTTTGTTGGTAGCTATTAGCGGTGGTACTTATTATTTTGTGCACAACAATCAGCAACAAATAGTTGAGACAAAAACCGCTAAAAAAACTAAACCGAAAATAAAAGTTATCCCTAAAAAGAAAAGTATCGATATCGTAGCTGTAGGAGATTCACTGACTCAAGGCGTTGGTGACTCTAAATCAGTTGGTGGCGGCTATGTGACGCGTTTAACTAAAAAAGTTCAAGATAAATATAATGTTAAAGCTCAATCTCATAATTATGGGGTTTCTGGTGATACTAGCAGCCAAATTATGACACGCATTAAAAATGATAAGAAGATGCATCAAGATTTACCTCAAGCTGACATCATCACAGTAACAGTCGGTGGCAATGATTTCATGCATTTGTTGCAGAGAAAAGGTTTAGATTTGACAGCTGGAGATATTGCTGATGAACAAGTACAATTTGATAAACGTTTAACTAAGTTGTTGACTGACTTACGCGGTTACAACAAAACAGCACCAATTTATTTGATTGGAATCTACAATCCTTTTAGCATTTATTTGTCAAATGTTAAAAACGCTAAGACAGCTTTTATCAATTGGAACATGGCTTCTGCTAAAGTAGCAAGTAATTTTAATGATACTCATTTTGTAGACATCAACGATTTGTATCAATCAAAGAATATTAAGAAAAAAGTTCAAAAAACGGGTGTCAATCCATATCTTTACAAGAAAGACCACTTCCATCCCAATGGAACCGGTTATGATATGATGACAGAAAAAATCTTTGAACAAGTAAACGGGACTAAGAAAGAGTGGCTTTACAAGTAATGAAGAAAAATTATTGGAAATATGCATTTATCGCTTTAGTAGCAATTATCATAATAGGATTTGGATATGTTGGAACAAAAGTCTTTAGCGCACCAAGAGATAATTATCAAGTTTCCTCAAAAATTATCGATCAAGATAGTAAAGTCTTTACAGTTGATATGACTAAACAAGAAGCTAATAAAATGGCACAATATTATTTAAAACACACATTAAATGATGGTAAGACTGATTATCAACTAGTTTTGAAAAAAGATGCTGAATTGACAGGTGATGTTAAATTTTTAGGTGCTACGATCAATTTCACAATTTTGATGCAACCATATGCGAAGACTAACGGCGATGTCTTACTTAAAGCAAAAAAAATGAAAATCGGTGATTTATCATTACCAATTTCTTTTGTAATGAATTATATTAAGAATAGCTTTAAAACGCCTAATTGGGTCAGTATCGATGGTAAGGACAAGACTATTTTATTGAAATTTACTAAGTTCACGACTAAAGAAGGCTACGGTATTCGAGCTAAAAACATTGATTTGAAAAATAATAAGTTGTCCTTTGAAGTAATGAATACTAAAATTACTGATAATCAATAGGAAGGAGTAGAAATGAGACGCAGTTTTTATGAGTTTTTAATGACTCTTCGCAATGCAGAAAGTGTTGAACCAGAAGCAGAATTTGCGAATAATGCTTTTCGTGATTCTTCCTTTCCCAAACATGAAGAAAATTATCAAAAGCTTTCTGAATATTTGGAATTAAATGCAGGCTATTTACCAAGTATGACGATTTTTGATGAAGCTTACCAAAAATATCAAGAAATAGATAAGAAATAAATGACAGAAAAAGGGTGATGGTAATGGCACTACAGTGGTATCCGGGACATATGAATAAGGCAAAGAATCAAGTACAGGATCGACTCAAGTTAGTTGATATCGTACTTGAAATTGTTGATGCAAGATTGCCTTTTTCATCTAGAAATCCCGTTTTGGAACAAATTATTGACCAAAAGAAACACATAATCATTTTAAATAAGTCTGATTTAGCTGATCCTAAAGTTACAGCAGACTGGAAATTAAGTTTTGAACAAGAAGGAACTAATTCTATCGAAATTGATGCTAAGCATACTAAAGGTATGAACAAGATCAAATCGATGATTCGTTCGGAATTATCTGAAAAAATTCAACGTTATGAAAATAATGGTGTTCAAAATTATCGGATCAAGGCAATGTGTATCGGAATTCCTAATGTCGGCAAATCAACTATTTTGAACCGTTTAGTTGGTAAAAATGTTGCTGTAACTGGTAATAAACCCGGTGTTACAAAAAATCAAAATTGGTTGAAGACTAATATCGGCATTGATTTGTTAGATACGCCAGGAATTTTATGGCCTAAGATCGATGATCCAAAAGTAGGGATGAAATTGGCTCTTTCAGGCGCTATCAAGGATAAAATCTATGCCCCTGATGATGTAGCTATTTATGCTTTAAACTTCATGGAGACACATTATATGGACCAATTACAGGAAAATTATGGTTTGACTAATGCCGATATTTTCAATCATACGACACCAGAGTTGTTAATGAACTTAACTAAGAAGTTTGGCTATAAAGAAGATTATGATCGTGCATCCAGAAGAATTATCGATGACGTTCGCAAATTGAAATTAGGACGCGTAACATTCGATATTCCTGGGGAGTTTTATGAAGAATAAGTATACGATTAAAGTTATTAAAGAACTATTGAATCAAGAAAATGTTTCTGAAGAACTCCTAGAAGAATTAACGTCAGATCCTCGTTTGGGAGTAAAAAAATTAATAGCGCAATACTATAAAAGAATCGAACAAAAAGCGGCTTTGATTGAAAAATTTCATAAGAAAGAATTTTTAGAAAAACCTTACTGGGACCATGATTTATTAGTCGCTGGAGTCGATGAAGTTGGACGTGGACCATTGGCTGGACCAGTAGTAACAGCAGCGGTGATTTTGCCACCAAACAATACATTATATGAGGTTGATGACTCTAAAAAATTGTCAATTTCAAAACGTGACGAACTCTACAAACAAATTTGTGACCAAGCGCTTGATATCAGTGTAGCAGTGGGTTCTCCACAGTTGATCGATCAAGAAAATATCTATCATGCAACTGAGCTGACCATGGCACAATCGATCAGGCGTTTGTATGTTAAACCGGCTCATATCTTGGTCGATGCAATGACTATACCAGTTGATATTGCTCAGACTAAATTGATCAAAGGTGATGCTAAATCACTCAGTATCGGTGCAGCAAGTATAATAGCTAAAGTCAGCCGAGATCGTTTGATGACGATGTATAGCCATCTATATCCAGAGTTTGGCTTTGAAAATAACGATGGTTATGGAACTAAGCAACATTTACAAGCTTTGGATGAGTTTGGTCGAACTAAAATTCATCGGTTGAGTTTCTCACCAGTTAGAAAAATTAATAAATTTTATTAAATTAAGACATCACTTCCGTAATTTTACTTAAAAGGAGTGGTGTTTTTATTATGACTAAATTGACAGATTTTTTAGTGAAATGTCGTATGACAGGGATGGTTTCAAATCAAATTCTCTTAAAAATTATAAAAATATCATTGAAAAGTGATAATCTTGAGTTGCAGACGCGTCTAATGCTAGAAAAAGAGTGGGGGTTGGACAAATTAAACCAGTTTCTACTATTATTAGAGAGTCAAGATTGTAAAAATATTAAAGCAATTAATTATTTAGATGAAGAGTATCCACAAACTTTAAGAACGATTTATAATCCTCCAGCACTCTTGTTTTTTGAAGGAAATATTGCTTTACTTAAGACTGAATGCGTGGCAATTATCGGATCAAGAGAAGCGACAAATTACAGTTTTCGTTGCATTAGTGCTCTTGTTCCGCGTTTGGTAAATCGTTATACTATTGTGAGCGGTTTAGCAAATGGGGCTGATTCGATGGCAAATGAAGAAGCTTTAGTGTATGGTAAAACTATTGCCGTACTTGGAAGTAGTTTGAATCAAGCTTTTCCAAGCAAGAATCGTCATTTGCAACGAGAAATTGCTAGAAATGGATTGTTGATCACCGAATATCCAGTAGGTGATTCAATACAACCGTGGCATTTTCCACAGCGGAATCGAATTATTGCAGGTCTTAGTCAAAAGATAATTGTGACTGAAGCTAAATTAAAAAGTGGTTCGATGATCACGGTTGATTTAGCATTGGAAAACGGTCGCGAAGTTTTGGCCTTACCAGGGCAAGTCGATAGTGAATTATCACGTGGTTGCAATAGTTTGATTGAACAAGGCGCGATACCGTTGATTGATTTTGATAGTTTATAAATGAGACTTTATTTAAAATTATTTTCATCTTTTAAATTGACAAATTAAAAAACTGTGCTTAATATATTGTCAGTTTTAACTGATCCATGGGAAAGGAGCACTTTACGTGCCATCAACAAAGCAGAAGAATTTGGTGATCGTTGAATCACCATCAAAAGCAAAAACAATTGAAAAGTACTTGGGACGTAATTATCACGTTGTTGCTAGTTTAGGACATGTTAGAGATCTACCTAAGAGTCAAATGGGTGTTGATATTGATCATGACTATGAACCAAAGTATATCTCTATTCGTGGTAAGGGTCCTGTAATTAAAGATTTAAAGAAAGAAGCCAAAAAAGCCAAAAGAGTTTATCTGGCAGCCGATCCGGATCGTGAAGGGGAAGCTATTGCCTGGCATGTTTCACATTTGTTGGGTCTAGATGACGATGATAAGAATCGTGTCGTCTTTAATGAAATTACTAAGGATACCGTTAAACAAGCTTTCAAAACTCCACGTTCGATCGATATGAATTTGGTCGATGCTCAACAGGCTCGTCGAGTTTTAGATCGTTTAGTAGGTTATTCAATTTCCCCAATTTTGTGGGCAAAAGTTAAAAAGGGTCTTAGTGCCGGACGTGTACAATCGATTGCTTTGAAATTAGTGATTGAGCGTGAAAATGAAATTAAGAAATTTGTCCCTCAAGAATATTGGACGATCGAATCGATCTTTAAACATAACAAAGATAAATTCAAAGCTAACTTTTATGGTCTTGACGGTAAAAAGGTTGAATTAAAAAACAATGATGAAGTTAAAGAAGTTCTTGGTCGTGTTGATAAGAAAAAAGATTTCTCAATCGACAAGGTAACCAAAAAAGAACGTAAACGAATGCCAGCTGCTCCATTTACAACTAGTTCTTTGCAACAAGAAGCTAACAAACGTTTGAACTTTAAAACGAGAAAAACCATGATGATTGCTCAGCAGTTGTATGAAGGAATCAATTTGGGACGTAAAGAAGGTACCGTTGGTTTAATTACTTATATGCGTACTGATTCCAAGCGAATTTCTAAAGTTGCTGAGGCAGAAGCTTCGAAATTCATCCATGAAGAATATGGTGAACCTTTTGCTATAATTAAAGAACGTAAGGATAAGAATCAAGAAGGCGCTCAAGATGCCCACGAAGCTATTCGTCCATCTTCAGTTTTCAGAACGCCAGCTTCATTAAAAGATATTTTGAGTCGTGACCAGTTCCGTCTCTACAACTTGATTTGGTCAAGATTCGTTGCTAGTCAGATGACTCCGGCAATTTTTGATACGATGACAGTTGATTTGTCACAAAATGGCGTTATGTTTAGAGCTAATGGTTCTAAGATCAAGTTTGAAGGTTATCGTAAGGTTTACCAAAGTGCTGCTGATAAAGCTCGTAAGGACAATATCTTACCGGATTTAGCAGAAGGTGATACTGCTAAGCTTCAATCAAATGACCCAGCTCAACATTTCACACAACCACCAGCAAGATTTACTGAAGCTTCCTTAGTTAAGGCTCTAGAAGAAAATGGTGTAGGTCGTCCATCTACATATGCACCAACAATTGATACAATTCAACGTCGCTACTACGTTAAGCTAAATGGAAAGAGTTTTGAACCAACCGAATTAGGCGAAATCGTCGACAATTTGATTCAAGCCTACTTCCCAGATATCGTTAATATCGACTTCACGGCTAATTTAGAAGACGAACTTGATCACATTGAAGAAGGTAAAGAAAATTGGGTCAAAGTCGTCGACCGTTATTACAAACCTTTTGCTAAAGAACTAGAGTCTGCTGAAGATAAGATTGAAAAAGTTCAGATCAAAGATGAACCAGCCGGTATGGATTGTGATATCTGTGGGGCACCAATGGTTATCAAGATGGGACGTTATGGTAAGTTTTACGCTTGTTCGCGTTTTCCAGCTTGTCGAAATACTAAACCAATCGTTAAAGAAATCGGCGTAGTTTGTCCTAAGTGTAAGAAGGGACAAGTTATCGAACGTAAGTCGAAGAAGAATCGTATTTTCTATGGCTGTTCAAGATATCCTGACTGTGATTTCGTTTCATGGGACAAACCAATTAATCGTGATTGTCCAAAAGATGGTCACTACTTAGTTGAAAAGAAAGTTAAGGGTGGTCGTCAAGTAATCTGTCCAAATGGAGATTATGAAGAGGATATTCAAAAATAAATGATAGAAAAAGAGTTAATCGATAAATTTGTTGATAATTTAATGGTTAACCATCACTACTCAAAAGAAACAAAAAAATCTTATTTAGAAGATATAGATAATTTTGTTTCTTTTTTAGACCAAAATGGTGGTTTTAAGGGCTTTACAAAGGTTAATCGGATTGATGTTGAAACTTTTTTGACATATATGGACGAAAAAAACTACGCTGACGAGACGGTAGCACGCAGGATCTCAGCATTACGATCGTTTTATAACTTTTTAGTTAGAAACGATTTTGTTGAAGCTAATCCTTTTGATCTGGTTCAACTACGTCATAAAGGTAGAAAATTGCCCCGATTTTTTTATGAGAAAGAAATGCAGCAATTATTCGATGCAGTCCGCGGTGTTGACCCACTTTCGCAAAGAAATGCTGCTTTACTAGAATTGCTCTATGCCACTGGCATGCGAGTTAGTGAATGTGCTAATCTATTACTAGACCAGCTAGACTTTTCTAATGGAATCGTCTTGATCCACGGAAAAGGAGACAAGGATCGTTATGTTCCTTTTGGAAGTTATGCTCAAAGTGCTTTAAAGGAGTATTTTAAGTCTGGTCGCAAAGTTTTAATGGAAAAAAATCATCAAGATCATCAATTTGTATTTGTTAATAGTCGTGGTGGTCATTTAACGAGTCGCGGGATCTCGTATATTTTGGATCAAATTATTAAAAAAACGAGTTTGACTGCTGATATTCATCCCCATATGATTCGTCACACTTTTGCCACGCACATGTTGGAGCATGGCGCAGATTTGAGAACTGTTCAAGAATTATTAGGACATTCTAGTTTGTCAACGACTCAGATTTATACGCATGTGACAATGGAACATTTACAAAAAGATTATAAAAAATATTTCCCAAGATAGAGAGGGTTTCAAATGACTACAATCGTTGCTGTTAAACATGATGGCCGTACCGCTATTGCTGGTGATGGTCAAGTTACAATGGGTGAAAAATATATTATGAAGGGAACTGCTCATAAAGTAAGACGCATTTATGATGACAATGTTATTATCGGTTTTGCTGGCGGAGTGGCTGATGCTATTACTTTGCAAGATTGGCTTGAAAAGAAATTAAAGGCTTACTCAGGCAATTTAAAACGTGCCGCTGTAGAATTGGCACAAGATTGGCGTAAAGACCCTACATTGCAAAAATTAGAGGCTTTGTTGATTGCTATGGACAAAGATAATCTATTGTTGATCTCTGGTAGTGGAGAAGTTATCGAACCTGATGAAGATGTTGTAGCAATTGGCTCTGGTGGTAATTTTGCTCAAGCAGCAGCCATTGCTATGCAACGTCACGCCAAAGACATGGATGCACAACAAATTGCTGTTGAAGCTATTAAAATTGCCTCAGGCATCGATATTTTTACTAATGAAAATATTATTTCAGATAAATTTTAAATTGAGGAGTTAGTCAATGGACACATTAACACCAAAACAAATTGTCGCTCAATTGGACAATTACATTATTGGACAAACAGATGCTAAAAAAGCTGTAGCGATTGCACTTTATAATCGTTATCGCCGTATGCAAGTACCAAAGAAATTGCAACAAGAAATCACACCTAAGAATTTAATGATGATCGGACCTACTGGTGTTGGTAAGACTGAAATTGCCCGCCGTTTAGCTAAAATCGTCAATGCACCATTCGTTAAAGTCGAAGCTACTAAATTTACTGAAGTAGGTTACGTTGGTCGTGATGTTGAATCGATGGTTCGTGATTTAGTTAGTATGGCAGTTTCCATGGTCGAAAAAGAAAAATTTGATGAAATCAGACCAGAGGTTCGCCGCGATGTCGATAAGAAGTTGGTTAAATTATTGGCTCCTGGTGTTAAAAAAGAAAAAAAACAAAATCCTAATGATTTTATGAGTATGCTCAATAGCATGCAAAATGGTGGTCAAAATCTTGGCAGTATTTTTGGCAATAACGAAGATACTATCGATGAGGATCCAGATCAAAATGCTGAAGTAACTGATGATATTAGAAATCAACGTCTTTCAGTTAAAGAACAACTTGATAAAGGATTACTTGAAGATGAAGAAGTAACTATCAAGGTTGAAGAATCTAAAAAAGTTGGTCCAATGGATGATCAAATGGGTCAAATGGGCATCGATATGTCAGGGATGATGGATTCATTGATGCCTAAGAAGACTATCACTAGAACTCTTCCAGTCAAAGAAGCCCGTGAATTGTTGATTCAACAAGAATCACAAAAACGTGTCGATCATGACGAGATTTATCAAAAAGCTATCGAAAGAACTCAAAATAAGGGTATCATATTTATTGATGAGTTTGATAAGATTGCTGCTGGCGACAAGAAGACGTCCGGCGAAGTTTCTCGTGAAGGTGTCCAACGTGATATTTTGCCTATCGTTGAAGGTTCAAGAATCAATACTAAATATGGTCCAGTCGATACTGATCATATTTTGTTCATCGCTTCAGGTGCTTTTGCCGAAAGTAAACCGAGTGATTTGATTGCTGAACTTCAAGGTCGTTTCCCAATTCGTGTTGAGTTGAATGATTTGACTGAAGACGATTTCATCCAAATTTTGACAAAACCAGATAACGCTTTGACTAAGCAATATGTAGCGCTTACAAGAGCTGATGGAATTCATTTAACTTTTACTAAAGAATCTGTCGAAGAGATTGCAAAAATTGCTTTTGAATTGAATAATAGTAATCAGAACATCGGTGCAAGACGTCTTTCTACTGTCTTGGAAAAGATCTTGGCTGATATTCTATATGAAGGTCCTGATATGCAAATGGGTGATATTACTATTACACGTGAATACGTTCGTGAGCAAGTCGGTAAGATTGCTGAAGATCAAGACCTTTCACGTTATATTCTTTAGGGGGAAATTATGACAGTTTATCAATTGAAGAACGATTACTTAACATTAAAGGTTAATTCATTAGGTGCTGAAATGAACAGCATCACTAATAACGAAGATTCAGAGTTCATCTGGCAAGCGGACAAAAACGTTTGGGGCCGTCACGCTCCAGTGTTGTTCCCAATCGTTGGTCGTTTAAAGGATGACCATTATTTCGTTGATGGTAAAGAATTCAATATGACTCAACACGGATTTGCCCGTGATCAAGAATTTAGTCTTGATTCACAAACAGATTCAAAATTAGTTTTGAGCTTGACTACTAGTGAAGCTAGTCTTGAAAAGTATCCATATCACTTCAAGTTGAGAATCATTTATCAATTAGTTAAAGATACAGTACAAATTTCATATTTGGTTGATTCTTTGGAAGAAAATGATGACATGTACTTCTCAATCGGAGCACATCCAGGTTTTAGTGTTCCCTTTGACAAAGGCTTGAAGTTTGAAGATTACAAAGTATCAATTGATCCAGCAGAAACTAGAACTCACATTCCAATCGACAATCACTTGATCGACTTAAATGGTGAGAAGAAAGTTGAAAATCAAAACTTTGATATGACACGTGATTACTTCGTTGATGACGCTGTTGTTTATCGTTTAAATGATCCAGCAGAAGTTACTATTTACAGTGACAAGTCAGATCACAAGTTGACACTTGATACAGGTAATGCCAAATTCTTCGGTATGTGGTCAACATATCCTGATGATAACGGTAAGTTCATGTGTATCGAACCATGGTGGGGACTTGCTGACAAGACTGATAGCGATAATAACTTTAAGAATAAATATGCTATTAACAAATTGGCTCCTAAGGAACAATTCGAAGCATATTTCTCAATTAGCGTAAAATAATAATTAATTAAAAAAACAGAGTTTTATGATTCTTTTGAATTCATGAAGCTCTGTTTTTGTGTCTAGTAAAATTTTGCTTGTTCAAGACTTTATATAAGACGATTGAGGATATTTTTAAGTAAGCGATTACACACAGGAGTATACTGAGAATAAAGGTAAGGGGGGGGCTTAGCAATGAAATTTAAATCACTATTCGAGGTAATTCCAGAAACTTGGGCAATCGAGTTCAAGGATCGTGATACGGCGCATAAGATATATGATGAGGTAAGGAGTAAATATAACGACGATTTGGGACCAATTACTGTTAATAATGATACTTGGTACATTGGAACTAAATTATCGGATGAAGAATTTAAAAAAGATATCGTAGAATTCTTAGATCAGTTTGATATCGAGCAACCTCAATATTCTGTCAATAAAACTGAAGTAGGTAGATTTTGGAATCCACTTTAAAGACAGACAAAAACCTCATTGGGCAAGATGCCTAGTGAGGTTTTTATTGAGGATTATTCCATTCCTGATTGGCTTTTACCACTGACTGAACCATCTGTAAAGGTAACGACAAAGTTAGCGCCAGTATCACCAGAAACATTGGATGAATAAGTATAATTGATAACTGATTTACCATCAACGAGCGATTCACTATAACTGTTAGGTTTTCCTAAATTAGTATGGATAGTATCGACAGATTGACCATTTTGAACAGAACTATAAGCGTCTAAGCCTAGTTTTTCTGATCGTTTAACTTTTAAACCGCTCAAAGCTTTGCTAATCGCGTGTCCATTAGCAAAGCTGACTTTAAAAGTTGAACCTAATTGACCGTTTTGGATATCGTTGTAAGTATCTTGTTCAGTTTTTACGCCTTGATTTTCAGTAATAGAAGTTGAAGAAGGTTTGCCTAAAATGTTGTGGACTGTGTCAATCGGTGTTCCACTAGTTTCGTTTAAGTAAATTCCATTGTATTGATAAAAAGTCACGCCAGTTTGTTGAGACTGCTGAAAAAGTCTGTCTCAGTGTTTGATGAAACCTAAAATAACGATAA